>ERZ795032.1931-NODE-1931-length-12859-cov-3.492659_pt1 | contig 12859 bp, 11 predicted proteins | sample MGYA00375124_ERZ795032 | MGnify/ENA primary metagenome ERZ795032 (study PRJEB30167, sample SAMN05720154) | activated sludge metagenome | isolation source: Anaerobic digester | place: China | collected 2015-12-16 ...
GATTTTTCTCTGTTTCACCAATATATTTGGACACTACCAGCGACACATCGATACGAAACACCTCGTGTCCGGTATATTTTCCCAGTAGGCTGGCGGTGAAGGTTTTGCCCGTCCCCGAAGGTCCATAAAAGAGGCAGCGGTAGCCCGGCTTCATTTTCTTTTTTAACTCCCACTCTTCCAGCATCTGATTTCCGACGGTAAGCCAAATTTTGATCTCTTCAACATGTTGCAGCACCTCTTCTTCCAAAACCAAATCGTTCCACTCCTGTCCGGTTGTAATTCGTTGGGCAGGAAAATCGGGCGAAAAGAGAGGCACAAACGGCTTTTCGTACAACAACCGGGAGACCAGTTCAGGTGAAGGACGGATCACGGCACTGGCAAACGGCTCAAAACCGGCTGGTTCGGAAAGCCAAACCATTTTGTCACGAAACAGAAAATAGTGCGGCCCAAAATAATCCAGATAACGGATCCGCAGCGGCAAACTGCCCGCCGACAGCATAAAAAGCAACGTTTCCAGCGTGGGAATCATTCCCTGGTGATGGGGTCCGGTGATGCAGCCAAATTCCGTAAAATTGCGTTCGGTATCGGAATTCCGGACCAAGAAGCAATCGAGCAGCTGCGGTTGCAAAGAGGGCACCAACGACAGCATCAGGCAAATCCGGTCTTCGAAAAGCAGTCCCCGTGAGCGGATCAGCTGTTCGTAGTTGCTGTCTCCGGAAGCTTCGGGCGGCGGCAGCTCAAAAACCGACGCAACCGGCGGCTGCCGGCTGAAATAGAGCTTTAACCGGGTATTCAGCACGCTGGTAAACCAATCGAGTTCCTGTTGAATAAAATGGGCGGACATATTTCTATACTTTAGATTTTCAACTAATTGTATTTCCATTCCGTAAAAACCATTTCGGTTGACCACGGAAAACGAAGCGTGGAAAACCCCCACGGAAGACGATCCAGAAGTACATCCCGGGCGGCTGTCTCCGTTCGCAAAATCCACCCGCTTTCAATTTTTTCGAGCAAACCGTTGCGCCGGAGAAACGCCTCCCGAAAACCTTCAACCGAGGTATTTTTAAGCGCTTCCCAATGTTTAATAACCGTTTCAACCAGGATATCGGCCTCTGCTTTCAGGTTGCCGGCCGGTTCCCAAATCAGCGGAACAGGCTGAATGTCGGGCCACGAAACCAGAATTTTATTTAATGTCAGTAAGTATTCAAAAGGTTTTTGCGAATCGCCGAAACACAAAAAATGGAGCAGATGAATGGCAGTCAGTTGCGAGGCGGGCTGTTTCCAACGCCCGGATACATCGGTGAGGCCGGTTTCCCGAAAAAAAGCCGGCAAAAAGGGGCCCAGCAAAACCAGGCCGGCATTGGCAACCCCGAACCGCTGGTCGGCGGGGTAGTGTCCGGTGGGTTTATCGGCTTCGGTTTCTGCGGGAAAAACTCCGGGAATCCCGCTGCTCACAGCGTCTTCTGCAAAACGACTGTGATGCCAGGCACCAAGCGGGGGTTCTTCAGCACCGCCAAAAACTTCAGACGGCCAGCACCCGACCATCTGCTGTTCGGTCCAGATCCCGGTTTCGGCCAGAAACTTCAAAAACGCATTGTTATATATTGTATGCTGCGAAGAATCCTCTCCCGGAGAGAATCCCGTTTCGCGCCACAAGCCGGCTATTTGAGTCAGAATCGACCCAACACCGGAACCACTTTGCGGCAAAAGAAGCCAATTATAAAAAGCGGCAACCAGCAGCCGTCGAAAAAGCTGTTCGTGTGTGGAAGTATGTTTCTCCAGAAAATGAACCAGTTGCTGCAGGACGGGTTCCGAAAAAGAGTTACCAGCAGCCCTGAAAAACGAAAGCTGCAACCCGGGATCAGTTTCCAGTAAACCGGCAAACCGCCGGCGTACCGGCTCCTGCTGTAACAGCGGCAACCACCGCTTCAAAAAATCTCCGCGCTGCTCCAGCATTTCAATGGCTACCCCCACCGGATCAAAATTTCCGGATGAAAAGCCGGCCGAAGATTCAAACCAGGGAAGCTGTCCGGTTTCCAGAAAAAACAATAACGATTTAAACCGGGATTCTTCACGTTCAGCGTCGGGTTGAAACGTTTCCCCGCCACAAACGTTATCCGCCGCCCGCTGCAAAAGCTGTTCAAAAGTCGCTTCCAATCTCTTTTTTAAAAGAGGGAGCAATTCGCTTTTACTCGTTTGCCCCAGGTCAATTTCCAGCTTTTCCACCACCAGATGTTGGTCCGAAAAAGTCTCCATCGCCGATTCCAACGCCGGGATGATCTCTTTTTTCATCAACCGTTCAGCCTCAGTCTGTGCCACTTTCGGAGTTTCGGCATCCGGGAGGCCAACCTCAACAACCAACCTGTTTATCAACGAATTACTCACTGTTTTAAAAAAATTATTCTGACCAAAAATAACCTGTAAATCAGTTTTCGAGGAAGAAAGTTAAGAAAAAAATACCGGCAATGCTTTTATAAAAGACAAAAAAGTCTTAATTTGTTTGCCGAACAAAGCCTGCCAGCAAGGATTTAAAACACAAAACCAACAATGATTGACATTTCACTTTCATTCATACAAGGTTTTCTGAGGCAGGAACTTAACTCCCGGTTAGGGTTGGCTTCCGCGACCGAAAGCGTCAGGCTGGTGAATCTCCACAAAGATATTTCGCCCGACAACTATCTGGCTATGACCCTGATTCACATCGAGGAAGAAAAGACCATCAAAAACCTTCCTTTTCTACGCAAGAACACTCCGGCATCCGACCGTTTCATTAAAACGAACCCCGAAATCGGGTTGAACCTTTATATTCTCCTCTCAGCGCTTTTTGAGGAGAACAATTACCAGGAAGCGCTGAAGCAACTCTCGCAGGTTCTGCACATTTTCCAGGGAAAAAATGTTTTTGAAGGCAGCGACCTGGCCGGTCAGGCAACTCTGCTCGGAAAAATTACGGTTGAGCTTTACACGCTCCCCTTCGAACAATTCAACAACCTGTGGCAAACCCTCGGGCTGGCCATCTATCCCTCTGTGATTTACCGGGTCAGGATACTGGCCATATACGACGCCAAAACACTGGGTGAAGTCAGCGAAATTCGCGGCATCGCACTCGAAACCCTCCAAAAATCACCACTATGACCGTACGCTGGTATCAAGAACTTTTCACAATAACCCTGAACTACCAGGTTCAGTCCAAAACTTTCCAACAAGGAATTGAGCTGGTGCCGGAAGCAGAGACTGCTGCACTACTGAAGCAGTTTTCGCATCTCATCCGGAGAGCCGAAGGAAGCCTGACCCTCTTCTTTGAAGGAGAGGAAACCACCGGCCCGCCCGTCCGCTTTGAAACCGACCAGGCACTACCGCCGAAAACGCTCCTGATTTTCAAAATATACACCGACCGGACCAACCAGGCCCTGACGGAACGGATCGGCAAAAAGGCAACATCATTGGGATACCCGGTATTACTCAGCGGAAAACGCACCGGCAATCCACGCAAAATAGCTTTAATCAACGAAAAAATAGCGGTCAGGCCTGCCCGGTTTCCGGTAGAAATCAGGCTGGCCGAAACCGGCAACCTGCTGCCACTGCAAACCCTCACGGTTTCCAACAGCGACAACCTTATCGTTTACCAAGAAACGGTCAGGATGGCCGGCGACAACTATTTCCGGCATCCTGTCGACCTGACCCTCTCCCCGCCGGGAATTTATACGATCCGCCTGGGAAATTTCTCCGCAGGCTGCTTCGCAGATACCGGCGACACCCTGAACGATTGCCAGGGAATCGTACTGATTACCGTCACTCCGCAGCTGGAATATCCCGGCTCCCTTCGAAACAAACAATTCACAACGTTTGAATACACCTTCGGAAATAATCCTTAAAAACAAACATTTAATCCACAAATTATGTCTGGAACTTACAAAACACCCGGAGTTTATGTTGAGGAAATCTCCAAATTTCCTCCTTCGGTGGCTGAAGTGGAAACCGCCATTCCGGCTTTCATCGGCTACACCGATCAAGCTACCAAGGTCGTTGAAAACGATCTCAGAAATGTACCTACCCGCATCTCCAGCCTGCTCGAATATGAGCAGCTTTTCGGAACCGGCCCGATGTACAGTTCGCTCAGCATTAAACTGAATGCTTCCAATACCCCGATTGAAAATGAAACCACCATTGCCAACAGCAAATTCCATCTGTACGACAGCATCCGGCTGTTTTACGACAACGGCGGCGGAAGCTGCTACATCGTTTCGGTAGGTGGTTACGGTTCGGAAATTGAGCTGGGCGATAACTCCACCGGTTTGAAAGGCGGACTGGAACAACTGAAGAAATACGATGAGCCCACGCTGATCCTTTTCCCCGATGCGGTTAACCTCAGCGCCGACAAACTGGGCACCCTGCAGCAGGCGGCCCTTCAATTGTGTTCCCGCCTCGGCGACCGTTTTGTCATCATGGATGTGAAAGACAGCGCAGCCGGCAACACCTTGCTGAACGACCTCGAAACTTTCCGCAACAACGTGGGCATGAACCATCTGAAATACGGATCGGCCTATCACCCTTACCTGAATACCGTTTACACCAAAAAATTCAGGTTCCGCCACATTAACCCCAATATTACCAAAGAAGGAAATCCACGCACCCTAAAAGAGCTGATGAAAGACAGCGACGTGGATGAGAATGGCGTAAAAATCAAAGACCGGCTGGTACAACTGGAAAACCTGGTGACCGACAACAACAACATCGCCGCCGGGATCACCGGTTTTATCGGGGCACAAACCGGCGGAGACAGCCTTGCGGCAATCTTCCGTTCGAAAAAAACCGACTTCGAAAATGCTGCCACGCCTGCAAACAAGACCACCCGCATCAAAGCAATTTTCAACTTTCTGTGGGATGCCCTGCTCAACATCGACGGTATGCTGGCCAACAATGCCGCCGATCCCAAAGTATTTACCAAACTGATTACCAACACCCAGTTTTTGATTTCGGCAACCGGTTTTATCAGCAGCAGTGTTAAAAATGCCATGCAGGAGCTGGTCAATCTCGACAATGAAGCATTCAATCCCACCAACGACCTGTCGAACTCGGCCAACACCTATTCAGCCATTGCAGCCAATTTCAAATCGGCAACGTTATCGGGACTGGCCGCGGCCGTCTCCAACTACATGGTTGCCGCCGACGCCGACGGCCGTTTTGCCGAAGCCCTCAAAAAACTCGAAGAACTCTTTACGGTTATCAAAGAAGGGATCGAATCGGTTGAACAGATGGGAATTGCCTACGAAGAGACCCACGAAAAGAGCATCATTCCCTACATCCCGTTCTACAAGGGTATTCTGAACACACTCAATTCGAAGATCACCACCATCCCGCCCAGCGGTGCCATTGCCGGTATCTATGCCATGACCGACCGCGAACGCGGCGTCTGGAAAGCCCCCGCCAACATCAGCATCAGCTCGGTAAACGGCGTTTCCGAATTTATCGACAACTCCATTCAGGAAAATATGAATGTGGATGTCAACGCCGGCAAATCGGTCAACGCGATCCGCCCCTTCAGCGGAAAGGGCATTTTGGTGTGGGGCGCCCGCACCCTGGCCGGAAACGACAACGAATGGCGCTACATCCCGGTCCGGCGATTTTATAATTTCGTGGAAGAAAGCACCAAAAAATCGACCAGCTGGGTGGTTTTTGAACCCAACGACGCCAACACCTGGGTACGCGTGAAAGGCCAGATCGAGAACTTCCTGAATAACCTGTGGCGACGGGGTGCACTGGCCGGAGCCAAGCCCGAACACGCCTACTATGTCAATGTAGGCCTGGGTATTACCATGACCCAGCAGGACATCCTCGACGGGAAGCTGATTGTCGAAATCGGCATGGCTGTCGTCCGCCCGGCCGAATTTATCATCCTGCGCTTTTCGCACAAACTTCAGGAATCCTAAATCATTAACCTCAAAAATTAACCTATTATGGCAACAAAATATCCGCTTCCGGTTTTTCACTTTCAGGTTGAATGGGGAGGCACCAACCTGGGCTTCTCCGAAGTTTCAGGCTTAAATGTGGAAACGCAGGTGATTGAATACCGCGACGGGCTGAGCCCCGACTTCTCCACCACCAAAATGCCGGGGATGCAAAAATTCGGCAATATCACCCTGAAACGGGGAATCATGCCCGCCGACAACGAATTCTTCAACTGGTGGAAAACACACCAGCTCAACAAGATCGAACGACGCGACATCACCATTTCGCTGCTCAACGAAAAGCACGAACCGGTAGTTACCTGGAAAGTACGCAATGCCTTTCCGGTAAAGGTCGATGGCGGCTCGCTTAAAGCCAATGGCAATGAGGTGGCCATTGAAACGCTCGAAATTGCCCACGAAGGGATCAACGTCGAAAACAATTCGTAACCCATGGCAGCTGAAAACCCTCCGTTGACAGGCTTTCACTTCTCGGTTAGTTTCTCGGGCCTCGAGCCGGCCGACATCGACAGCCGGTTTTCGGAAGTCTCCGGATTATCGGCCGAAATGGAGACACTGAAACTGAAAGAAGGTGGCGAAAACCGGTTCACCCACGAGCTGCCGGTGAAAACCAGCTTTCCGCACCTGGTGCTGAAAAGAGCCGTTTTCCCCGTCGATTCGAAGGTGGTTGAATGGGCTGAAGAGGCGCTCTTCAACTTTTCATTTCGTCCACTGGAGGTACAGGTAAAACTGCTCAACGACCAACATTCACCCGTAAAAGGATGGAATTTCAAAGGCGTTTATCCGGTAAAAATCGAGTACTCAGCCCTGAATGCCCAGGACAACAGGTTGTTGTTAGAAACCCTGGAGCTGGCGTATCAATTTGCACGACCATTAAACACCTGATCATGCCCGTACAAATCAACGAACTGGTCATCCGGACGGTAATTTCCGACAGCACCCCTCCAGCTGCGTCCAACCGCACGCCGACCGACTCCACTTCTGAACGGAAAAAACTGCAGGAAGCTGTCGATGAAATGATCCGCATTTTGAAAAACAAAAACGAACGTTAACATGCCACGCTTACCCGAAAACGGACAACTGGCCAAACTGCGCTTTACGGCTTACCGCAACAGCGAATTCACCCGGCGCGCCGATGACATCCCGGAATATAGCGTCATGTTTAATCCGGAAACCATCAGTGTGAAGCTCGAAGTGGAGCGCGACAACCGGCAGGGCGCCGGAACCACCGCGAGCAGCCAGCACTTCAGACGCACCCGCCCGCAGGATTACCGTTTCGAATTTGTGGTGGACGGAACCGGCGTCACTACCGGCGAGATCGTCAGCGTGCCGCAAAATGTGGAAAATTTCCTCCGGGTAGTTTACGACTACAACTCGGAAGATCACCGCCCCAATTACGTGATGATCCGGTACGGTGCGGTATTGCTGAAGGCCGTCCTGAAAAGTGTGGATATTACCTACAACCTTTTCAGTCCGAACGGAACGCCGCTGCGGGCAAAAATCAGCACACTCTTCGCCAGTTGCCTCGACCCCAACCTGAGCGAGATGATCAACAGTCCTTCGTCGCCCGACCTGACCCACAAACGGGTGGTCAAAGAGCAGGAAAAACTGGTAACCATGGCCTGCCGTATTTATGGCAGCAACCACTTTTACCAGGAGGTTGCACGCGCCAACGACCTCGACTCCTTCCGCGAAATTGACAAAGGCCGGGAGATCTGGTTTCCCCCCATTCGGGCCAAAAACGTAAACCCTGATTAACCGCACTTGTTATGGCTGACCATCCAACGACTGTTTCAGAATCCATCCTGTCCAACCGGTTCAAATTCTTTTCCGGCAGGGAGGAAATTCCAATCGGGACACAACTCACCGCCCTTTCGGTGAAGCTGGAACTGTCGCGTATTTCAGAAGCCGAAATCGAATGCCTCGATGTGATGGCCGACAATTCGGGAAATCCCTTCCCGGTCAGTAATCTGGAAGCCTTTACCCCCGGCCGGGAAGTGGAAATTAAAATCGCCACAGCCGACCGGGAAGAGTCACTATTCAAAGGAGTTGTGGTAAAAATTTCTCAGAAAGCGGCCGAACACTCCGAACCACGCGTCCGGTTTATACTAAAACACAGAGCCTTCCGATCGGCGCTGGTTCGAAAAAGCAAGGTTTTCCGGGAAGTAACCGACAGCGAGGTTTGGGAAGAAATCCTGGGCAGCTACGGTTTTCAGCCCGAAATCGATGCCACCGCGCTCCGACATGACAACCTGGTTCAATTTAATGTTACCGACTGGGACTTCCTGAACATGCGGGCCGAAGCCAGTTCCCGCTGGGTGATCCTGAAAAGCGACCAGGTCAAAATCAAGGCGCCCGCGCCGGAGGCCGAGGCCGTAAAAACGCTCCGCCACGGCACTACACTGCTCGAGTTTGAAGGCGAACTCGACGGACGCACCTCGCACCAGGAGTTCCAGGCCCACGTTTGGAACCCGGCTACACAGGAAATCGAAAAGGTTTCTGCCGGCGCCGGCGAAACAGCTACTCCGGGCGGCAACCTTCCGGTCACCAATTTGGCGCAGCAGCTCCAAACCCCCGACTTCAGAACAGAGCTGGGAAATGGTGTCTCGGGACAAGAAGCGTTGGAAGTGGCCAGATCAAAAATGCTCCTGCAAAATTTTGCCAAAATCAGAGGACGTGCCCGTTGCCAGGGACAAACCGGCATTGGCCCGGGCGATCTGATTCAGCTCGAAAATATCGGTCCGCGGTTTGGCGGCAAACTGCTGGTTTCAGGAGTCCGTCATCTTTTTACTCTTGAAGAGGGCTGGATCACCGAACTTCAGCTGGGGCTCGCCCCCATCCCCTTTGCCGAACAATTTGACAACGTAGTGGAAAAGCCGGCAGCGGCAACGCTTCCGTGGGTTTCAGGCCTGCAAATCGGCAAAGTTCACCAGCTGGCCGACGATCCGGCAGGCGAAATGCGCATCCAGATTTCCCTCCCGCTTATCGAAGCCGACAACCTCGTGTGGGCACGGTTGGCCACCCTTTTTGCCGGAGAAAAACGGAGTTCATTTTTTCTTCCCGAAATCGGAGATGAAATCATTGTTGGTTTTCTGAACGACGACCCGCGAATGGCCGTTGTACTGGGCGCCCTGCACAGCAGCGCAGCGCCTCCGCCCGAATCTGTTACAGACGACAATTTTATCAAGGGTTTCTATTTGCGAAACAATCTGAAAATAAAGATGGACGACGACAAAAACCTCCTCCTGATTGAAACGCAGAAAGGAAAAACACTGACCCTCGACGATGAGGCCGGGGAGATCAAAATGGAAGATGAACACGGAAATATTTTCCGGATGGGTGCTGACGGAATTCAATATGAAAGTCGCGGCAGCCTGAAGATTAAAACCAACGGCGACATCAGCCTGGAAGGGATGAACATCACCATTTCGGCACAGGCGCAGGCCAAACTGGAAGGTTCGGGCGGCGTCGAAGTAAGCTCTGCCGCAATGGCTGTTTTAAAAGGGTCACTCGTAAAAATTAACTGAAATAAGAACGGATATGGCAGCAGCAGCACGATTAGGAGATGTCACCACCCACGGCGGCACCGTAGCCGGGCCGGGAGTATCCACCGTTTGGATCGGCGGCATGCCGGCAGCCGTTGCCGGCGACCAGCATATTTGTCCGATTCCGCCCAACACGGGACACCTCACCGTCAGCGCCTTTCCAATGGGGAGTCCCACCGTGCTGATTGGCGGTAAACCGGCCCTGCGCACCGGCGACCTTGCCCTTTGCGGAGCCGCTCCTGTCGCCGGTTGTCCAACTGTAATGATTGGTTGATATGAAAAATAGCAAATCATTTTGGGGTACCGGTTGGAGTTTTCCACCCCACTTTTCCAAACCGGACAAAGGAGTAAAAATGATCTCCGACGAGGAAGATATCCGCAACAGCCTGGAAGTACTGCTGCTAACCCGGGTGGGCGAACGAATCATGCAGCCCGGTTACGGCTGTAACCTCGATGTGGTATTGTTCGAACCGATCGACTTGTCCCTGCAAACCTATCTGCGCGACCTGATTTCAACCGCCGTTTATTTATACGAGCCACGCGTAAAACCCGAAGAGATAACCTTAACCGCTGTTCCGGAAGAGGGTAAAATTGAAATAAAAATTGCCTACCTCGTGCGAGGCACCAACACCCGTCACAACCTGGTCTTTCCGTTTTACACCGGCGAGGCCACCCTGTTGGGAAACACGTTAACCTAAATAAGCATGGCAGAATCACCATATATTGCACATCCGCTGAAACGGGAGGGTACCCTTCGCCAGGAACGGTTCCCGCAGGCGCTGGCCGAAGCGTATTTCCGCCCCGATGAACGCGACACCCTTATCCTGGCAGCGCAAACAGCCCAGTATGCCCGGCTGGTGAAGTTTTACAACGACCTCAACCTGCCCGATGGCAACTGGCAACCCTTCTTCGAAGAGATTTACGACTACGAAGCCGATACACTCCGGTTTAAATCGCTGGAAGCGCTCAAGGAAAAAGCGTCAGTTTCGCCACACCTGGCATTGTTCCTGGCTTTTCTCGAACTGCTGGGATTCGCGCGAAACGAACTCAACCAATTCACCCGGCGGCATCTCGATTTTTATTACCTAACCCTGCTCCGCCTGAAAAAAAAGCAGCCCCTTCCCGACCGGACCTTTCTGATATTCTCCCCCGCCAGGCAGGCCGGTCCCATAAAAGTTCCGGCACAAACCCGCTTTAAAGGCGGAAAAGATCAGGCAGGAAAAGAGCTGCACTACGTCTCGCTCTCCGAGCTGATCGTCAACCAGGCAACCGTGGAGGCTGTCAAAACCCTGTTTGCCCGGAAAGAGGGAGGTTTCACTACCGGACTATTTGCCTCAAACGATCCCACCTCCGGCAACCAGACCGGAAAAACCGAAGCCTGGCCTCCGTTTGGCACGGCGCAACATCTACCTGCAAAAACCGGCTTTGCAGTGGCTTCCCCCATTCTGAACCTCTCTGAAGGAAGGCGGCGGATCAGTTTGCGCATTCCGGGAATTGCCGCCCTGAACCGCCAAAGCCTGACAGTGGAATACACCGCTCCGGACGGCTGGGAAGAGGCCGTACTCGACACCGGAACTGCTTACCCGGGTGACACCTTCCACCCGGCAGTGCTGCTGGTAAAAATTGAGCCGGGGAAACCACCGCTGATTCCCTATCAGGCCGAAAAGCACAATGGCAACTTCCTCACCCGTCATCCGGTGCTTCGTTTCAGCTTAAAACCAGGAACCACTTTCAGCCACGCTTGGGATTTGCTCCAAAGCCTCCGCCCGGCGCAGATCAACCTCACGGTACAGGTAAACGGGGTCAAAAACCTGCTTTTTCAAACCGATGCCGGCCTGGCCGACAACACCAAACCATTCCTGCCATTTGGTCCCAATCCACAAAAATCCAAATCGACCTTCTACATCGGCAAACCCGAAATTTTTAATAAATACCTCAAATCCTTCAACCTGGCCCTCAACTGGAAAGGGTTACCCGGGAACCTGCAGCGGCACTACCAGTCGTGGAACGACACGCTCTCCCTGCTCTTCCCCAACAACGAACAGGAGAAGAAGCGCTATTTTGACACCACCCAGTTCGACAACTTTGAACCGGGGCATCCGCCCGGCCCGGTTTTCCTCCTCGACAACGGCAAATGGAAAAAACTGGAGCTGAATAAAAATGCCGGCTTTTCATCCAAAAAATTCTACGACGAATACCGCAAACGTTACCTCACCAATGCTGACACCCGTAATGTTTTTAAAACGGACGGAACATCGCTCCAAAGCAGCTTCGACTATCCCAACAACGCTCCCTACGGGCATCAGTGTAAATACGGCTTTATCCGGTTAGAACTGGCCTATGACTTTGGGCACGCACAATTTCCTTCGCTGCTGACCCGGGCGCTGATGGAGAATGCCGGCGAATGGAAAGTGACTCCGCCCGAAATGCCCTACACACCTGAATTTAACCACCTTCATATCGACTACACCGCGGAAACCAACCTCTTATTTCAGGCTGGTTCCGAAGAACAATTTTTCCACGTGTTGCCCTTCGGCAGCCAGCCGGTCACGGTGGCGGACGAAAGTCTCCTTTCGCGCCTCGATGGCGAAGGCCACCTGATGATCGGCCTGAAAGGGATTTCGTCTCCGCAGTCGGTCAGTCTGCTTTTCCGGCTGGAACTCCACAGCGGCAACCTGGAAAAGCTGATTCCGCCGGCCCACAACCTGTCCTGGCATTACCTGGCAGCCAACGGCTGGCGTCCTTTCAAAAACCAGGAAATCCTGACCGATTCCACCTTAAATTTCAGCACCAGCGGAATTATCCGGCTGGCGCTCCCGGCCGAAGCGCTCACGCCATCGGCACAACTGCCGGCCGGGTTGGTCTGGCTCAGGCTTTCGGCCGACAAGGAGAGCGACGCTTATCCGCGGCTGCGCGAAATCCACGCCCAGGCGGTGGAAGTTGAGTTTGTCAACAACCAAAATGAGTTGCAGCACCTCTCTGCAGGATTACCTGCCGGAACCATCTCGAAACCAACGGTTCAGATTCCGGGAATTCAAAAAATCAATCAGCCGGAGGCCAGTTTCGGCGGACAGGCAGAAGAGAGTTCCGCCGATTTTTACACCCGGATCAGCGAACGGTTGCGGCATAAAAACCGCGCCTGGAACATCTGGGATTACGAACGCCTCCTGCTGGCCGCTTTCCCGGAAATAATCGGGGTAAAATGCCTGTCGCACAGCAATACCGAAGGAGAGTTTGCCCCCGGGCAGGTGCGGTTGATCCTGCTTCCCGACCCGTCGAAAACCAATCCGGCACAACCGCTGACGCCGCGGGTGGGACGTAAAACACTGGAAGAAGCGCAGAAAATGATTG
>ERZ795032.1934-NODE-1934-length-12846-cov-3.956063_pt1 | contig 12846 bp, 11 predicted proteins | sample MGYA00375124_ERZ795032 | MGnify/ENA primary metagenome ERZ795032 (study PRJEB30167, sample SAMN05720154) | activated sludge metagenome | isolation source: Anaerobic digester | place: China | collected 2015-12-16 ...
CCGCCGAAACGCCGGTCCAGGTCGGGCGTGTCGGCGGGGGGGATAGCGACGAAAGGGGAGGCGTGCATGGCCGAGCGCGTCAGGCGGTGCGCTCGACGCGCCAGGCCTGATACTTCACCCCGAGCACAGCGCCGCCCACGATGGACAGAAACGCGATCCAGCTGGTGATGGACAGGGTGGACACCCCGCTCATGCCCTGGCCGATGGTGCAGCCCAGCGCGGTCACACCGCCAATGCCCATCAGCGCGCCGCCGACCATGTGATTGGCCGTATCTTCCGCGCCGCGAAAACCTTCCCAGCGGAACTGGCGCGTGATGAGCGCCATACCGGCAGAACCCGCGATCACGCCGAACACCGACACAATGCCCAGCGTCAGCACATTGCTGGCGTCGCTGTACATCATGAACCAGAACAGGGTGTAGGCCAGCGGCGCGACAAAGCTCAGCGATTCCATCTTGTTGTTCTGCGTGCCGATGTACGCGGCCTGCAGCGTTTGCGGGTCTTCCGCCAGAAAGCCCAGTTTGCCCGAAACGAACCAGACCGCCACGATGACGGCGCCCAGGCCGAAACCCGCGAGCAGGTTGTTGGCGGTACGAAACTCGCGCGCGCTCAAGGCCCAGACGCCCAGCAGCAGCCCGACGCCCAGGCCCAGCACCAGTTGCAAATCGGCCAGCGGCAGCCCGGTGGCGTGGGCGAAGATCGCGGGCAAATCCTGCGGGCCCGAGAGATTGAACGCCACTTTGTCGAACACCCGCACCCGCACTTCGGCCGTGATGCCGCGCAGGGTGATGTAGGCGAATATCGCGATCATCACAAAAACGACCACGGCTTTGAGATTGCCCTCGCCAATGCGCACCAGAGTTTTGCTGCCGCAGCCCGAGGCCAGCACCATGCCGAAGCCGAACAACACGCCGCCCACCAGGGCCGACAGCCAGAGCACCTTGGACGTGGTGTAGATCGTCTGCGCCGAGTCGATCTGCCCGGTAGCGGCCAGCAGATTGAAGCCGATGGTCGCCGTGGCAATGGCCAGCACCCACATGCGCATGCGCATCCAAGAACCCATGTTGACGATATCGCTTACCGACCCCATGGTGCAAAAACGCGTGCGCTGCATGATGGCACCAAACACCAGGCTCAGGGCGAAGCCCGCCCAGAGGACGGTGGCGTTGATGACGGGAACGGAAGCGGACGACATGGAAGAGAAGGCACCTGGATGACGAGAACGGATGGGTCTCGCCGCAATGCATTATTGTTCCATGACGATGCCAGCCGTGTTGCCGGGACGGGGTTCGGCAATCCAGCTCGCAGTTTGCGGGAACGACGCTGCCGATCACTCTGTCACGGCCGCTGCAGCGGCCGTGACGGTCACCGCAGCTTGGCCAGCCGGTCGCGCCCGGCCTGCGCCGCTTCAGACTGCGGGTAGGTCTTCACCAGTTCGTTCAGCGTTTTGCGCGCAGCGGCGATTTGTCGCACCTCGATCTGGCAGTTAGCCAGCCCGAGCATGGCTTCGGGCAAGCGCGGGTTGTTCGGGCTGCTCTGAATCAGGCCCTGAAACGAGGCGATGGCATCCTTGTACTGCTTTTGCGCGTATTGCGCGTTGGCCAGCCAATACTGGGCATCGGCGTCATACGGGCTGGATGGATACTGCGCCAAAAACGCCTTCAACTGCGTGGCGCTGCCCGCAAAATCGCCATTGCGGAAGGTGGCCAGCGCCTGCTCGAAAGCGGCTTTTTCTGCGGGCTGCACCGTATAAGTCTGGCCGTTGATCTGCACCTGCACCGGCTCCAGCGGTTTGAGGCGCTGGGTGAGCTGCTGCTGGCTGGTTTGCAGCTTGCCCAGCGCATCGTTGAGCTGCTGTGTGGCGGCGTCTTGCTTGCCGCGCACCTGGGCGATTTCTCCGCGCATCTGCTCGATCTGGTTCGACAGATCGAGCAATGAGTTGCGGATCTGCTGGATCTGCTGCGCCTGCTGCGCGAGCTGGTTCTGCGTGGCCTGCTGGTTCTGCGTCACCTGGTTGCGCAGATCAAGAATGGCGCGCCGCGCCTCGTTGTCCGGGAACAGGTCGGCATGGGCTGGCGCGGCCAGACCCATGCCCAGCCCCGCGGCCAGCAAAGCCGCAGGCAGCACCTGCCGCGCACGGCGCAGCGGGCGGGCGGCTTGCGAAAAAGTGAAGCGGCTCATCGTTGATAGACGATGTCAACGCGACGGTTTTCGGCGTAGTCAGCCTCGGTGTTGCCCAGAGCCTTGGGTTTTTCCTTGCCGTAGCTGATGGCTTCCATCTGCGAGGGCTTCACGCCGAGCAGCTCCATGCCCTTCATCACCGCATCTGCACGCTTCTGGCCCAGCGCCAGGTTGTATTCGCGGCTGCCACGGGCATCGGTATTGCCTTGCAGTTGCACATGAGCCTGCGGGTGTTGCGTGAGATAGGTGGCGTTGGCGTTGAGCACCGGGGTGTATTGGCTTTCCACCGTGTAGCTGTTGAACGCGAAATACACGCTCTTGGGCACGTTGGGGCCGGGGCCGGCGTTGGTCTCAGCCGGGGCTTGTACCGCGGCGACCTGGTTCTGACCAGCGCCGTTGGCATTGGCGCCTGCGGTGCCGCCTTCCACAGCAGTGGGCGCCTTGGACTCGACTGGCGCTTGTTTGACAGGCACGGGTGACGCGCAGCCACCAAGGGCCAGGGCGGCAGCGAGTGCGGTAAATACCAGGGTAGTGCGCATGTTCACGAGTTTCTCCGATCAGATCAGGGTGGGTAAAAAAAGGGGTGGGTGCAACGAAGAACAGATAAAACGAGAAAAAAGAAAGAGAAAGCGAAATAAAAAATTATCAGTGGAAAGCAGCCTCAGCGATCCGGCGTCCAGGGTCCCCAACTGGGTTCGCGCACCTGCACGCCGGCCTGCGACAAGGTCGAGCGCACACGACCGTCAATCGACACCGTTTTGAGCACTTCACCGCCACGCCCCCCGGCAGAATAAAGCACGATCTGTCCGTTCGGGGCAAAGCTCGGGTGACCGCAATCGCTGCCATCATCGAGCAACTGGGTGGCGTTGGTGGCGAGATTGATCGACCAGAGCTGGTAGCTGTTGCCCTGTTGTGAAATGTAGGCCAGCGTCTTGCCGTCCGGGCTGATGGCCGGGCTGACGTTATAGCCGCCGCTGTAGGTGATGCGCTGCACGCTGCCGCCATTGAGCCCGACCTTGTAAACCTGCGGGCCGCCATCGCGGTCGCTGACGAAATACAGGCTCTGGCCGTCGGGCGAAAAAGTCGGCTCGGTGTCGATCGAATACGAGCGCATCAACTGCCGCGGCGTGCCGCCTTTGCTGGGCATGAGATAAATCTGCGAGCGCCCGGTAAGGGTGAGCACCACGGCCAGCGTGCCGCCATCTGGCGAGAAGGCCGGTGCGCTGTTCGATCCCTTGAAATTGGCCACTGCGCGCCGTGCGCCGCTGCGCACATCCTGCATGAAGACGACGGGCTTTCCGGTCTCGAATGAGACATAGGCCAGTTCCTGCCCGTTGGGCGACCACACTGGCGAGAGCAGCGGTTCGCGGCTGCGCAGCGCAAACTGCGGATTGGCGCCATCGCTGTCGGCGATGTTGAGCGAAAAATTGTGCTGTCCCGCCTTGGTGATGTAAGTGATGCGCGTGGCAAACACCCCGCGCTGCCCGGTGAGCTTCTGGTAGATGTAATCGCTGATCTTGTGCGCCGCCAACCGCAGGTCGCCCGGCATGACCGTCAGCGCCAGACCACCGAGATCGGCCTGCTTCACCGCGTCCCACAGGCGGAACTGAACTTGCCAACGCGCGCCCGCCACCTGCGCCACGCTGCCACCCGCCACCGCTTCGAGATTTTGCGAACGCCAGGCGGCGTAATTCGGCGGACCTTGCTCGGTGAGCGTTTGCCCTCCCAGATTGCTCACGGCGAACAGCCCGCTGCGCGTGAGATCGGCCCGCACGATGTCGGCAATCGGCTGCGGGCAATGGTTCAGGTCGCGAAAGGCGCCGATGCCTACGGGAATCTGCGTGGCGCCGATGCCCGAAACATCCACCTTGAACTGCGCCTGCGCCGATTTGGCCAGCGCGGCGAGCCCAACAAAAGAAGCCGCCCCGCGAACAAGCGGAGCAGAGAGAGAACCTAAAACAAAGCGGCGTCGCTGCATGAGGGTGTCAGTAAAAGAGCCGTGTTGCTTCGGCCAGACCGAAGCCAACACAGCAATGGAATTCTAAGAAGGACGAGAGCCCTGCCGGAGTAAAAATTCGCAAGTCTTGCTGCGATGCGCAATTGAATCAGAACAGGACGACAAAAAAGCTGAGTTGGGAAAGGGGGAATGGTTCCGGGCAGGCATCAGTTGGAGTAGACGATCTCGCAATCGTCATAGCCTGCTTCGCGGATGCCTTTTTTTGCCACATACCCCGCATTCGGATCGCTCATGCGTTCTTGTAAGCGCCTGACATTAGCCGATTCGCGATCTCTGCTGGCCTCCTTGTGCCATAGATGCAGCACTTCGGTGGCCCAAAAACCATTGATACGTCGGCAACCTGCTTGATGTAGCCGCCAGACAAAGTCCGCGTCTTCATGCCCCCAGCCGACGAACGTTTCGTCAAAACCGTTGACTTTGTCAAAATCCTCCCGCCAAAGCGAGAAATTGCAGCTCCTTATTCCTTTCCAATGAAACACGGCAGACCCGCGTCGGCATTGGTGGGGAATACGCATGACGGTCGGAATCCATTTATTCGCTTGGCCCGTAATTTTTTGAACAAGCCAATAAGAAGATGAAAGACCGATTGTTTCTGGCCTAGCTATAACTTTTTTTGTTAAATTTTCATTCAGTAGCACGCGACTGCCATTTATGAAACATCTTGGCCTCTTGAGAAATAAATGCTGAAGAATGAAGTCTTCCTTTGGAACGCAATCACCGTCCAATAATATAATGTAGTCACCCGATGAATTAATAACGCCTTGATTTCTTGCGCGGGCCGCCGTAAATCCAATATCAGGATGCCAGATATATTTTATTTTGAATGGCCAATCGTGCTCTGCTAAGTGCTGCTTAATGGCCAGCCTGTGATGTACGGTAGATCCGTCATCTGTAATAATTACTTCCTGGGGCTTTATATTTTGATGGGTCAAACCATAGAGTACTGCAAAAAGTGCATCACTACGATTGTATGTCAATATAACCACACTCAGGTTGCTCTTTGTGTCATTTGGACTGGTCACGTTGCCTCACCCATGTCTTGACATGACGATAATAAACTCCCTCTGCATTGGCAACAGCCAAAATAAACCCCATACGGCCATCTAAAATGCCAAGTCTTAGAATATAAGCTCTGAAAAAAGCCCATAGCCCTTTAAAAATTGCTCTTGTAATGGATGTGCGAACTCCTAGCTCGGTGAGTCGCATGGAGCCAGAAGTTGAGTAGGAGTTCATTTTTTCAATCGACTGCTCAATGCTGACTATGGAATTATGTATGATACAGCCTTTTAATTCCGCAAGTTTTCCTGAGAAAATGACTCTTTCGTGTACGATGTCATCAGTAAACTTCCCGGCAGATTTTTTGAAAAGGCGCACAACCCGATCTGGCCACCACCCGCTATGCTTCATAAATTGACCGCAATAGCTCGACTTTCTGGGGATTGAATAGCTGACCGCATTATTGTGCTCGCTATTTAATATGGTGATTATTTCCTCTTTTAGTTCGGGGCTGAGCTGCTCATCTGCGTCGAGTGATAATATCCACTCGCCAGCGGCTTCTTGCAATGCACGGTTTTTTTGTGGCCCGAATCCAGGCCAATCAGTTTCATAAACTTTTGCACCCAATTGGCGGCAAATTTCCTGTGTTCCATCGGTACTTCCTGAGTCAAATACAATGACTTCTTCTGCTATTCCTTGCGTGGAATTAATGCATTTCGCGATGTTATGCGCTTCATTTTTTGTGATTATTATCAAGCTCAAACTTGCCATCTTAATCAAGCCCCGAATGATTATTTTTGTAGGCGAAATTTTTAATGGCGTGACCCGTGCTGTGTTGGAGTACTATTGCCAAAAGAACTACAAAAAATCTCCCTTCGCCTGCATCAAGAAGTGTGGAGTTAAGGCCTGAGTATAAAATGAACGCAACTAATAAGGCATATGCCCACTCCTGTGATTCATTGTTCATCAGCCTCGCTTTTATATATATTGTGGCTATAAAAAATATTTCAAAAAATAGGCCAAATATTCCAAGCTGTGATAGTATCAAAAGATAATCATTGTGCGGGTTTGAGCTGCCGACTTGAGTGGTGCCAATTATGCGCTTTTCGTATTGGCTTTCGAAGCTTCCCGTGCCATGTCCAAATAAGGGTGCGCTCTGAATTATGTCTATGCTATTCTTCAGAAATTGCCATCGAATAACAGTCGAACTTTGTTCTACCGGCGCTTTTTGTTGAATTGTTTCCGCATTCGATATACTTCTTTCTATGCGATCACGCGAGACTGGAGAGGCCAATAGAAGCGCGGTAATGGTGATTAGTGCAACCCCAGTCGATGGCAGCCTCCATCTTGGTTGTATGTTTCGATAAAGAAACATAGCTGTGAGTGCGAAAAATATCACATAGCCGGTTCGTCCGTTGTTGACGGCCAAAGTGTTAAAGGAGCTGGATAGAAAAAGTATTAAATAAGCAACTTTCCAGTTCTTGTTGCTACGCTTAATGGCGCGGTATGCGAATATGTAACTTGCAATTGATGTATAAAGGCCAAAGGTGATCCTGTTTTGAAAGCCAATATAGGCTTGATTTGGATCGGTATAGAGCGGTATGATGCCAAAATATCGTGCGTAAGATACTAGCAATGACAGGACTAGTGCAGTCAACGCCGCGTTTAATGCCAAGCGCTTCAATCTTTCATCGGGAGCGATTCCAATGATGATTGGGATTGCTAGCAATTTGAGATATTTTGTCCAGAACTCGAATGCTTGTGAAAGCGGCGTTGCGCCATAAAGCATACCTATGGCTAGTGCCGTGAGTAATCCCATCGCGGCCCAAGCTAGAGAATTTCTGCGAATGCGAAGCCATGTGTTTTTCTTGAGGGATTGGAGGAAAAACGCGATCAGCAAAAAAACCAACGAAGCAGAGCCCCATGCTGTCGGTAGCGGAGTGGAGGCCGCGGCAAAGACAATGGCAAAAGTTGTAAATATTGAAGTGTCGGTCAAGCTGCTGGAGGCTATGCTCTGTCGCTTTATAAGCATGAGTGTTCTATATGTCTGAAAGAAGTTTGAGACCGTCTGGCTCTGCGGTTCGTCTGCTGCGGCAACTTTTTAACGCCAACCCCCGCAACCGCTCTGCCGCCTTGCTCATCGTGCTCTTCGCCGCGATTGTGGCGGCGACCGAGCCGGTGCTCCCAGCCTTGATGAAGCATGTGCTCGACGTGGGCTTCACGTCGAAGCGGGACTTTCCGTTGTGGGCCGTGCCTGCGGTGCTCATGGGCTTGTTCACGGTGCGGGGTTTGGCGTGGCTGGCTTCGCAGTTTCTCACTCAGTGGTTGACGCAGAACGTGCTCGCGCGGGTGCGGGAACTGGTTTACGGGCAGATTGTGCACGCGCAGCTGGCGCAACTCCAGCGCGAGAGCGCCAGCAGCCTGATCGGGGCGTCGGTGTATGAGGCGCAGTTAGCGCTGGGCATGATCTTTCCGGGCCTGCTTACGCTGGTGCGCGACAGCTTCACCCTGATCGCCTTGTTCAGCTATCTGCTGTGGGTCAACTGGAGTCTGACGCTGTTGACCCTGGGCATTCTGCTGCCGCTGATTTTCACCATGCGCATCATCAGCCGCCGCGCCAAGCGCTTGAATGCGCAAATGCAGAAGGCGGCGGAAGAAACCTCCTACGCGCTGGAGGAGGGCATGCTGGCCGCGCCGGTGATTCGGGTGCACAACGCGCAGAGCGGTTTTGCCGCGCGGTTCGATCGCATCAACCAATTTTTGCGCCGCACCACGGTGAAAACGCTGGTGTCGGGTTCCACGACCACGCCGGTGTCGCAATGGCTGTCGGCGCTGGCGGTTTCGGTGGTCATCGTCTTTGCCATGTGGCAGAGCGATGTGTCGGGGCAACACAGCGTGGGCGGGTTTGTGGCGTTCATTACTGCGATGATGATGACGCTCTCGCCGCTGCGTCGCGTGGCCGACATCGTGCAACCGATGATGCGCGCGCTCAGTTCCCTCGACCGTCTGCGCAGCATTGTGGATGCGCCGCGAGAGCAAGACACCGGCACGCACACCGCTGAGCGCGTGCGCGGCGACCTTGAGTTTGACGATGTGGGCGTCACCCTCAGTGCCATGGACCGCCCGGTGCTCGACGGCATTCGGCTGCGCGTGCAGGCGGGTGAGAGCCTCGCGCTCGTCGGCCCGTCCGGCGCGGGCAAGACCACGCTCATGCGCCTCGTGCCGCGCCTGTTGGAGCCCACTCGGGGCCGACTGCTGCTCGACGGCGTGCCGCTGCGCGACTGGAGTCTGCATAGCCTGCGCGAGCAGATCGCCTATGTCGGCCAAGACGTGGTGCTGCTCAACGACAGCATTGGCGCCAACGTCAGCTTCGGCTCCGAGGTGGACGAAGATCGCGCCTGGGCCGCGCTCAACGCCGCAGCATTGGGCGATTTCGTGCGCGGCTTGCCCGGCGGTTTGCAGGCCCCGGTCGGCCACAACGGCTCGCAGCTCTCAGGCGGGCAGCGCCAGCGGCTCTCCATTGCCCGTGCGCTGTACCGCAACGCCCCGCTGCTCATTCTCGACGAAGCCACCAGCGCGCTCGACGCCGAAAGCGAGCGCCTCGTGCAGCAAGCCATCAACCGCCTCATGGAAGGACGCACCACCATCGTCATCGCCCACCGGCTTGCAACAATAGCCCACTGCCACCGCATCGCCGTGCTCGACGAGGGCCGTCTGATCGAACTCGGCACGCAGGCCGAGTTGCTGCAAAAAGACGGCCTCTATGCCCAGCTACACCGCATGCAGTTTCATGTTTCGGCGGCGCCGAACCCGGCAGAGCGCGAGGAAAGCGCGAAATAGGCCGGGCTGTTCCCAGAGTTTGTCTGGCAGGCCGCAAAAAAGCCCAAAAGTTGCCGCACATGCGTCTGCACGCTCGGGTCATAGAGCAAGGCTTTGGCAGGGTCGGCGATGCGGTGCTCACCTCGCAGGGCTCGCGCGCAGGCTGCGGCGATCGCCTGGGCCAGATCCGCGGCATCGGTGGGGGCGACGACGATTTTCGCGCTGGAATCGATGACTTCGGCGCTGCCGACCTGTTGCCCGATCACGACCGGCGTGCCGCACAGAACCGATTCGACCCCGACCAGACCAAAAGGCTCGTAGTGCGAAGCGATCACGGTGTAGTCCGCTGCGGCAAAAACGGCCTCGATATCGGTACGGTAGCCGAGCTCAATGATGTTTGGCGCTCGCTGCGGCACCGGTCTGCCTGCCACGGCCAAGCAGATCGGCAGCGACGTTTGGGCGAACAGGGCGTGCAGTTCGGCAAAACCTTTGCGCGCATGGCCGGTCGATGCGAGCAGGAAGACGACGCTGTCGGCAGGCAGTCCCAGGCGCTGCCGCACGCTACGCCTGTGTTGTTCATCAAGGGGCTTGAACCGGGCCGTGTCCACCGGTGGGTGGAGCACGTCGATCTTGCTCGAAGGGGTCTGATAGAAAGCCTGCAACTCGTCGCGCATTCTGTGCGAGTGCGCGACGATGCGTTTGGCCTGGGCAAAACACCGGCGCTCGTGTTCGATCTGACGGCGATCGATCCAGCCGGGTTTTTTTCCCATCGCGCGCAAAAAACCCGGATGCGTCCCACCGCAGACGACGATGTGTGCATGCAGGCTTTGATTGACGCCGAAGACACAGTCGATGCCCTCGCGCACGATGATGCGACGCACGGCGCGGTCGAACACCGCGTTGCGCCACGGGCGCGGTACCCCTTGAGTGCCTGCCACGAGGCAGCGCGTGCGCTGCGCTTGCGGGAGACTGCGATCGATCTTGCGGGCAATGACCAGCGGGGAAATACCCAAATCCAGCAGTCCGGACAGGACGTCGCGCGCGTAGCGCTCGGCGCCGCCGCCGTGGTTCAAGGCTTGTGCCGTAATGGCCAGATGCAATCGGTTGTGATCAAAGGGCTGGGTCATTTGGGCGGACGGCCGGCAGCGTCCGCGCCGCGGCGAATGCGCAAGCGGTGTTTGAGCCGGATGAAAAAATCATACATCCAGGGCAGGCGGGCATAGCCGAACAGACGCAGACGATATCCTAGCGGCACCCCGCGCGCATCAACCACGGCGCGCAGCGCTGGGCTGGCGCTGGAGTTGCAGAGCATGGTCGCGGTGTAGCGCGCGCGGCAGAGCGAGGTGGTGAGCGCCGCCTGTACCGGGGCAGCGCGCTCAGCCCGCATAGCGTCGGCGACATGCTGCTGCAAGGCGGCAAGCGCGGCCTGGTTGCCCCGACACATTCTCGCGATGTGCGCGGCCAGATTTGCCGGGCGCTGTTTGCTCGACAGGCCGCCGCGACGCCAGCACACCAGCGGCTCATGCAAGGTGCTGGCGCGGCCGATCAGGATGGCGCGCAGCAGCATGATCTGATCCTCGGCGTGAGCGCCGGCCTGCATTGGCCCAAAGTGCTCGAACAGCGTCTTGGCCCACACATGCGAGGCGCCGACCAGCCAGGGTCTGGCGCGGCACCATTGATCGAGGTCGAAGCCGTCGAGCGGGGTGTGCGCGATCACCCCGTGAATCTCACCGTGTTCGTCCAAATCGAACAGGTCGGTGGCGAACAGCAGCGGTTGACGGTGTTGCGCCAGCCAATGCGCAACCACACGCTCGCAGCGCTGCGGTTCGCTGACATCATCGCCTGCGGCGACGAATAGCAGCTCGCCCTGCGCCAGCGTCACCAGGCGGGAAAAGTGCGCGCTGATGCCTTCGTTTTGCGCATTGCGCCGCACCAGGACGCGATGCGGGCCGCGATAGTCGCGCATCGCATGCTCGATGCGCGCAAAGGTGTCGTCGCTGGAGGCGTCGTCGGAAATCAGGATTTCCAGGGGCGAGTAGGTTTGGGCCAGGGCGGCCTGCACTGCACGCTCCACAACGTCCTGCTGCTCATAACAGGCGAGCAACAGGCTGACCAGCGGTTGGTTCGATTGCTCAGGCCGATTTGTGGGGCTCATTGGTGTGCACCATCCACCGCCCCGCCTGCTGCCGCACGACTTCGGGCAGGTGATGCTCGCGTGAGAACACTGCGCGGATCCACTCGGCATCGTTGCCGCGGGCGCTGACGTCGGCAAGGAGTTCGCGCAGGGCGACGTCGGATTTGCAGTCTGCGGCGTGGCCTTCGAGTTTGACGAGGGTGCGGATGAGGTCTTCGCGCAGGGTGCGGTGTTCGCGGGTGGCGGGGTCGACGAAGGTGCCGTCGAAACCGAAGCGGCAGGCCTGAAAGCGGTTGAAGGTGTAGACGAGGTAGTCGTCTTCCTGCGGCTGGAAGGGCCGCTCGCGCCGGATGTAGGCGCCCAGGGTCTGGATGTAGGCGGCGATGCGCGCGGCCTTGGTGATGGTGAGCGGGGTGTCCATCACCCGCACTTCAATGGTGCCGTATTCGGGCTTGGGGCGGATGTCCCAATAGAAGTCTTTCATGCTCTTGACCACGCCGGTGGCGGTCATTTTGTCGAAGTAGCGCTCGAAGTCTTCCCAAGTCAGGGCAAAGGGCGCGCGGCCCGAGAGCGGGAAGGCGAACACCGAGTTCAGCCGTGCGGAGTGAAACCCGGTGTCTTCGCCCTGCACATAGGGCGACGAGGCGGAGAGGGCGATGAAGTGCGGAATGAAGCGGGAGATGCAGTGCAGGGTGTAGAGCGCGGTATCGGCGTCGGGGCAGCCCAGGTGCACATGCTGGCCGAACACGGTGAACTGCTTGCTCAGGTAGCCGTACAACTCGGAGAGCTGGAGAAAGCGCGGTTTGTCGAAAATGCGCTGCTGCGCCCAGTGCTGGAAGGGGTGAGTGCCGCCGCCGGCCAGGCCCACGTCGAGCTTGTTGGCGGCTTCCACCAGCGCGCCCTGAATCTCGGTGAGTTGGCTCAGGGCGTCGTCATAGCCGGTGCAGATGCCGGTGGCGAGCTCGATCATGCTCTCGGTCATTTCCGGCGTGACCACGCCGGGCAGCTTGTGGCCTTGCAGCAGCCGCAGCAGGTCGGGGGCGCAGGGCATGAGGTCGTAGTTGTGCCGGTTGACGATCTGCAGCTCCAGCTCGATGCCGATGCTCAAGGCGCCTGATTTGGTGAAGGGCCCCAGACTCATGCGCTTCCTCCCGTGGTGCGGCTGACCGGGCCGGGGGCGATGTCGCCGCTATAGCCCAGCGCCCAGCGGGTGAGCAGCGGGGCGAGCAGCTCGAGCAGGGCGATGGCGCTGAACGCGACGGCCAGCATGGGTTGCAGCGCCGCCCCGGCCGGGCTGCCGAGAAAACTCAACGCGAGCACGAAGCTCACGCCCGCGGCCGGGTTGAGCGACAGGCCCAGCGCGACAGACTGCCGCCAGCTCGCGCCGCTAACGCGGCCGAACGCCAGCGCCCCGGCGAGCTTGGCCACCAGCCGCACGACGATGACCAGCGCTGCCGCCAGCCCGCCCGCCAGCAGAATGCGGGCGTTGAGGCTCAGGCCCAGAATGAGAAAGAGCAGCACCATGAGCACACCGCCCGCCGTGCCGAAATGGCGCGGCCACAGCCGGGGCCTGGGGCTGCGCCAGCGCAGCAGCGCGCCGGCCAGCAGAGGCGTGAGCAGGGCCGACCAGTTGAGCATGCGGGTGAGCGAGAGGGTGAGCACAATGAGGCCGACGAGCATCAGCGCGCCGCCCTCGTCG
>ERZ795032.1942-NODE-1942-length-12810-cov-4.449079_pt1 | contig 12810 bp, 12 predicted proteins | sample MGYA00375124_ERZ795032 | MGnify/ENA primary metagenome ERZ795032 (study PRJEB30167, sample SAMN05720154) | activated sludge metagenome | isolation source: Anaerobic digester | place: China | collected 2015-12-16 ...
CCGGTGCCACGCCGCCGGCTGGCGCGACGGCGGAGGAGGATTCGGCGTCGGGCAGGACATGGTCGAGCTGATCGACGCGGCGATGGACGTTGCGGCCCTCGACGGTGAAGGCATTGTCTGCCCAGCGGCCCTGGACATACATGAGGTGGAATCGCCGGGGGCAATAGGCGTACTGACTGAGCATGTCAATGGTCAGGTCGCCATCGTCGGTGAGTTGGGCCAGGGTGCTGGGCATCATCGGTCCCCTTGATCTTCGCACGCCGCAAAGACGCCGAAGCCGGTGTGTCGTCCTGCCCCAACGGCCAGAGGCCCGGAAATCGGCTCATCAAAGCTCAGCCGCACGTGGTATCGCGGGTAGTGCTGGAGCTTCTCCCTGACGGTGTAGTCGCGTGCATGAAGCGATCCCGGCCACCACGGTACCCTGGTCATCTCCATGCGGGCGGGAATGTCGAGCCCCGCTTGAGACAGGGCCTTGCAGAGCAGTTGCTCAGAACGAGCCAGACGTTTCAGGTGGTTGCCGCGATGCTGACGGCGGTCATCATAGCCGGGAAGCAGAACAGGAGTGACCGAGGCCCACACCCTGGCCGAACGATGCGTCGGTGCGTAGTAGCGAAGAAACCGGTCATTGGGGGAAAGCTGGGTCATGAAGGTCTCGCCCGGAAGGTCTTCGTCGCCAGAGGCCGGACGGAGGACCATGTCTGGCAGCGCTTGCCACAGCAAACGGCACAATGCGCCGTCGCCGCCGAAGGGTTCGGCCAGGATCACGCGGCGAATGAGGCCGTCGCTGTGTCTGTGACCGACAGACGGCAGTGGTAGCACCGAGAGCCGAGGCCCCGGCGCGTCCGGCGGATGCCCCAGGATGGCTTGGTCGACGTTGATCGGGGCGTTGGGCGGCCTTGACCCATTGAGATGGTCCACGGCCCGGCGCACAGCGCCTGACGCGCCGGCATGACGGATCATGGCCACCAGAGCCTTGATCTGCCGAGGCCGAAATGCGGCGACTTCCCCGTCGGGGGTTTGCAGTGCGAGAGCACAGAACGGGCGCGCGAGGGAGGAAGCGTAGGCCCGCATCTCGAACACAGGCGCGGCCGGCTGGTCATAGATGATCCCGTTGGGATCGATCCGCTTGAGACTCAGCGCGTAGGCGGCCTCAAGGGACTTAAGCGAGCCCGGTGCCGGCACCCGCAGCGATACGCCGCCGCCGATATCTCGCGGCAGAACCCGCCAACAGCGCAGACGGGGATCGGTGGGAACTGCGTCGTGCCATCCGCCGTGGCCGACGGCCATGTCGATGCCCCAGCCGAGGGCGCGGATATGCCGGGCGACCTGAATCATGGCTTCCGCCTGTTCCCGATCATCGAGTCCGACCTGCCAGCAATACCGCACGACAGGCGGTTGGCCTATGAGCGTTGGACGGATGGGCTTGGCCGCGCGAAGCTTGGCGGGATCCCGGATGGTGTCCGAGTTGTTATTGGGGACATAGGTAAGGAGCTCGGCGCCGTCCTGTTTGTCGGGCACGTAGATGGTCGGCGGTTGCTGTTGCTCCAGCCACTGAAAGGCCTGTTTCCACCGGGCGCACCAGTGTGGTTTCGCCCCGGCGACCAGGGCCGAAAACAGTCGCATCGGCGATGGCGGCCACTCGCGCCGCCCGCCATCGCCCTGGCCGTGATAACGGGTATCCAGGAAGCGGATCGTGAGCAGAAGATAAGCCAAGGTCAGTCCTCCGCAGGGGTATTCTCGTTCTTGCTCGCCCTCTTTCCCTTCCCGGCCTTTGAACTCCTCTCAAATGCATCCAACTCGGCCAACGTAAGAGGCCTGCTCTTGGCCACCTCCTTCAGCTTCTCTTGAGCAGTCTTGTTCGACCACAGCTTTCTGATGCGATTTGCCAGAACAGAGTCAAATGCCACTGTCCTATCCTTGCTAACCACGAACTTCCTGGCCGCCTCTGTGGCGAACTCCAAGGCATACTTCGCGGTAATCGGAAAGTCGCTTATATCCCCCGACGCAGCCACAGTATGCATCTCTGTAGGCGATCCGGGACTCATTACCAACTGGCAGCCCTGACGCAATGTGAATGCCGAATTCTCAAGTGCCGTCAGGGAGACAAGGGCCAGGCCCAGGATGTATCGTTGAAGATTCGAAGGCGTCGAGTCCGATCCTAGTGCCTGAAGCGTAGCCAGATTCAGACTGCCTTGCCGAAGAATCTTGCCGAACACCCGTACGCCACCAAGTTGGCCGGTTGCGGGTGCTGCAGCAAAGCCCAGATCGCTTCCTGTGTTCTCATCGACCTCATCTATCAGACCGTTCGCAGCGTAATCAGTTGCCGGATTGTACTGAGCCGAACGCGTCAGAATTTGTGCCCCACAGGCGTCAATGCGAAAACTGACCAAGCGGGGAATCTTCACCTGCGTCCCGCGGGAGTCCCATGCACCGAAGACGAGGGAGGTTGGTGCCAATCGAGCCATCGGCTCGGGATCACCGTTCTCGTAGGAAACAAACGCGTTGTGGATCTCCGGCAGCAGTTCGGAGAAGCGAACGATTGCATCCGCGATGCGGTGGCTTGCATCGAGGAGGTGCGTAGGGCCGCCTTCATGAGTGATGGTGATCTGCGGAACAAGATGCTTGAATCTATCATCCTTGAAGAGCGGCTCTATCCTGTTGGCTTGAGATCCGACGGAGTCTATGGCACACAGCCACCTGTTGAGTTCGGCAGGTCCATCGGGATCGCGATTGTACCGCGGTTTGCCGTCCTTATCTCCCTTGGGGGCGGCATAGGTCGGAGGAAAGATGACGGAATCCGGCCCTTCGACCGGCATCAGCGTCTGCCTGATCACGATGGCTGCAGGGCCGTCGTCCTTGAGAAAGTCGTCGTACGTGGTCAGCAAATCAACCATCAGAGTTTCTCCTTTCAAGTGTTGCCGGGCCAAATGCCTTGTATTTTCCGCCTGTGCGTATCACGAGTGGAAAGGCGTAGCGACAGTCAGATAGCGTGGCGATCATTCCGGAAGCGACGGCAGCTGCCACGGCTGGCGGCAATGGCTCACGCCAGGTGACAAAGCCATACCGTTCCCGCTCGATGATTGTGAACGGCCGGAACCGCTGGAGACCGATGAGGGCCAGCAGTTCGACGGCCGGCGAGAATGCGGCGGCAAACCTCTGGGCTGAGAAACCCATATCCAACGAAGTCAGACGTGAGAGGCGGCCGTCGAAGTAGAAGGGCTTCGGCGTTCTGACTGGCATGGCCTTGAGAAGTTGACGATCGCCCATGTTGCGGCGGATGTGTGACCTCATTCCTCTGACGAAGCCGAGGACAGTTTGTCCTCCGGACCATGTCTTGAATCCTGCTCGCGTTGCGTTCTCATCATTCCACCAGTCGAGCCGCAAGGAGTACGGATCTCCCAGCAAGACGGGCGGAGATTTGGCTTCGTCGTCCGTATCTGCCTCATCGTAGTCGGCCAATGCATCAACGCTGCAGGCTGCTATGGTGGTCAGAAGATCGGGGCCAGCGAAAGCCAGATAGAAGACGTCGCCCCGAAACCAGCCCACCGCCTCCGGGTCGAGGCGGCCGGCGAGTTCCAACAGGCCGCAGCAGGCCAGAAACTGGCCGGGGTTGGCCAGGTCTACGTCGATCCTTAGAGGCGCCGTCGTGGTGGTCATGACTCGTTGTCCTCCTCTTCGCTGCCATGGGCGCTGACGGCGTCGGGGCCGGCCGAGGCAGCGGCATCCGCCGCCATGAAGATGGCCTCCAGCCAGGCCAGACCCCAATGGCCAAATCGCCGCTGGAGACGGACCATGCGGCGCGCCATCTCCGCCGGCTCAATGCATGCCGGCAGTCCATCAGTCAGCCCGTCCGGGTCTGTCATCGCCCGAGATTCGAAGTGCGGCCGGCCCCGCCCGTGATGTGCGGCGACCAGATGCAAGACCAAGTCCTCATCAGCGTCCTGGGGCAATTGCCCAACCAGACGGCGGAGCGAGCCGAACTCGTGCCGGTAGCCTCGGAGGGCGTCGGCGTTGAAAGCTTGCCCATCGAATGACTTTGCCAGGGGACATCCCACGCCTGCATTGTGAATCGCAGCTTGCCAACGGGCGTCCGCCTTGCCCAGATCGTGCCCCACGGCCGCGAGCTCCAGGGTCTCGCGAATCCCCGGATCGAGTTTCAGACGCTCCGCCATCCGCCTGGCCGCATTCCGGACATCAGCCGTGTGATCATCGATGGTCAGCCGATCGGCGCTGCCCGGTGAAACGTGCTGCTCGGCCTTGCGGAATAGAAGCACCATGCGTAAAGGACCATCGTCCTCTTCGCTCAGCACCACACGGCTGCCGCACGTCATGGACAGTTCCTGTTCCGCCCGTTTCCGTGCGGCCTGCCACATCGTTGGCGGTTCCCCATCTGTCTCGTCCTGGTCCGGCTCCCCAGGTACCATCTCCCACAGCCACCTGCCCTCGTCGTTCCGCTGGAGCACCACTCGCCGACGGTCGACCGCATGCTCGCCCTGGGTGCCGGCCGAAGCGAAATCCGCCACGTCGCGAGAAGACGCCACAACCTTAACATCGGTGGAAACCATACCCGAATCATCCAGGCCGCCAGCCGAGCACGGCAGGATCACCGTCTCATAGTTCAGTTCCCGGGCAAGCCGCTTCTCATCGTCACTGAGGTCGCAGGCGCGTTGCGCCGAGACAGAGCGATGGCGCAGGCGCACGACCCATGTGTCAGGATTACGGCGACGGATTGCCAGCAACAATGCGGCAATTCGTGACGGCTTCTCCCGAACCAGTTCCAGCGGGCGAAGCGGGTAGTCTCTGAGAATGGTGCGGACTGTTTCGGCGGCGGCCTCCGGTTCCCAGTCTGCATCCACAGGAAGATGGTCGAGTTCGGCCCGCCACGCCACGTACGTATCGGGCTCTTGGTCGCCCAGGCCGTGAAGGTAAGGATGCACCTCGTGTGCCAGTGGCCAATCCTCCTGAATGCTCGTCAGTGCCCAGGCATCCAGAACGATCTCGTGCGGCAGAACAGACTGGGGTTGTGGTGAACAGGCCGCAGCATATTCTGCCGGGTAGTCGAGCACCAGGTTGCCCAGGCTGGCTGGCGAGGCGCTCCTGCAATCGTCGCCGCCTGTCAAGGCAGGCAGTCTCTCCAGAAGCCCTGCCGTAACCAGCCGCGCCTGTTCGATGCGGCTCAGTTCCCTTTCCTTTCCCTGCTTGTCTCTGCGTGCCTCCGGTTGATCAAGTAAGGCATGAATCACAGCTTCCCGCCCTTCACCGCCACGCCGGTTGACCCGGCCGAAGCGCTGGATCATGGCGTCCATGGTCGAGAGGTCACAGACCATATGATCCGCATCAAAATCGGCGCCGACTTCGCCGGCGCTGGTGGCGACGAGCCAGGTGGTCGGCGAGGCCGCCAGCCTGTCCGCACTCAGACCGGACAGCAGCCGCTGCACGGCAGGTTCCCGCATCACCCGCTCGCGCTCATAGCTGCGGATGGTGCCGGTCAACAAGGCCACTCGGCCAGCCCCCTGGTTCGCACCGAACTCCTTGCTGAGTCTGGTTCGCAACTCGTCGCCCACCGCTCTGGCATTGGCAGGCTTTCGGACATAGATGATGATGCCGGCGTTCTTGTCATGGAACGCCCACGCGCGGTCCACCAGGTTCCTGCAAAGCTCGCCGTCCCCTGCACCGCATGAGTGCAGGTACAGCCTCTTCGTGACGTTGCTGAACCTCTTCTCAACTTCACTGTGGGATAGGTCATCCCTTTGAAGGGTAATCTCCTCCCGGCTCTTGCCACTGCGCTGTGTGGCCGACATGGTCATGATCTTCACGGGGCTTGGCGAGCCATCGCTCTCCTGGTGCCCGGCGGCCCATTCGATCAGCTTCTGGAATACCGGCTCAAGATGGGCCTCGTCATGCACAATCAGGGCATCTTGGCCCAGCAGGCCTGCGTGGCGGGCCATCTGCCAAGAACCAGTACGATAGCCGCTGAACAGCAGGCGGCTGCCGATCATGTCTACCGTGCCGATAATGATGGCCGGCCGGGAAGGGTCGGCCAGCCATTCCCGGTTGTCGGCGTGCTCTCCACGCAGGGTGCTGATCGCCAGTGGTGTTTGACACTTCGTTGCACACAACTCATGCAGAGCTTCCTTGAGGCAGGAAGCGCCTTCAAGAGCGTCTCGCAGCTTCTCGGCCTCGCGCGTCGCCTGGTCGACGACGGTGCGACGATTGACAACGTACACCAGGCGCCGAGGCACGCGGCTCGGCTCCCTGGCCAGAGCCATCAGCCAGATGGGAATCACGGATGTCTTGCCAAGCCCGGTGGGAATGGCGCAGGCTGCCGGGATGCGGCCTTGCAGGAAGCGTTCGTAGAGACGCCGCTGCCAGGGGAAAGGCTTGTGCCCGGTCACCTTGGTGAAGGTGTCGCAGAAGTCGAACATGGCTTGGTCCTCGCACTGATCCTGACAAGGCCTGCACATCTCGTCCGAGGCCCGGCGGAATTGGCCCTGGTTAGAGTACGCACAGTATTCATACATGGCAAGTCCAAACAGAAGCGTGCATCGACAAAGTGCCATGGAGCTGTCACTGGATCAGATTCTGGGCAGGCAACTTCGCTGCCGCTTCGAGCGTGACCGCCCTGTCGGCCTCCGGCCTTCTTCCGCCCGCCCCGGACCGGGAGTCGTCTGCCACATCTGCCTTGCTTCTTCTATGACTTACGACAGGGGGATAACAGGACTGGTTAGGCCCTTCTGAATTGCCTGAGACAGAAATGACGGGCTGTAAGGAAGGCAGCCGAGGCCCTGTGCGGATGTCAGATCATCAGAGGTGCTCTCATGATGGCCCCAAACGGCCACCGTACACGTGGGCCAACCCTGGCCTCCGCCTGTTCGCACAGATTCCCGGACCACGTCGGGTTTCTTGGTTCGCTCTGTCATGTCCGAAAGGGTACTTCGGTTGCCCCGGTATGTCAGTTTCCTTCGGCTGCGCCCGGCGTTCGGGGCCGCCAATGAAGAAGGCCGCCCACGTTGGCGGCCTTCCTCACTTCATGCAGCCTAACCGTTCCTGGACTTGTTGTATTTGGGCAAGTGCCCGTTGTGGCTCCCACGATAGGTGGCCAAGAATGCTCGTTCCTGTGTCCGGGCGTCACCATTCGCCATGCGGTCGGAAGTCACCTGCATACGGCTGAACTGCTTGCCGGCCCGGCGGTGCTGGCCCTGCCGCCGCTGCGGATCAATGGTCTGGCCTCGATAGACAACTCTTCCGTAGCTGTCCAGAAGGTCGTAGGTAACGGCTGCCCTTCTGCTTGCCATGCTTGTTCTCCCATAAACTGAACTCCATTCACGTATTCCTTCCGAACCGAAGACGCCTTCGGTTTACACGGTCCCTCCACCCTAGAGAAATTTGTCTCGCCTTTAACACGACGCACGTGTGATTTCATCGATGGGTACAGCACAGGGCGTCGATCACAACTACAGTGGGCACCGGGAGTTGAAAAAACTTGTCCGCCTTCGATTTTTCACAAGAGCGCGTAACACTCGTGACAAGCGCCGGGGGGACAGACTACATATGGCGGTGAGTGGGGCCGCGGATGAATAAGGCCGCCAGAGTCGGCGGCCTTCAGGCTCTCACTGCGACGGCTGGGTCAGTCATCATCGGCCGGGGTGGCTTCCACGGCCCGTTCGATCTTGGCAATCGTCGCCGTGTCGGGCGTGGTCTTGCCCTTCTCGATGCGGTTCAGAGTTTCGGGCCGAATGACAGCCAAGCGGGCCAGGGCCGCTTGCGTCAGCCCGGCGGCACGACGGGCCAAGACGATCTTGCGGGCCAGCGACGCGCGGGCCTTCAAGGTGCCCAACGCCCTGCTGACCCCGGACGAGGCATTGGCCCTGTACCTGAGCCAGCAGCTCCTGACGACCATGGTCGCCCCCGAACTGATCGCGGCGGCACTGGAAGCCACCGGACGCCCGGGAGCGGCGACGGCGGTTGCCCACCACCGATTTGGGATTGGTCAATTCCGTATCCACCGCGTTCCTCCTAGTTTTCCGCCCGAACTACTGTAAGTACAGTCAAAATAGACTGCTTATGAGAATGCCCAGCCGGAAACGCCATTTTGTCAAATCCTGCCGACAGAAGTCAAATACCTCTCGATTCTCCTTTAGAATTCTCATAAGCACTTTATTTTTCTAGTGCTTATGATTCGTGGACAGATCGGGGAAAAATCCAGCGGGAGATTTCGCCGAGTTGCAGATTTTTAGCTCCCGCCGGATATTCCAGCCTCGTGCGCGCGCTTTTCAAAAACGCCCCAGGGCGGCGCTCCAGAGAATCTTACTCGTTACCGCGGGTACACCGTCACGCCCAACAACTGGAAATGAGCCCCCACCTACCGTCTCCGACACGGGCAACATCACGAACACACGGGCAACGCCCGTGCCGTTCTCCACCGCCAGGAAGTCCTCTTCCTCATCAGAAAACTGGGATGTCCAGAGCACGTCTTCGGGCCACACGAAGAGGCCACGGTCCCTCAGGGAGGTCACCACGCGAGCCAGGTACGCCTCTTGCTCGCCGCCTCCTGCCGCCTCCAGCTCGCTGGCGCTGAGGCCGTTGCGGGAGACCGAGATCCTGCTGGGCGACAGCATGGGCTCAGCCAACTGCTGACCGAGCCTCGCCACGTTGACACTCCCTGGGGAGCGCAGGAATTTCGCTGGTGCGACCGCTCGCGTTGCGTCGGGTGCCGCACACCAAGTAGCTGCGACGCCCCTCCCGCAGGACCCGCTGGCGGACCTCCGCCCGCTCCACGGCGATGCCCAGCGGGCAGTCGATCGCCAGGACCGCCTGTCTGCCCCGGATCGCCACCACCTTCACTCGGATACTCTGGCCGATCCACAACTCTTCGCTCACACGTCTCGACAGAATCACCACGGAGCACCGACGCGGGCGATCCGTGAGAACGTGCAGCACACCACCCTCCCGTGGCCGAGGCCAAGGTTCTGATCGAGCGCCCCTCAAGTGGAGTAGTATGTGAAAAACTGTCGCAACCAGCGGACGTCTGTACTAGACTGTATATGAACAGCCCAGGAGGCACGCAGTATGGGCTGAGGCCGACATGGACACTGGTTTGGCCAAGAGGAACGTCCGAGCCGTTAGGGCGGGAGAGGATCATCGTTGCGGCAGCCACTCAGGCCGCCTCCAGGACTTTTTCAGCGACACGAAGGAATGCCTGTTTTAAGCAAGTCTTTGACGAGGTTGAGGGGATCGGTCGCCCCAGGTCTCGGCAACGTTCAAGGATCGCCACGGGGCGTAGCCGTTTGCACTTCAAGGACACGCTTCCGTCCGATCCTGTGGCAAACCCGGAGAGACCTGACGAGCAGGATCGCCAGGCAGACTCTTAGGGGGCAAGGTAAACGGTACACGAGGTAAGGAACGATGGGTAGAGACACGAAGGGAATGCTTTTTGTTGGCGTGGCTTTTGCGTTCCTCGCGACGCTAACAATGCCGTTGCTAGACATGCTCCTGGGCTGGGCGGCACTTTCAGTCGTCGCCTGGGGTGCCTGGCATTTTCAAGACGATTGACGCCCCCTGCGTGTACGATTTCTAAACGACCGATACGACTTTTCCCCCAGGCAGCACAACTGCGCTCACCGGGCAGACCGCCAACCATACGAGCCACTTACATGTGCTGTCACGTCGAATGATGACGTTACACGGGGATTGTACTACGCAGGGACACAGAGCAGCGGCAACAAGAAGCGCAAGGAGATGGAGTTGCACGAGGGCAGCCGCCTGTGGAACGCACTCGCACAGTGCGACGCGGGCGGCTGCTCATGGTACGTACGCGGGATGAAGCAAACGGAGGAGGTTGTTTGAGATGTCACTTATCAAGGCTATAATCGACCTGCTGGTGAGCCTGTTTTCCAGCGTCGGGACTGAGAGCGTGTCGCCTTACCAGCGCAGGCGGCCTGGTGCCGGCCCGGCGTCGCCGCGGTCTGTGCGAGTCGGCAGCTACACGAGAAAGCGGTGAGAGCCCCGGAACCTGTAGAGGCCCGGGGCTCTCCGGATTGCTGCGGGCTGCATGGAGGTTCAGCCCGCACGAGTTGTGTGCACGTTATGCACACTATACCACAGGTATTGCAGGAGGGCAACAGAAAAGATGAGCGAATTTGCTGAACTGCGGTCATACGTGTTTAACCCAAAGTCGTTCGGCGAGCATACGAGTACCTTCGGGTCTCGCACATATACCAGGGTCACCGGGTTCCTGACCCTCGTGCAGGACGCGATGCGTACGGGCCTGGGTGGTACGGCTGCCGTGTGCTATGCGACTATGTTGTGGCAGGCGGGGCCGAAGCTCGAGCACGGCGTGAACATCAGCCAGGTGGCCCGCGACCTCGGGAGGTCGAGGTTCGCGATCCAGAAGTCTGTGGACACGCTCATCACGAAAGGCTTGGTCTCCAGGGCCACGGACGCGAACAGACGGGGCAAGTGTGAGTTCCGGTTCAGGCCGTGGACAAACACGCAGAGGCTTATTGAGGAGGCCGAGGCGGCAAAGCCGGGCAGGGAAATCTGACCCCCCTCTGGGGCTGTCGTTACACCCGGCGTAACATTGTTACAGACGGCGTAACAACCAGGCGGGGCGCACCCTAACATCTGACGTACAACGTTGGTGTTGTTAGGGCTAACTTTACCCAAACGTCTTGGCGGGAGGGACCACGGTGGGCGGGGGAGAAGTCGTGGTTGAGGCGAGCCCAACCATCAGCACTGGGCACCCTAACAGACGCCTAACTGCAAGGCCGGCTGTTAGGGTGAAAATAGGGTGCATCTTTTAGGTGGTATTTTAGGGTACTTTGCAGAACAAAGTATGCCAGTGGACGCTACTTTTGTCTTATCAAACTGCCAACTTCTTTTGCCACATAAGTATAATAAGGCAAGCTCCCTTCCGAAGAATCGACGATAAAAGAAACAAAGGGAGGGGCCGGCGGCCGCCCCTGCGGGGGCCTCGGGCCTGGCCTGGCGGCCAGCCCGAAGTCCCCCTCCGGGACGTCCCCTTCGGCCCCTCATCCTTCCAAAACAACATCCCCCAAAGTTAGGGTTGGGTGTTAGGGTTGGTACGGGTCACCCATAGGGGGTGTCTGGCGAGGGAGGGTCTGCTTGGTGTCTGATGTCGCCGAGCAAAGTTTTCCACGGTCTTCTGGATTTTGGGTGTTGAGGTCGAGCGGAGGCGGCGTTAGGCTGTTAGGGGGCGGGAGCACAGGCAGCTGAGACCGCAGATTGATCGTGGTACAAGAGCGAGCTGGAGGAGCTGATTGAGCGTAGGCATGGAGCAATCCGTTTGATGGGGATCTGTACGCCAGCCTGGAGTGAGCCTTCTGCGGCGATGGTGCGTTGTGGGTGTGCGAACCGTGATTGTAGAGAGATCGGGGTGTGAGAGTGAGTCGAGGCACTCGATAGTGCGGCAGGGAGAAATGAGTTGTCGTCCGTGTTTGTGCGAGCACAGCGAACGAGGCGAAGGAAAGGATTGAGCGTGCAGTAGGAACGAGCCACCCGGGCCGTTTGGGCGAAAGGGGGGGAGCGAGCCGAGACAGCGGATAGGGCAACGAGAAGGAGTGAGCCGTGGTGAAGGATCGAGGATGGCCGTGCTGAGTGAGTCGTGGCAATGAAGAGATCGTGGTGGCAGAGCGAGCAGTGCAACCAGGTTGTGCGTGAGAATAGAGTGAGCCGTGTAGATGGATTTGGCATATTCGCGGTGCGAGCTGCAGGATGAGTTTGTGCGAGTCGTGGCGGGCGATTGTGCAAGTAGTTGAAGCGAGCCGATCTTGTCGATATCGCGACATTAGAGAGTGAGTTGTTGATAGCTGTTCGTGAGCACCCCTTCGCACGGAGGCGAGGGGAGAAACGGAGATTGCATGGCACGGATGCCAGTATCACCCCCTACCCAGTTGACCCTCACCCCCCGTCGTCGGTTGAGCTATTCCCAGCAGTGTGCGACGGCCCTGCTCAAGGCGTTGCCCAAGGAGTCCGAGTACCGAGCCCTGGCGTTCAACCGCCTGGACCCCGGTAAGCATGTCTACGCGATCGATGACCTGGACGACGAGTTCGCCGGCCTGCTTCCCTGCCGCATGACGGTCGTGGGGCGAGGCCAGAAGTACGGCTGCCGCCCCGGCGCCCTCGATGAGTTCAAGCGACGGGGGACCAGGTCGGCCCTGTTCGGGCTCTTTGCCGCCGTCCGCAGCACGTTCAGCCCCTACGCTCACGTCGCGGTCTTCGTCCGCCAGCCCGGGGTGCGACTGGGTCGGGACACGCACCTTGTGATCCACGACCAGTTTCGACTGCGCTGCGGCGACGACGAGAGCATTCTGCACTGGGTGGTCGCGGGCAAGCGTCGCATCGACGTGGAGCGACGGGCCACTTTCTGTCAGTCCGTTTCCGAGTACTGGCGGCGTAAGGAGGGTCTGGTACGCCCTGAGGACGAGTACGACCCCGACATCGACCCCCTCGGTGACGATGCACGGGGGCCGTACGACCTGAGGTCGTTCCGGCCGGGACCGGAGCGGGCAGAGGCGGCGAGGGACTTCCTGGTCCAGATGGGCGAGAAGCCCAGGTGGGCACTGAAGTACCGCAACATGACGGACGAACAGATCGTGGCGCACGTCAACGAGCTGAATCGCAACCATCCGAGTTACGAACCCCCGACAGCATTGGAGGCTTACCATGAGTTGTTTCATTTCTGCCGACTTGCATCTGAGAAGGTATACCTGGGTGGGGCGCCCAGAGATCTCTCACGATGCCGCATTTGCGATGACGCAGGTTGCGGCGATGTGTCTGGAGAGGAAGGCT
>ERZ795032.1945-NODE-1945-length-12782-cov-5.090202_pt1 | contig 12782 bp, 9 predicted proteins | sample MGYA00375124_ERZ795032 | MGnify/ENA primary metagenome ERZ795032 (study PRJEB30167, sample SAMN05720154) | activated sludge metagenome | isolation source: Anaerobic digester | place: China | collected 2015-12-16 ...
CACATAGGTAGCTCCCGGATCAAGGGTAAAATACTGCTGATCGATACATCCCCTTGTACTTGCTGTAGTATTGGTTATTTTTAAGGACTTGGAACCTTCATAAGCAACTGTATCATCAATAGAAATTGTTGCTGTTTGGATTACTTTTGTCCAACTGGCAAGGTCTGATTCGAAACCACTATTAACGACCATGTTTGGCATTTGAATAAGTTCCGGCTGAGGTTCTTCTGCTGATACGTTGTTTAATATGGGAAAATTACTCAGCACTAAACAAAAAGTCAATAAAATACCCAGCGTCTTTGAAAGGATTCTTTTGGATCCCAGCCGAGGCATTTCTGAGTTAAACTTCATATTGCTAATTCCTCCTCTTTTGATTTAAATAATTGTTTTCTTATTCTTTTTTCTTTTGACATTATTTTAGGTGTTATAATTAATAACCAAAATCGCCAAAAAAATTGTTGCTTTAATGAATAAATAACGCTAGACTGTCACCTCCCACCCTCCAGAATAAGAAATAGAACGATAGAGCAAAAAGAGTTTTCATAATATATAAAAATTCTACAAATTGAATATATATTTAAAGATTTTTTTTGTAAAGTGCCACTTTATGAGTGCTTTAACAAATCATGCGCATTACATGAATTTATTATATTTATATGCTGATATATGCTTTTGGAAATATGGCTTTAATTGAATTAAATTGTATTTGACGTGTTAACTATCTGAATTATAATGTTTAACATTACATTTGTATTTAACATTTTATTACCTTTAAGCAATTTAAAATGTGACAAAGGGTGCATAGTGTAATAAGGTCAGGGGACACACCTCTCTGGAAGTATAGAAATTTATAAAGTTCCTAAAAAATTCTTATACCAAGGTATGTCCCTGCTTATTTTCGTTACACAGGTTCAACTACATATATCTTAGGCAAGCATTTATCCGAAGCTGCTGCATACTCAAATCCCTCATGATTTGCAGCTCCGCCGAAATTTCCTTTATTATCCGCACATACAATAGCGATATTGCCTACCTTTCCCGTTTTTTCAAATATTCTTTTATGAGTTCTCATTACTGCCAGTTCTGCAGCTTCCCGGGGATTACATCCTTCTCTCATTAACTCTACAGCATAAAAGCAGGTACAGCCTTTCATTATATCCTCACCCACACCCGTTGCAGCGGCTCCGCCTACATAGTCATCAACATAAAATCCTGACCCTACCAACGGGCTGTCTCCAACCCTGCCTCTGTATTTCATACTTATCCCACTGGTTGAAGTGCCGCTTGCCATCCTTCCAAAGGTATCAAGAGCAACAACGCCTACGGTATCATGACCTTCAATATGCTTGTTTCCTGCTTTTAATTCATTCATCATTTTAAACCAGGTTTCAATGCTTTTTTCACTTAAGAGCATTGTCTTTTCAAAGCCCTTCCTGGCAGCGAAATCTTCTGCTCCCTGTCCCACAAGAATATTGTGAGGAGTGTCTTCAAGAACCTTTCTAGCTATACTGATTGGATTTCTATATCCTTTCACACCCATAACAGCGCCTATTGAAAGGTCTTCACCATTCATTATTGCAGCATCAAGCTCAACCTCACCCGCAACATTGGGTATTCCGCCATAACCCACTGTATCTACTGAAGGGTCATCTTCAACATATCTTGCAACCTGCTCTACAGCATCCAGGGATTTCCTCCCGCAAGCGACCAATTTTCCAGCTTCAGCTACCCCTGTTAATGAAAACTTCCATGTAGCAATAACAGACCAAGTCATTGTTAATACCTCCCAAAATAAATACTTTAATAAGCAACCGCTTTATATTTCTTATTCAGGCGTTACAAATCTGCTTCCTTGATGTTGTGGTCTGCTAACTCCAAAAATAATCTGTTGCAGACCACAAAACTTTTGTAATGTAGTTTCTTTTGTACGTTATCTACAGTCAACCAATTTTCTATAGTTGTCCCTATTAGTGTTTCTTTCTCTTTCAAGGAGTCTGTACATTGCATCCCCTGTTACCTTCCATGTTAAATCAGGGTTCTTTGCACGGTAATCATTGGATTCAGAGCCTCTATATCCCCATGCTAGTATAGTCCTAGCACCTGCATCATAGGCAGCATCGGTTGCGTAAATAATTTCCTCTTCCCTGCCCCTCGGGTTGTTGAAACATTGAATCCATAAGTTATGGTCCTTTTTAAACTTTGTGCAAATATCCAGATTCTTTTTAGTTGCATTATAAACGAATTCATAAGGATTTACACCCTGATGTCCAATCCAGTATGGGTCTGAACCTATATTATCAAGGGTATCAAGTCCTGATATCTGGTCTATTGTTGCCAGATTAATTCCGTATGAATCGCCCAGCATAACACATACAATATTATACATACCTTTAGCTTTACTGTATGCAGTAACTTCTCTGAAATAATCGACTACACTATGAATTCTGAACTCTTCAACTTCACTCGTCAACTCTGAAGGCATCTTTTTCCCATACTTTTCTTCAAAGAGCTTCTGACAGGTGCTGCAATAACAGGTCCAAACCTTAGGCTTCCCGTTTTCCATTTCTTTGCCTGCAAGATGGGGTTCGTCCCAGAATATGGATTTTCCTCCGCTGTAATCAACTACATCAATCCATTCCTTGGTAAACTTTCTGAAGTCCTTATTGTTAAGGCATACTCTTACTGGATCCATTTCACCATTTGAATAAACCTGGTGCGCTTCAGGATAATATGAAAGAAAATGGGATTTATCACCAGGAGGCCCTCCCAGTCCCCAGTTATCAACCCAAACTTCCAGGCCTGCATCCTCGGATATTTCGATAATCTCTTTCATAATATTCTTATGTCTATCCCAGTCATTATGGGAAAACATATGAACAACAAGGTTAAAATGGTGTTGAATAATATCCAGCATATCGTCTCTTACATGCTTTAGCATTCTATTGCCATGATATGCAACACCCAATTTAAGATTGTTATTACAATAATTGGACATAATTTCACACATCCTTTCTCACTTAATACCAACTATTTAAATTTAACTTCTCAATTCAAACTTTTAATTCTAATTTTTTATTTCTTATTTCTCAAAAACTACATCACTCCAGAATGCAGGTTTGTAACCATTTTCAGTAGCCCAACGAGCCGCAGTCATGACCTTTTCTCTGTATTCCGGCTGATAAGCCTTATAATGAGGATAGAAATACTGTTCATGTATCAGCATCTCAATTAAGCCGCTCTGATGGGGGTCTTTTTTCAAATTGTCCAGGAAAGGACATATATCTTTAAGATTGGTTCCATCGAGGACTATATCATGCTTTACAAACATTATGTCTTCTTTGTCATCTTTCCAATAATCCCGCTTATTAATATGCTTTATACGCTCATTATCGTGATAATATGATACCAGAGGTGCCCCATCTTCAGCAAACTTAAAATATCCTACCAGCCCTTTCATACCCATAGTTCTTAAAGCTCTGGCAGCTTCCAATGAAGTTGCACCCCAATGCACCGTTGTTACAGGGCTTAGCAATTCCTCTCCTGCAAATCTTATGATTTCATTGGTTATCAGTTCGTAATCCTTCTTTATCTCATCATAAGTTGCATTTGCATATGGCCTGTCTGGAAATTCCTGCAGTGAATGAAATGTAAGCTTTATCCAGTGGGCATTGTCTTTCCATTCACTCTTATATTTATCAGGCATCTGAGAAAGATTGAATCCTTCAGTCTGATAAAATAAATTTATATGTACTTTAGTCCCATACATATCATGGACATCTTTATATAACTTCAAATATGGGTTTTCGAATATGGATTTATACTTGTCACTGTTTTTTGCAATATCCTTAAGAAACCAGATATTATCATCCATAGAAATTCTATATTTACCGGTGGCGTTTTTCAGCCAATATACAACCATTTCATTTTTGCAGCCTGAATTTTCATCTACAGCTACTACTGTATTCCTATATCCATCCAGATTAATTGCAGCCTCATACAAAGTTCCTTCTCCCTTTGAAAATGAACAGCAACAGTCAGATTTTGAAGCTAAGCTATTTACAATTGTTGCTGGTACTCCATTAACAATAACCCTGCTTTGATTTCCGGCCAGAAGCTTTACCTTTATTTCAAGGCTTTTCCCTTTAATCTGTCCATCAAATTCATTTAATACATCACCATTTATCGGGTTTATGAACTGTATCAGGTTCTTATCACAATACGCTTGTGACATTAAAAATCACCGCCTTATAAGATTATTTGAGTTAATATTTTAAAATGAGTCTAACATAATTAAATAAATAATAATCATTATACTGATTTAATAATTTATTTACTGCCTAAAATAATTATATCACAGGTGGGACTTTTTGCAATATTTTATATATACTTTTAGCATGTACTTTTGTATTCACTTTTTCATCCAAATTTCCTGCTCATCTTCAATAGCATCACGTACAATCTCTTTCGTAAGAATTCTGCTTGCTGTTTTGCGGTCATATATATTAACTTTATGTAAAATATACCTGCCTAAAAGAAATTCGAAAGGCAGCCAGTTTACATGGGATATAGGAAGAACATAGCGTTTGGCACCTTCCATTTCCTTAAATAATGACTTACGGCTGGTTATTGATAATGTACGATCAAACAGTGCATCAATAACAGATACCTTGGACTTGTCCAGAAGATGTGCATATGACAATGGATCAACCTTAAAAAGTGGATGAATATCCCGGGATGTTATTATTTCTTCGAGGGACATCTGCTTTATCTGCGGAAATTGTTTATCATATATTTCATAAAGTATATTCTTATCATTCAGAGTTCTATCTTCAACTCTCCCCTCTGCTATAAGTCTTCGTACAAAACGTGTTGAACTAGATTCAAACAATAACTGTGGTATATTGCCTCCCGTAGTCATTAAAATCTTCTGATTGATCCTTTCATCCAGACAAGACACAATAGTGGTCAACATGCCGCCCAAACAATAGCCCACCATACAATTGTTATCCTTCCAGCGATTTTGCTGTTCAAGATAGTCTATAGTGGAACGAATATCCACTATAGCGTGTTGGTATACATCATACATAACATTTATATCAGGCCATAAATATCGGCTGCCATATATCATACCATCTTCTATACGTGTGAAATTGCCCGGCAGTATTGGTACTACTGCATTCACCCCCGCTGATGCCAAGTGAGTACCCATCCACAGCAAAAACTCTATATTACGCGTGCCAAGGCCATGTAATATAACAACAGATGCCCGTATTTTATCCTTGGGCCTAAAATCATATAGCTGAACTGTCTCAGTGCCTGGCGCCGGTGTTTTGTATAAAGTAGGAAATGTAACGTAAAAGCATCTGTAATGCCGTCCTTTGAACATGCACCCGGAATGCGCTTCTATTTTGGATTTTTCGTAGAAAAAGTCAACCACTCTTTCCATGTCATTCCTCCCCAATTACCTCTCTCATCCAGCTTATAGTCATCCTTAATATTCGAATTGTTTGTAAATCCTTGGAATTCATTTCAAAGCAATGATCACCTTTTGGGTGCGCCATCAATTTATATGATACCCTGAATTCTTCCAGTTTACCAGCCATTTTCACAGAAGATGAGAAAGGTACAGTACGGTCATTTTTACCATGGGCTAAAAATACTTTAGGCATACGTTTTGATATCCACATAATAGGCGAATAGTATTCATAATTCTTCTGTTGATCGAGCTTTTCATTTGATTTTCTATTAAGATTTCTCTTTAACTTTCCATCAAGATTTTCCTTTAATATCTTATTATATTTCCCTTTAAATGCTTTATCAGGCTTTCCTTTTAATGTGCTATCCGGTTTCCCTTTTAATGTTTGAATGGTAGCGAGACGGGCAAACAATGAACGTGATTCAGGTGAAAATAGATCCGTAAGGTCAGAGGGTGCATAATAAGCAACTACTCCGCATATTCCTTTCATTCTGCCTTTATCACGCCTATTTGAATAATGTGATGAATATAGCAAAGACAAGTGTCCTCCTGCAGACAACCCCATTAAAATAATTTTATGCGGACATATGCGTAATTCTTTAGCATGGGATTTCAGGTAGCTTAGTGCATTGTCATAATCTGATAGAATGTCTTCCATATCATTTTTTATTCCAAATCGATAATCAATTGAAGCAGCAACAAATCCGTTTGCAGCAAGATACCTGCACCATGAAATATTATTTGGCTGATTGCGGAATCCAGATACCCATCCCCCACCATGTGCAAATAGTACCAGCGGGTAATCTCCTTTACCTTTCTCCTGATTAGGATACCAGATATCCATTTTTAATTCACTATCTTCTATGGTTTTGTATACTTTTGTAATATACTGGAATTCGCCTTTGTTTTCAATTGGAAGACGGGCGGTAAAGATATTCCACAGATAAATGACAATATAGCTTAAGAAACTATAAAAAGCAAGTGACCAATCAGTTACAGCCAGTAACAGAAAAAGTACCCACAGATATAGTTTGTTTACAATAAAAACTGAGTTTTTTAAGCTTTCAATTTTCTTTTGTATATTCTTCTGCAGCATGTATTAGCTCCCGTCCCATACCTATATATCCATATTGACAACACACCTGTCTGCTACAAATACGATTACCCATTTTTTAAGTTTTGATAAACTTTGAAGCTCACTGGAACTGTGATACTTTCTAATTTGTTTTGTTGCTTCGTTTTTCTTTCCCTCTACTATTTTATCGCCATATATTTCATATTCCATTTTTTTAATATATTTAACCTCAAATATGGCGAAATAGGATGGTTCTATCGGCTCCCTTCTTAGTAATGCTATATCTATATATCCATCTTCCACCTCATATTCTGATTTAACCATATAAATATTACTTAACATTAAATATGAAAGCATAATAAGCTTTATATATTTTTCATCGAAATTAATATAATCCCGATTGGAAAGTTTGTGCAATGTCTTTTCGATTACTGATATAAATTTATCATTTTTGCCTTCAATAGCAATTTGCCTTACACCTTCCTTGATAAAGGATGTATTTATATCATAGCCTGTTTCTTCATTAATTTTTTTAGCGTAATACTGGTAGTATAAGCCCTTAATAATATAGTTAGGTGTTTTTAAACTTACACTATCCAATACTCTTTCATCTATTGTAAGAAGGCCAAGATAAAATAACAGTGATTTAAAGTCATCAGTTGTAAAATCTTTTTCCATGCTGAATTGCCTGGTTATCTGCGCTACTATTTCCTCATCATTTAGTATTTTTTCCAGAACTTCCATATTACCTTTCCGGTTTTTTAACTCAAACATTTTACCCAATTTACCATAGTCACTGGCAATGTTTTGGTCTATTAGTTCTATAGGTCCTTCTTTATCTTCTATATATGTTTTCAAATAATATAGAATCATGTCGCTATTAAATATTCTTTTATGTGCTTTTTCCGAAAACAAATACCCATTATAATTTTTGTGGAGTACCTCCATCAATGTATCCATTTCATTTCTGCCAATTGGAAATTTTACTGTTTCTTTAATCATATACCTTACTTCATCCTCAGTAAAACCCATCATCTCATTAAAGGCTTCTTCACGGGTTATGTTATCTGCAATATTAAATCCACTGGTAAGGCTATCTAAAGTAATCGGGCTTACTCCTGTTGCAAATATACGCTTTACAATTGTTTTTGTCTGCTTTTTTAGAACTTCATACCATTTTCTAACAAATCCAGTATTACTCACTGATTCCTTAAAGAAATCAAACTGGAAACTTAGAAGTTCGTTTGCAAAATGATCATACTCATCTATAATAACATAAATTGGTTTTTCAATTCTTGTAGTAACTTTCGTGAAAAAATCCTCAAAAATATTAGCTGCAGATCCTGTTTGCAAATAATCAAAATGAATGTTATGTCTGTTTTGGAATAATTCAAAAGCATTCTTTGTTATATTGATAAAACTCTCTTCTAATTGTTCTTTTGTATCAGTAGTAACCCCTGTAAAATCAAAATTAAGGACATAATAGCTATTTCTTTCTTTGGTTGGATTTTGTCCTATATATGTATTCCTAAATAAAGTATCAAAATTATCCTTTTCGTTTATGTCATAATAATTCTGGAGCAAAGATACAAACAGGCTTTTGCCGAATCTTCTCGGGCGCAGGAAAAATAAATAATACGAATGTAATTTTTCCAGCTCTTCTATATACATTGTTTTGTCAACATAGTATAAATTTTCCTCTACCATCATCTTATAATTGCTGATACCATATGGTAGTTTTTTCAAGCTAATCCACTCCTTTTAAACACTTACTGGTTTATCTTCATCATCCTTATCTCTATAAGCCTAACCAGTTCCTCAGCCCGGTTTGTGATATAATCCAGATTTTTTCCTTCTATCATGACCCTTACCAGGGGTTCAGTACCTGATGGCCGTATTAATACCCTGCCTTCGCCATGTAATTCCTCTTCCAGGTGCCTGCACATATCCGCAATTACCTGATCTTCAAGATACTTATATTTATTATCGTTACTCACTCTTGCATTTCGGAGCACTTGAGGAAATACTTCCATTACTCCGGCAAGCTCTGAAAGCTTTTTACCGGTAACCTTCATAACTCTTAGAAGCTGAAGAGCAGTTATAAGGCCATCCCCTGTTGTGTTGTAATCCAGAAAAATAACGTGACCGGACTGCTCGCCCCCCAGAATATATCCATTGTTAAGCATCTCCTCCAGGACATACCGGTCTCCTACTTTAGTTTTTACTATATTAATGCCTTCCCTGGCAGCCATAACATCAAAACCTATATTGGTCATTACCGTTACAACAATAGTGTTCTTTGCAAGACGTCCTTCTTTTTTCATCTGCAGTCCTGTTATGGCCAATATTTTATCTCCATCAACCTCATTTCCTATTTCATCACATGCAAGAAGTCTATCGGCATCGCCGTCAAAAGCAAGCCCAATATCAGCACCGCATTTTCTGGTGAAGCTACAGATATTCTCAATATATGTAGAGCCGCATCCATTATTTATATTTATACCATTAGGGTTCTTTGCAGTAATAAAAATTTCAGCTCCAAGCCTTTTCAATATTTCGGGTGCAACTCTATAAGACGCTCCATTGGCGCAATCCACTGCAATCCTTATACCTTTAAGATCCACATCAATTGAATCGTCTATAAAAGCCAGGTAATCTTCAGCAGCACTACCGACAATGTTTTCTCTGCCAATGCCTCTCCCTGCTATTTCAGGCAATGCTTCCCTTCCATCAAGAATAATGCCCTCTATACTATCTTCTATATGATCAGGCAGCTTATAACCCCTTCCATCAAAAAACTTTATTCCATTAAACTCAAATGGATTGTGGGAGGCAGATATAACAATTCCTGCGTCTGCGCCATAATACCTTGTAAGATAAGCTATTGCAGGTGTAGGTATAACACCAAGAACAACAGCTTCTGCACCCATTGAACAAATACCTGATACTATAGCTGATTTTAGCATATGCCCGGATATTCTTGTATCCATACCTACAAGTATTTTAGGTACATGTTTTGTTTCTTGCGTAAGTACATAAGCACCGGCCTTACCCAGTTTATATGCAAGTTCCGGTGTCAATTCCACATTAGCTATACCTCTTACTCCATCAGTACCAAAAAGCCTTCCCATTATTTTTCCCCCTAAAAAAAATACATAGTGACAAGTATATATATTAATGACCTGTATTGTATATATAACTTGCTTTCGCTATTAATGACTTAGCTGGTTATACTCTCCGTATTGTTACTACTATCCTTACCATCTGTCCTTCCATCTTCATTGGTGTTTTCTTCAGGAGGCTTTTCATTCTTGACCTTAGTTATCTTCACTTCAACAGAAGGCAATTTTATAACATCTATATCCGGACTTGGTGAAACCTTCAACTGCACATGATGTACACCTTCCTGCAGCCCTTCTACATCAATATGGGGCGTAAGGATACTTGGGTTTATGTTGTTTAAACTGGCAGTTCTTCCTTTTAATATTACCTTGCAACTATCTGTCAATATTTCATATTTAAGTTGACTGCCACCATTATCGGAGTTATTTCCCATGTTTCCCATATTAGCAGCGACGTTTTCTATATTAATACTCATTTTGCTAATAACAATTTCTCTCTCTTCCAGTTTTTCTACTTCTATTGCAACAGTTGCATCAGCTTCTGTATTATAAAGCTTTACACCCTCAGATAATTTTATAGGCACTTTGTAATCCTTTGCAGCTGTTAACCCATCAACATTAATAGTTTCTGTGCTCAAAGACGTTATTTTTGAAATTATATCATAAGAACCTGTTATAACAGCATTAGGTGCATTCACCTTTATTCCCGATATTACATGGTCAGCTGCAGGTTCACCTGTAATAACCGGTTCTATGGGTACCTCCTTCCCCACTTCAAGAACTATATCTACAGTAAACTGATTACTAAGGGATGAAATTTCTTCTCCTTTTGTATTATATACGGTGCATGACTGATTGATGACTTTTTTATCCCTGTCAATACCATTTATATCAACTACAGCTTTTACTGAGGATACAGTATTTATAAGGGACTCTCTATCATGCAGAGATACATATTCAGGCTTAGTTGCAGTTTTTATAACCATATAGGATTGCTTTGGAGTTCCCTTCAGTTCAATCATTACAGGCAATTCCTTTTTAAGTACATGCTCAAGTTCAATGGGAATCTCTTTAGGAGACATGCCGGTTATAGTTATCTGCTTGTCATTCTTTGTATAATATGGGTCATCTACTTTTATTGATTTGTCATTTACCGATCGTACTTTTGAGAAATCCAGTACAGCTTCAAAATCAGCTGAGCTTAAACTATCCAAGGTACTTTGTCTTCCCTGGACAACTACCTCAACTGTTCTCCTATAATTTTTGTTTACCAGGTATATGTTTTTCTCCTGAAGTGTATTTTCATTTCTCACATCCAATTCAATATAAAACTTCTTTTCTATATATGGATTGTTTATATTCAATACAATAAACCATAATATAATACCGAGGAATACAGATATTAACTTTGTGGCAAGGTCTTCACTTAACTTGTTATTTAACCTGTTAATTATGTACCTCATTTATTCTTCACCTTCCATAACGTTAACTTTCTGTTGGATGGACTATTTTCTAAAAGATTCTTATTTAGCGCTTTTCTCAAAGTATCAGGAGTAAGATTTCTGGTAAGTCCACCACCTAATGCAAAGGATATCTTCCCCGATTCTTCAGATACTACAACTGCTATGGCATCAGATACCTCCGTTATCCCCAGTGCCGCCCTATGCCTTGTTCCCAGTTCCTTACTCAAATTGGGGTTATCGGTGAGCGGTAAAAAGCAAGATGCAGCCTTTAATTTGTTATCTCTTATTACGACAGCACCATCATGCAACGGAGTATTAGGAGTAAAAATATTAATAATCAGCTCTGACGAAATATTTGAATTGAGTTCAATACCTGTTTTAATAATCTCCCCGATCTTGGTATCTCTTTCAACAACTATAAGGGCACCTATAAAATTCCTTGATAACTCAATGCATGCCTTTACAATATCTTCAATCATTGCTGTAGTTCTTAGCTTGTCTTCGCTGTCTTCAAAGTTGAAAAAATCCCTGAATCTGCTCCTTCCTATTTGTTCCAGTCCACGCCGCAGTTCGGGCTGAAACAAAACAACCATCGCAAGAGCAAGTATGGATACCGTATTACTCAAAATATATGCTATTGTATTAAGTTTTAACAGTTTGCTCAACTCAGCGGCTACGAGTATGAAAATAATACCCTTGATCAGCTGCCAAGCTCTTGTTTCCCTAACAAGAATAATAATCTTGTAAATTACATATGTTACAAGACTAATATCAACTATAGCACGTATGACCGATAAAGGTCCCGTAATTCCTACATACCCTACAAAGTTGTTAAACAACTCCTTAATATTTATTTTGTAGAAAAAATCCAAGCAACCTCACACCTTTATGAATACTCTTAAAAAGTATCGTTGTGTTATAAATTTATCATTTGAATTATACCTTGTTTTTTCAATAAATGTAAATACATTTTATATTTTTTAATATAAATGAAATACATTCACTACCCACTACCCACTTATACATTACCCAGATAAACATACCTTAAATAATGAGAAGCTTTTTCCGCTGCTGCATTAAGAGTTTTTAGCGGCGTTGCTGGCTTGTTCATCCTGTAATTGGGAAAGTATCTGGATAAATGCAATACTATGTCTTTTGATATTGATGCAAGCCACTTGGCCAACTCTCCTATTTCATCCATGGAATCATTTAATTCCGGTATTACCAGAGTAGTTACTTCCAAATGGCACTTTTGGGAAGCCTGCTCAATAGTACTCTTTATATATTCCAAAGCTCCATCTCCCTTGCACACATCCTTGTAAAAAGAGGAATTAAAAGCCTTTACATCTATATTCATTGCATCTATATATGGCATCAGATTCTCTAATGGCTCACTATTTATAAATCCATTTGTTACCAGAACATTTAAAAGGCCTTTTCCTTTTATGAGCTTAGATGTTTCGTACACAAATTCATACCATATCGACGGTTCATTATAGGTATATGCTATACCAATATTACCTTCAGAAACATTTTTTTCGGTTTCCTGCACCAACCGTGACGGAGTAATTTCGAAGGATTCCGGAATGTCATGAGCTATAGTCCAGTTCTGGCAAAATGAACACTTTAAATTGCAACCGAAGGTG
>ERZ795032.1949-NODE-1949-length-12763-cov-4.462779_pt1 | contig 12763 bp, 4 predicted proteins | sample MGYA00375124_ERZ795032 | MGnify/ENA primary metagenome ERZ795032 (study PRJEB30167, sample SAMN05720154) | activated sludge metagenome | isolation source: Anaerobic digester | place: China | collected 2015-12-16 ...
AATCCTCGTGCACGCATCCCCAGAAGCTGATCCGGGACAGTTCTTCCACCGAATAGCCGATCAGTCTCGCGGCCGTCGGATTGATATAGATGACGTCTTCTCCCTGATAAAGGGCGATGGCGGCGGGAGATGTTTCCGACAGCACCCGGAACTTCTCCTCGCTTTCCCTCAGGGCCTCCTCCGCCAGCTTGCGTTCGGTGATGTCGCGCGCCGCTGCGTAGATGAGCGTGCCGGCGGGAAAAGAGCGCCACTCTACCCAGCGATACGAGCCGTCCTTTGCCCGGTAGCGATTGACGAAGTTGAGCACCTCTTCCTGTCCGCCGAGCCGGGTAATCGTTGCCAGGGTCGCGTCCAGATCATCCGGATGGACGTAGTCAAGAAACCGCGCGCCCTCCAGTTCCGCGAGGGAATAGCCCAGCGTGTTTTCCCATTCCTTGTTCAGCCTCCGGAAAAAACCGTCCGTATCCGCGATACAGAAAAGGTCCAGGGCATGGGTGAAGTAGCGGTCCAGCTCCTCAGTCTTGGCGCGCAATGCCTCTTCCGCCTGCTTTTGCTCGGTTATGTCCTTCACGAACGAGACCCCTACCTGCCTGCCCCGGAAAGGTACCGTGTTCGTGGTTATCTCAACAGGGAAAGTCGTACCGTCTCTGCGCCGATGCATCGTCTGGTGCGTTATGGAACCGCAGGTGTCCAGCACTTCTTTGATTTCAAGGATTCTGTTCGTCGTGATTATCGGATCAATATCGAAGACGCTCATGGACCGGAGTTCATCCTCCGTGTAGCCGAGGCTCCTGCAGGCATGCTTGTTGGCGCCGAGAATCCGCTTCTCTTCAGTCTGAAAAAAACCGATGCCCGCGTTGTCGATGCAGAACTTGTTCAGCAGCAGCTCTTCCTCCACCTTTTTCTGCTCAAGAATAGTCCGCGACAACCCTATGTTGAGCCGTAAGACAAGCGAGACCATCTTCGCGTAGAAATCCATCACGTTGTCGACGGTTTCCCGGCTCAGGCGCGGCACCCTCTCCAATGCGGCCAGATATTCTCCAACGTCAAAACCGTATCGCTCCGCCTGATTTCTAAAGAAATCGAGATCCGGGACCTCGTCGTCGAAAAAGAACTGCCCGATAAAAAGGTTGGCTATATGCCTGCCGCCCACGATGACGGGCGCCGCTACTTCCCACATACCGTTCCTGCATTTATACAGGGAGGTCTCCCCTTCCTTGATGGCGCCGGCACAATAGACATCACTCTCCCGGCACTTCGCGAGGGTTTGTGGGTGAACACGGTGAAACCGCAGACAGATATCCTGCCATCCGGTCGAAACAAGAACATTTCCCGAGACATCGGTCATTCCGACACCGACGCCCGTCGTCTTGTAAAAGAGATTCAACAGTTCCTGGAAAGCCTGCACGTCGATGAGTCGGCTGATATCTTCCCGGCCGGTGTCCACATCGGGAGGAAGCAGGTTTTCAGCTCCGTCACCGCCCTCATTTCGAAGCATCCGAGCAGCCATTTCCGGCACGGCATGGGCCGGGGCATCATGGATGGTCGCAACATGGCAGGATACTCCGTCCAACTCCACACCGCTCACGTTCATGCGCACGAAAGCTACCTGTCCGTCAGCCCGCCGCAGTCTCATGTCAAGGCCGAGAACCGCTCCCGTCACATTCAGCTCCCGGCGAATCCTTCCCCACGTGTCCGGATCCATAAAAAAACCCAGGCTCAAGGCAGGTTGTCCGACGACAGCGTCCGAACCGTAGCCGGTAAGCGCCTCAAAGGTCTGGTTGATTTCGAGGACCACGCTGTCGTCGGCCCGCGCCACGAAAGCGGCATCCGGCAGGAATCGGAAGACCCGCGAAAAGCGCGCGTCCTTTTCCGTGCCGTTGCCGGCGCCTGGTTCATTCCCCATGAAGAAAACTCCTTTTGTATCGTGAGCGTGCTCCGCATTTCGGGACGGACGGGAACGGCACACCTCTGGTTCACTTCATTTTATTGCGCCATACACGGTACGATACCCGTTACCGCGCGGCAGTCTTGAATCGGATGGTAAACACCGCGCCCTTTTCACCCATTTCGACCGTACCGCGCAACTGTTGCGCCAGCAAGACAACCAACTGCAGACCAAGCGTCGCGGTATTCCTGATATCCAGGCCGGGGGGAAGACCAGGACCGGTATCTGCTACCGTCAGCGATGCCCATCCGTGTTCTTCGGAACGGAATCGTATGGAAATTTCTCCTTTCCCGCCGGGTGAAAAGGCATGTTTCAGGGAATTGGAGACCAGCTCGTTGACAATGAGTCCGCAGGGGATCGCCTCATCCACTCCCAGGGCAAAGTCTCCGATATCGAGCGTCAGGGTAATCAGGGCCGGGTCCTTCACAAGGGTACTTAGCAGATGCCGGGTCAGGCTGTCCAGGTATTCCGCGAAGTTGATGGAGGCATAATTCTCCGACTGATACAATTTCTCATGAACAAGGGCCATCGAGGTAATCCGGTTACGGCTTTCCCTGACAAATCTCCTGGAGTCCTCAACCTCCATCGATTCGGACTGCAGGTCAAGCAGTGAACAGATGATCTGCAGATTGTTCTTCACCCGGTGGTGGACCTCCTTCAACAGCACCACCTTTTCCGCGAGTGAAGCCCGCAGGAGCTCTTCGCTCTTTTTGCTTTCGGTGATATCCAGAAACGATACGACCCCGGCCGGCGCTCCCCGGTATTCTATGGGCCCGGCTGAGACGACCAGCCAGCGGTCTTCACCATTCTTCGTGACAAACCTGCTCTCATAGCGGCCGGGCACGGCCCCTTGCCTCTGCCGGGCCAGCCCGTTCATTCTGACCGTCTCACAGAAATCGTCATGGGCCCAATCCCAGAACCGCATCCGCAGCAGCTCCTCATTGCTGTAGCCGAACAGCCTTTCCGTTGCAGGATTGGCGTAGACGATCATTTCGCCCTGGTAGAGAAAAATCGCCGTCGGCGTGGTCTCCGCCAGCATCCGGAATTTCTCCTCGCTTTCCCTGAGAGCCTCTTCCGCCCTCTTGCGCTCGGTGATATCCAGCGCGGTAAATGTAACGCCTTTGGACAGATCCGCCGTATCCACCGGCGTTGATGACAGGAGAATATCGATAACGGCGCCGTCCTTCCTCTGCCAGCGGGTTTCAACGGTGCCGGTGCCTTTTTCGCCTATCTGGAGATACTTGTCCCGTCCGACACGCTCGAATTCTTCCCGGTCTGGGTACAGCATCCGGGCGGACTCGCCAATCATCTGCTCTCGGGTGTATCCGGTCATCTCGCACAGACGGTGATTGACCTCCAGCAGCACCCGGTCCCGAACCACCCCGATTCCGATGGGGGCCGCCCGGAAGATGCTCCGCACCCGCTTCTCTCCCTCCCGCAGCGCCTCTTCAGCCTGACTGCGCTCGGTAGAGTCAATAACGATCCCCTGGTAATGGGTGACCCTTCCTTGCGTGTCCCGTTCGATAACGGTGCGATCGTCGATCCGGCGGACCTCCCCCCCCTTGGTGACGATGCGGTATTCCTGCTGGAACTGATCGACTCCCGCGGACGTATACTCCGCAACCTCCGAGCTCACCCGTTCAAGGTCGTCGGGATGAACAAGGGATGAAAAGGGAACGGCCCCGGACAAAAGCTCTTCCCTGGTGTAGCCGAACTGCGTGACGTTGGCCGACACGAACTCCACCGGCCAACCCTCCCGGGCCCGCCAGCGGAACAGCACCACCGGGCTGTTTTCCACCACCAGGTTGGCCTGGCGCAGCTCTTCGGAAACCCGTTTCTGTTCGGCCAGCGCCTGCGAGAGCTGGATAGTGCCGATACTGAGCCGGGAAATCATGACCGCCAGTTTCCTGTAGAATTCCATGACATTCCGAACAAGTTCGCGACTCCAGCGCGGCACCCGGTCAACCGCCGCCAGATATTCTTCCACATCGAACCCGAAAGCTTCCGCCTGGTCCCTGAAGAACCCGTAATCAGGGACCTCGTCTTCAAAGAAAAACTGGCCGAGGAAGATATTAGCCATGTGTCTGCCGCCGATAATGAGAGGAGTCGCCATATCCCACATGCCGTTCCTGCACTTGTAGAGGGACTCCCCCCGTCCCATTTCCCGGGAAAGATGGATATCGCTCTCCAGGCATCTGGCAAGGGTTTCCGGGTGAACCCGGTGGAAGCGGGTGCAAATGTCCTGCCATCCCGTGGCCACCTGCACGTTCCCCTTGACGTCGTTTATGCCGATGCCTATGCGTGTGACCTTGAAAAAGGAGTTCATCAGATCCTGGAGCGCCTGGAAATCAATCAGGCGGCCCACATCGTCACGGTTGAAGTCGGCATCCTCTGCCGACAGGCTTTCCAGGGCGGCATCCGGAAAACCCTCGCACCCTTCCATCGACCCCCCGGAGGCGCCGGGCCCCCTCTCGCGGATGGTTATGACATGGCAGGGCGTTCCGTCAACCTCGACGCCTCGCAAAGATACGAGCACGAACGCGACCAGACCGTCATTTCTCAACAGCCTCGTTTCCAGATCCCGGACCTCGCCCTCCGCTTCAAGCCGCTGGAACGCCCGTGTCCAGAATTCCGGGTTCAGAAAGAAGACAGGACCCAGAATATTCCGACCGATCATCGTATCGCGGCTGTATCCCGTCAACTCGGCGCCGGCCTGGTTGCCGTCCAGGACCGTTCCATCGGACGCACGGACAACCAGCATTGCATGCGGAGAAAGATGAATGTCCCGACATAGCGGTTGAAGGTCCACCGGCTCACCGGTTCGGATGGGATCCGGTTCGTTCCGGAACACGGCGGCAGGGTGCGCCGGCTCGACGGCATATCCATGGGCACGAAGCAACGCCACCGCATCTTCCGGACAGCGTTCTCCGTGCTCGACTATCATGATGGTTTTCATGGTTCCACCTTCCCCTGGAAAGGGAAACCGCCGGTCGGCGTGTCGCCGTGACGGTTCATTGTCCTTCCGGTGTCGGAAGACGTCATGAGGACCTGCGCCTCCAGAAACGAATGGAAAACACCGCCCCCGGATTGCTTTCCACAACCACCTGCCCGCCCAGCTGATCGGCAAGCATCTTCACCAACTGGAGCCCCAGCGTTCCGGTATTTCTATAATCAAGGCCGGGCGGAAGACCAACACCGGTATCGGCGACCGTCAGAGTGACCCAGTCATCTTCATCCCCATGGAAACGGATTGAAATCCGGCCGGAACGTCCATCAGGAAAAGCGTGTTTCAGGGAGTTTGTGACCAGTTCGTTGATAATCAGGCCGCACGGGATGGCCCTGTCGATACCGATGGATACCCCTCCGGTATCGATTTTGAGGGTGATGCGATCGGAATCCACCCGGTAGGAGACAAATAGGTGCTCGGAAAGAACCCCGATATACTCTGAGAAATCAACGGAGGAAAAGTCCCTGGATGCATAGAGTCGCTCGTGAATGAGCGCCATGGCGGCAAGCCGATCCTGGCTCTCCCTGAAGGCATTGAGTGACTCCGCGTCCTTGATGGATTCGGACTGGAGATCGAGAAGGGTGGAAACAATCTGCAGATTGTTTTTGACCCTGTGGTGGATCTCCTTGAGGAGGAGCTCCTTTTCCGCAAGCGAGGAACTGATCATATCCTGCCACCGCTTGGACTCGGTGATTTCGATCATCGTCACGATGCATGCGGGTTCTCCTTTGTACTCGATTCTCCCCACGGAGAACAGCACCCATATCTCATCCCCACCCTTGACTATCATCTTGCATTCGTACTGGTCCGGCACCTGTTCGCCCCGCTGTCGCGCCAGACCGCGCGATCGGGCTGTTTCCTGAAAATCGGGATGGACGGAGTCCCAGAACTTCATTCCCAGCAACTCCTGTTCCGTGTATCCAAACATGAGGGTGGTGGCCGAATTGGCGTAGACGATGTTTTCCCCCTGATAGAGAACGATGGCCGCAGCCGACGTCTCGGTCAGGGTCCGGAACTTCTCCTCGCTCTTGCGCAGGGCCTCCTCGGCCTCCTTGCGCCTGCTGATGTCCCGGGTAAAGGAACAACTGATTTCCTGTTCCTGGTAAATCAGGTAGCTGACAGTAACTTCTACGGGAAAAATGGTTCCATCCTTTCGGCGTTGGGACGTTTCAAAGGTGTCGAAGCCGGTAGCGGTCAGCCTCTCCCGGTGCGCACGCCACAATTCAGGCGTCATGGATGGATCGAGGTCAAAGAAACTCATCGCGCGCAGCTCCTCCTGCGTGTACCCGAGAACACCTGCCCAGTATTCATTGACGGACAGTATCTTCGCATCGGCATCTCCCCGCATTACGCCGATGGCAGCCTTGTCCAGGATGAACCGGCTCATTTCCAATGCCGCCTCGGTGCGCTTACGTTCCGTGATATCCGCCAGAACGGCGATATTGCCGGAAATCCGGCCTTCGACGTCATGCAGGGGCGAGGCATAGATGCTGTATTCAATCGGTGAACCGTCACGCTTCCGGTGCCTGACTTCGACCCCGTTTATGGTTCTACCGCTCCGCATCAACTCCATGAATTGCCGGAATTCCCCGCAGTTCTCGACCGGCACGCTGGGCAACGGACGTCCCATCACCTCAGAGGCGCTCCACCCCAGCATCCTTTCCGCGGCCGGGTTCCACACGCCCCTCACATTGCCGTCAAGGTCCAGTCCGATGATCGCCGTCGGCGCAGACTCGATGATGGCGAGGAGTGTGTCGTTGGCGCGAAGCAATTCCTCATGGTCGGAATTCCCGTCATCTCCGGTCTGCTCCAGTTCGATGGCGGAATACCCGTGCTCACGGATAAGCGTCTTCAGCTGCTCAAAGTCCTGCCCGTTATCATCAGCAACCAGATATCGTTTCATAACGCATCCCCGCGATCCTTTCGGCTTGCGATACTCCCCCGCTCTTCGATTCCCGTATCCCGGACATCATGGGGCAGGCGTAGAAGGCCGTCCGGGAAAAGAAACAACCACTGTCGTGCCGACCGTTTCAGAATCAAGGCTCATCCTACCCCGCAATTGCTTCACCAGCATAGTCACCAGCTGCAACCCGAGCGATTCACAACTCCCCATATCGAAACCCGGCGGCAGCCCGACGCCGTTATCAGAGACTGTCAGCGTAATCATGCCGTCTTCCTCGCAACGGCACCGCACGGCGATCTCTCCTTGCTCGTCTTGGGGAAAGGCATGCTTGAAAGCGTTGGAAACCAGTTCATTCACGACAAGGCCGCACGGGATCGCCTCGTCGATCGCCAGGGGGACGTCTTCCAAGTCAAGGGTGAGGCCTATCCTCTCCGTATCCTTCACGAAGGTGGAGAACAGGTAGTGGGTGAGACTTTCGATATAGTCACCGAGATTGATGGATGCGACGCTCTCCGATTGGTACAGTTTTTCATGGACCAGTGCCATGGAGGCGATCCGGCTCCGACTTTCCCTGAGGAACTTCCGTGACTCCTCATCCGCGATGAAGTCCGACTGAAGCTCAAGCAGCGACGATATTATCTGCAGATTGTTCTTCACCCGGTGGTGGACCTCCTTCAGCAGGACGGTCTTTTCCGCGAGAGAGGCCCGCAACTGCCGGTCTACAAGCTTTTGTTCGGTAATATCACGACCGATGATGACCATGGAGGGAATTCCATCAATGACAATACGCCGTGCGGACAACTGATGAAAGAAAATGGATCCGTCCTTTCTTCTGATATTCATTTCCATGCGCTTGACTAAACCGTGCAAGGTTATTTCCCGCACCAAACGCTCCCTGTCTTCCGGGTTGACCCAGAGATTCAGGTCCTGCGACGTCCTGCCGATTACCTCGTCCGCGCCATACCCCATTATCGTGCAGAACCCATCATTGACGGCCAGAAAAAGTCCGTCGCTCATGCGGTTTATGCTTACGGAGTCAAGAGAAGTCCGGAATGCCGTGAACAGCATTTCCTCCGACTGTCGCAGTTTCTCCTCGACTCTTTTGGCCTCGGTAATGTCGAGAAGAGTAGCGATGGCGGCCGGTTTGCCCTGGAAATCCACGGCTCCCGCCGACACGATGACCCATCGTATCTCCCCATCCTTGGTCAGAACCCGCTGTTCGTACTGGGACGGCGCCTGTTCACCCTTCAGCCGCGCCCCTCCGCGCTCCCGCAGCAAATCCCAATCCTCTTCAGGCGCCCATTCCCAGTTATTCATCGCCAGCAGTTCAGCTTCGCTGTACCCCGTTATCCGGCACATCGCCGGATTCACGTACACAAACCTGTCACCCTGGTAGAGAACAATGGCCGGCGGCGCCGTCTCAGCCAGCACGCGGAATTTCTCCTCGCTCTCACGCAGGGCATATTCAGCCTTTTTGCGTTCGGTGACGTCTTCTCCAAACCCCTCGAACTCGATGGCATCGCTGTCGATAATGAGAGCGGAGCGGTGGTGCAGATTGAGCGTGACTATGCTGCCGTCCTTGCAGCGAAACTGTTCCTCGCAGATGTTCCATCCATCATTTCGGAGGGATGTACCGACTATATTACTCCTTCGCTCGGGTCGCGCATAGATGGCCTCTGCCATACCATTCCGGTCCACCGCCTCGATCAGTTCCTCCGGCGTGTCATACTTGAGAATATGAGCCATGGCCGGATTTACGGACATGAACCTGCCGTCCAGGGTGGAGCGGTAGATACCGACCGGCGCGTTTTCCACGATATCCCGATACTTCCTCTCGGACAGCCTCAGCGCCTCTTCGGCCAGTTTCCGGTGGGAAATATCCTCAATCAGGCCAAGCAGGTATTCCACGGACCCATGATCAGTGCGGACGCACCCCACGGAAAGATTCGCGTGCAGGATGGTTCCGTCCTTGCGGACGAATCGTTTTTCCATGGAGTAGTCGTCTATCTCACCCGCCAGAAGGCGGTCGAAACAGGCGGTATCGGCAGGCAGGTCGTCGAGATAGGTCACCTCCGCCCATGACATGCGCGACAGCTCATCAGCCGTATACCCCAGCATCCGGCACAACTTGTCGTTCACCTTCACCCACCCCTTTTCGGGCGAAGTGATTGCCATTCCCACAAGCTGGCGCTCGAAAAAGAGCCGCATCCGTTCTTCGCTCTTTCTCAGGGCCTCTACCGCACTCTTGCGCTCGGTTATGTCCAGCACAATACCCTGAAAGTGCGTGACATATCCTTTCCGGTCCCGTTCGACAACCGTTCGCTCATCTATCCAGCGCACTGTGCCGTCCTTCGCAATCAGCCGGTATTCCTGTTGAAAGCGGTCAACTCCGCCGGAAGCGAACTCCGCAACCTCGGAGGCGACCCTTTCCAGGTCATCGGGGTGTATCAAGAAGGAAAAGGGAACCGTGCCCGACAGCAGCTCCTCCTGGGTATACCCGAACTGGCTCACATTGGCTGACACCAGTTCTACTGGCCACCCTTCGGCCGCTCTCCAGCGGAACAGCACCGCCGGGCTGTTCTCCAACACCATGTTGGCCCGCCGCAGTTGCTCTTCCACCCTTCGCTGCCGGATCAGGATGACCGTCAGAATGACAACAAAAACTCCCAAGCCGAAGATGACCCCAAAATAAGTCCAGATGAGCATCCTGTTCTGCGTGTAGAACGAATCGGGACGATTGACGGTTACGCTGCCCGCGGGCAGGTGCGACGGCGAAATCCCGAACCTCTTCATCTGCCGGTAGTCGAAGGCGTAGTTGTTGGCATCCTGTGCGCTGATGACGCGAATGCGACCGGCGCTTTCGCCCCTGAGAATGCGAACCGCCTGCTCGGCGGCCAGGCGGCCCTGGTGATAGGCGCTCACCAGCTTGCCGCCGACGATGCCGTGTCCCAGGTATACATCCCACAGGGAATAGAGGGGAACGGACGCATGACGGCTCACCCATTCCGTCGACTCGCCGTACATCATTTCCCGACCCCCTTCATCGCGCAGCAGACCATTGATGAACACCACCGACCCGGTTGCCAGCCTTGCCAGCCTTGCGCGCAATTCCGGAAGCGGCAGGTCATCCCAGAAAGTGAAGGTTGTGCCGAGGGGGAGGCCCGGCAGTGCGGACGCGAAGCTGTCCCGGTTGGCCTTGTCAGCCGTTACGGTTGTGCGGCCGATAACGATGATTTCTTTTGTGCCGGGGTGCATCCGGAGCGCAAGACGGACCGTTTCAGCTACCGAGACATCCTCGGCCACGCCGGTCACCTGCGCGACTCCCGCAATCAGGGAAGGAGAATAGTGATTGATGCCGCAGAATACGACGGGGACATCCGGGAAGAGGCCGGCGCGGCGTTCCAGCACGAAATCGAGAGCCGCGTTATCGGAAACCACCACTAGGTCGGGCTTCATCCCTCTGAGCTTCAAAGCAAGCCCCTCCCGGATGCGCCGGGAGTTTTCCGCATCCGGAAACCGCCTGGCGTCCAGATACTCCGCCGACATCTCAACGGGAATCCCCCCACGGTCGAAGCCGTCCCGGACGCCGTTCATGATAGAGTCGGTCCAACTGAGGCCGGAATGGTAGGAGTTGATAACGAGAACCCGTTTAGCAGCTCGGGACGTCTCCGCAATCAGGGGAAAACTCGTGAGAAGGAGCATACACACGACCGCAACACATGACAACAACCCGGCATATCTCTTCATGGTGAAACCCGCCATATCATTTCTTCACGAAAGTCCGTCAGTCAGTACTGATGGCCGTGGGGCTGAAGGTGATTGCGAAGGAAGCTCCGCCGTCGTTTTCTATCTCGAGTATCCCCCGCAATTGCCGGACAAGCAGCGTCACCAGCTGCAAGCCGAGCGTCTCGGTGTTTCTGAAATCCAGACCGGCAGGGAGGCCCACGCCGTCATCGGCGACAATCAACGAGATTCGGCCGTCGTCACGCGCAAGGCACCGAATAGTTATGGTGCCTTGCCTGCCCTGCGGGAAGGCGTATTTCAATGCGTTTGAAAGTAGTTCATTAACAATCAGGCCCAACGGAATCGCCTCGTCGATGCCCACGGTCACCGTGTCCGCCTCAACGTTCAGGGATATCAGACCGGGCTTTTTTTCATAGCAGTGCAACAGGTAGTGGCTCAATGTATCCAGATAATCCAAGAAATCTATGCATCGGTAATCGCGCTTCTGATAGAGCTTTTCATGGATGAGCGCCATCGATTGGATCCTGTCCTGGCTTTCCTGAAAGAACCTCCGCATCCGATCGTCGGCGATATGCTCCGACTGGAGGTCGAGAAGGTTGGAAACGACCAGAAGGTTGTTCTTTACGCGGTGATGAATCTCTTTGAGCAGCACATCCTTTTCCTGAAGGGAGGTCCGGATCTTCTCTTCAGCCTGCTTCCGCTCGGAGATATCCTTGGCAAAGGAAAAACTGAATTTTGTTCCCTGGTATTCCAGATAATTGACCGTCACCTCCACCGGGAATACGGTTCCATCCTTTCTGCGGTGGCAGGTCTCGATGGTACGCGAGCCTTCAGCATACACCTTGCGCCGGTGCTCAGCCCAACCCGAAGGAGTGAAGCAGGGGTCAAAATCATAAACGCTCATTGCGCAAAGCTCTTCACGGCAATACCCCAGAGAACGGCAGGCCTGTTCATTGGCATACAGAACCTTCGCATCGGAGCCGATGCGAAATATACTCATCGCCGCATTCTCGATACAGAACTCCGATATCCGTAATGCTTCTTCAACGCGCCTGCGCTCGACAATGTCCAATCGCAACTCTTCATTCCTGAGCGTCAGTTCGGCGGTGCGCTCCTCCACCAGGCGCTCAAGGTGCTCCTTGTGTTCCAGGAGTTCTTCATTCGCCTGAGCAAGATTTCTGTTCGCCAGCCCCATCCCGCCTACCATACCGGCAAATTCGCACAAAAAATCCATGGCGCGCCGCACCTGCTCTTCCGTCACGATCGGAACCTTTTTCACGGCCGCAAGATACGATTCTTCGTCAAACCCGTAGAGCACCGCCTGACGTTGAAAAAAATCCAGATCGGGAGGCTCGAACAGAAACTGCCCCGTATACAGGCTCCCCACCCGGGTATCCCCGATGAAAATCGGCACGGCGGCATCAATCAGGCCGTTTCTGCATCGGTATAGGGAGTATTTATCCCCTTTTCCCAGCAGGGTGGACAGAACCGTATCGCTTTCCCGGCACTTCAGGGAAGTTTCCGGGGCGAGACGGTGAAAGCGGGTGCAGACCTCCTGCCATCCGCTCGCCACCAGCACGTTCCCCTCCATGTCGAGTATCGCGGTTGCAAACCCGGTAAGTCGCGTAAAACGCTCGCACAGAGACTGCAGCTCATCTATCTTGACAAGTTGCGATAACAGGTAGCGCATAGTCGTCCCTCCTTTCAAGATATTCCAGGTCTCATTCAGGAAGAAATCATTCGGCCGAACCGCGAAGGGGAAAACCTCCGTGCGGATGTATCGTCGCGCGCGCCCCTGTTTCATGGCCGGATTGCAAAGCATTTTCTATCAGTATACCTTTCCAATCAATCTGACGGAAGACGCATTCGGTGCATGTCAGAACCTTTTTCACGTATTCATACCGGGCTTGAAAGAGACCGCGGACCTTGGAGGCGCCTCTTTATCAGGCATCAGGATACGGGGAATAGCAACGGGGGAGGAAGCAGGAAAAGAATCGGGGAACGATTTGAGGGCTTATACATCTGAACCTGAAAACGGCTGTTGGAGTCGTCCGAAGAGAACGACTTCGGCCTGATTCGTTGCTGCTCTTGGCGAAATGGAGCGTCAACAGCCGATGGTGTCCGAACCCGCAGGGTGAGTTCATCGGCTGTAGCGAAATGA
>ERZ795032.1955-NODE-1955-length-12708-cov-4.930688_pt1 | contig 12708 bp, 5 predicted proteins | sample MGYA00375124_ERZ795032 | MGnify/ENA primary metagenome ERZ795032 (study PRJEB30167, sample SAMN05720154) | activated sludge metagenome | isolation source: Anaerobic digester | place: China | collected 2015-12-16 ...
AACTGCGCTGCCCTTCCGGAGTGGCAGGGTATTCCGGAGTCAGCTGATCCTGAAGTCCGATAACGTTGTTGGTCCAGTCGTTCCACTGAAGGGAAAACGGATATGCCGTTTCGGCAATTACAACCGGCTTGAGATAGTCTCCTGCCAATGATTGAAGACTGTTCTCTAGGACGGAAAGATCCTTGCCGTGCCAGAAGGGATAATAGGAAACTGCGGAAATGTCGTAATCCACACTCTGCAACTGCCCGAAAAGCCAGCTGACGTTGCCGGTTCCTGCCAGATGCAGCATTATCCTGGTGCCGGGACTTTTGTCCCGTACGGCTTTCGATCCCGCCGTCAGCAGAGCCTTAAGATTGGTCATGGACGATACTCTTCCTGTTGGCCAGAGCATTCCGGCATTTATCTCGTTTCCGATCTGTATGTATTCCGGTTTTATCGCTTCCACGATGCGCGCGGTATAATTGTAAACGCTGTCGGCCAGCGTCTGAACGCCGAGTTCCTGCCAGGCCGAGGGCGTCTGCTGTTGTCCGGGATCGGCCCAGGTGTCGGAATAGTGTACGGTGATCCAAACGCTCAGGCCCAGTCCGTGTGCCCTTTCTGCCAGTGCCTGCACTTCGGCAAATCCCGAGCGGGATGACGCAGGCGTGTGCCACAAGCGGATACGCACCGTATTCATCCCTGCATTCTTCAGGGTAAGCAGCATATCTTCGGCTACGCCCGAACGATTGTAGAACACGATGCCGTCGTCTTCCATCTCCGGAAGGAACGAGAGATCGGCGGCCCGGATGACTTCCTTCGCAGGCTTAGGATCGGGATTTTCTTTCTTTTCAGCGCAAAAGGAAAACATCAGGGGGACAAATACCAGGATTGCCGCACCTCTTGTGCTGACAGTCCGGAGGATATTGGCTGCAAATTGTCGGATCATTTTCAACGGATTGAAAAATACAAACCTAAGATAATTTGTCGGATGCACGACAAAGGCTGAATTCAGAGACGGGTATTTCAGCCGGTGATTTTCATGCCGGTCCGTAACTTTGTGTTCTGCTTATTCGTACCGAAGAGAGATCGAAGGATTGATAAGTGCTGCCGACAAGGCTCTGTAGCTGACGGTGATAAGCGCCACAAGCAGGGTTATCAGAAATCCGGTAATAAAAACTTCAGGTGAAAGTGGAATACGATAGTAGTAGTTGTTGAGCCAGTTATCGGCTACCAGGAACGTTAGCGGAACGGCGATCAGCAGAGCCACACCCAGCAGTACCAGGATTTCGCGCGTTATCAGATACCATATCTGTATAGCTGAGGCACCAAAGGTCTTGCGTATCCCTATTTCCCGTGTCCGTTGCTGTACCGTATAGGATGAAAGTCCGTAAAGCCCCAGAGAGGCGATAAGAATTGCCATAATGGTAAACGCGATGGCAAGGGTAGCGTTCTGTCGCTCGGCCCGGTACATCTGCTCAACGTTCTTGTCCATGAAGAACGACTGCATGGGACTGCCCGATGAGAATGCAAGCCAGGTTTTTTCTATCTCCTCAATGGTAGAGGCTGCGGCAGCCGGAGCATAACGTATACTGTAATACCCCCACTGGAAATCGCTTGTCCGGAACATCATGATGTGCGGGGCAATTTCCGCGCGCAGCGACTCAAAATGAAAATCTCTGACCACCCCGATTACAGGCGTAAGCACCGGTTCCCCCTCTTCGTTGCGGTCGGTGACAATCTTTGTTTCCATGGGATTGCTGAGGTTGAACTTTCTTACGGCGCATTCGTTCAGCAGACAGGCACGGCGGTCGGTTGTAACGGCTTCATCAAAAAACCGTCCCTGGTCAATGGCATGGCCGTAAACGCTAAGGTAATCCGGATCCACCCAGTTGGTTTGCATCAGAAACGATTCGTCGGGCCGCCCCGAAATAAGGTAGCCGTTGTTGTTGTTGCCGTGTCCGGGAACCGCAGTAGATGCTGAAACGGCCACCACGCCGGGGATCTTCAGCAGGGCGGTCTTGAACGCCAGTCCCTTGGTTCCCAATACCTGTGCTCTGCGGATGACCATAACGTTGTTCTTGTCGAAGCCCAGGTCTTTGTGGATCATGAAATGTATCTGCCTGAACATAATCAGAGTGCCGGCTATAAGTATGAGCGAGATGGAAAACTGCAGAACTACCAGAACGCTTCGCAGCCTGAGGTTGTTGCGACCCGCCCGTATGCGGCCTTTCAGCACCAGGTAGGGATTAAAGGCCGACATGTAAAATGCAGGGTAACTGCCAGCCAGAAGTCCGGTTAAAAGAGCCAGAAGAAGAAGGGAAGGCGTATACCACCAGTGCTGCAGCAGGTTCAGCGTCAGGGAAGTGCCGAACAGGTTGTTGATGGATGGAAGAGCCAGGGAAGTAATCAGCAGGGCGATGAGCAGGGCGATGAGCGAAAGGATAATGGTTTCGGTAAGAAACTGAGCGATCAGCATACCCCTGGAAGAACCGGCTACTTTTTTTATGCCGATCTCCCGTGCTCGCCGGCCGGCCTGTGCCGTTGACAAATTCATGAAGTTAATGGCAGCAATTAGGATGATGAGCAGGGCGATGCTTCCAAAAATCCACAAATACTTTGGGTCGCTGGCCGGTTTCATCTCCTGTTCAATGGAAGGGTCGAGATGGATTTTGGCAAGCGGCTGAACAAACAGGCTGTATCGGTTGCCCTGCTGCATGAATTCTTCGGTGGTAACACCAAGGTAGCGTTTGAGTTCCGGACCAACGTAGGTTACGAGCATCTGGTCGAAGCGGGCATTCACGGTCTCAGGGTCTGCTTCAGGGTGCAGCAGAACGTAGGTGCTGAAGCTGTTTGAGAGCCAGTGGTTATCGTTTGCCCGCCGGTTGGTCATAAACGAACCGATCATGTTGGCCTGGATGTGCGAGTTTTCCGGTATATCTTCGAAGATTCCGGTTATACGGTATCGTGTGGTGTCGGTTCCGACAAGGATCATGCGGTTGATGGGATCCGAATCGCCGAAAATTCGGGCCGCTGCTGTCGCGGAAAGAACCAGGGTATAACGCTCGTTCAGGACTGTTTTCACGTTTCCGCGGATAAGGGGGATGCTGAAGAAATCGAAAAAGCTGGAATCGGCTTCAATAAAGTGTTCTTCGGTGAAGTAATTATCGCCATCGCGGATGATGGTTTCGTTCCAGTTGTTGATGCGGACAAACGATTCCACTTCCGGAAACACGGCTGCCATGGTCGGGCCAATAGGTGCTGCAGTGGAGGTGACTTTCAGATCCTGCCCGATGATGCGTCCGCTCAGGATTACACGGTAAATCCGATCACCTTTTTCATGGAAATTGTCGAAACTGATTTCGTGCAGAACGAAAAGCAGGATTACCAGGCTGCAGGCCATCCCGGTAGCAAGACCAAGAACGTTGATGATAACGTACGATTTATGGCGTTTAAGGGCGCGAATGCTGTGCCGGAGAAGATCGCGAAACATATTTCCGTGTTTGGTGCAAACGGGAGTGAATAATTGCTTGTTTTACCATCATATATTTTACTTTGACGCAGATACCATACCTTAAGTTACAGATTAACTTTTTAAAATGAATCCGGATTGTAACGAAGCCATCGGCTAGCCTTGATTTACTGTAAAATTATGTATTAATGCCGTTTAATAAAATAGTGTAAATAAACATATGAAATAAAAAAAATAACAGACAAACACACAAAATAGAAATAAAACCTGAGATTGAATGAATGAAATTCAGAAGATTATTTGAATTATGATGATAAAAAATTGCTAATTCCGGATTCCTGATGTACATTTATTGCATATTCTTTATGATTAGTATGTTGGCGGGTATAATCCGGATAGGAGTCGCTATGGTTTCAATTGGTGAAAGATAAACGTTCGGGGGGCGTTCATCGGTTTTATCCGGGACTGGCCGGGGAGGGGAATATCGTAAGTTTAATTCAAGTGTATGTTTAACGGTGCTCATGGTTCAAAAAGAAAGGAGGTGAATCAGGCAAAGCATTAGCACAAAAAAAGGCCGGAACTATTAACAAATTAACCAAGTTTTAACCCAAATTTTTAATGCCATGAAAAAACTGAAAATTCTCGCCGGCCTTTTGGTGGCCGCAATGCTTTTTGCATCCTGTTCGAAGGAGCAGCAGGATGCAACCCCAATGCAGAAAGATTTGAATTTTAAGACAACGCCGGAATTACTGGCAGGCCAGTATCCTCTTTATGCCGGACAGAATACTTATGTGGGATACGTTCAGATAAAATTAAATGAAATTACCGGTGAGCTGAATGTGTGCTATGTAATTACAGAGGCGGGATGGGTAATGACGTAGTATCATTTTGCCATTGGAACGAACGTAACTGCAATCCCCAGAACCAAGGGAGGGGAGCCTATACCGGGGCAATTCCCCTATAAGGGAGGAATCGATTATGAAACGACATTCTGTTTTGATGTTCCCGCGCCGGAAAACCTGGATGAGTGTAATGCCCCATTTTTTGCTGCAGCTCATGTTGTGGTAGGGATGTGGACGGATGATGTTTTTGCAGCCCAAACCGCCTGGGGTGGTATAGAGGAGTTTGTACCCGGTGGGAATTGGGCCACAAAGATCGAGGATGCGATTACCTGTACAGATGATTTGGAGTGTTGGGAAGGTCAAACGGCCTGGGCCGATGGATTGCCATATAATCCTGATCAGGGAGGGTCCTGGGCAATGTATACTAACTTTGATTTTACCAGTGGGCCTGTTCAATCTGTAGATTTGGTGGCGGGTCAAAGTATGGAATGTGGAACCGTAGTATTTGACCTTTACACAAACATTTTTACAATAACCTTGAATGAGAATTGGCGTTTTAAGCCTGTTAGTGATAATATAAAAATCCAGGGATACGATACCATGCCAACTGGCAATCCACAAATAGGAAATTTTGTGTATAAAAGGACGGCTTCGGGAAGCTCTTATTCAATTGCAGTTAGTTTTAATAGATTCTATGGCGTGCATATTGACGTGGAGCAAAGGGTTGAATGCCTGCCTCCGCCAGTGGAATAGACGCTTACTGATTTAATAAACTGAAAAGGCTGCCTCTCCGGGCGGCCTTTTTCGGTTTCCGGTCAATATTTGCTTCTAAAGCCGTTTGTATTAACAATGGTTTAATATTTGAAATTATCCGATGATTACCATGAATTAAGGTATTCAACATTGGCGTGTTAATAAAATTTTGATACCAGCTTGCGATTTTGCGATGGAATCGCTTATCTTTCAGTAGTTTTCAGGAGGTGCCTGAACGACCGGCTGTCCGCTCTGCTTCCTTTTCTGTTTTACACTCCCGTGTGACACTTCAGGATAGCCGCTGCATCTGCAGGCCCTGCTATCCGGTTGAACCGGAATGCAGTTCGCCGGGCAGAAGGCTTACAGATGTGTCCGGAATGTTGGGGATTGTCCGGTTTGTGTTCCAGGTAATCTCTTCGATTAATAAATGCATTGCCGGATATGCAGGACTTAGTTTTCGTTTGAATGCCAGTGTATAATCATATTAACCAGTTATTAACCTTATCCCTACGATTATGAAACGAATTACGCTGCTTGCCGGCCTTCTGTTGCTGAGTATTCTTCTTGCGTCCTGTTCGAAGGAATCGCAGGACATTCCAAAATCCGGGCAAGGGTCTGCCGAAATTTCCTCTACGGGCCCTCAGCTGAAGGATATGGTTTATCTCGACGAGCTGATCTACTGCATCTGCGGACTGCATAACGCTCAGGGCGATGAAATCGGCACTGTCTTCCTTTACGGAAGTCCGGTCACCGATATACTTGACGTTACCTTTGCAGTAGTTCCGGGCTATCTGATTACTGCGTACCATTTTGATCTGCAGGAGTCCCTTGCTGCCATTCCCCAGACAAAGAAGGGCGAACCCATCCCCGGTCGCTTCCCGTACAAATCCGGTCTCAGCCCCTGCGAAACGCATACCTTCACCATGCCGTATCCGGAGTATCTGGAATGCAACGAACAGTTTTTTTCTGCCGCGCATCTGGAGATCGTCCCGGTTTCCGGCAGTAGTTTCTGTATCTGGGCGGGTACCGATGAATTCGTTCCGGGTGGTAATCCCGCTACCTACTTTATGGATGCCAGTATGTGCATCGATTAGAAGCCTGATGCTTCGATAGTAAAAGAGTTCAGACCTGCTTACACGGTGTGCGGGCCCGAATCTCTTTGTTATTCTCAGATGTTGTGCCGTCGTGTTGTCGACACAAAAACGAATTGAGATTAAAGCTAAGGGTAATTTTTGCAGCCGGGAAAGGGTCGTACGGTCGGGTTGTATCGGAAATGTGTAGTCTGCTCCATCGCAACGTCAGGATCGTAATTAAAGTATGCTAAATCCGTATCGGTCCTTCTTCCGGGTTCCGCTCGTCCGGTGGGGAAATTCCGCAAAGCATTAATCCGGACTCAGGAACTTCCTTTCCTTTTTTTTGTCCGGTTCCCGGAAGGGTCATCTTCCGGTGATTCTCCATTATTTTTCCAGGCTTTCTCTTATGTTTCTCTATGATTCCTCCGTACCAGGTCCGTATTTTCTTTTACTTTTTCAAAAGAAAGTCAAAGGAAAGCATAGAGCAATCATAGAGAAATACCGAAGAAATCCGATGATTCCGCTTATCGGGACGCCCGGATCGGACGACCGGTGCCGGGCTTGCAATTATTTTCTTTAGCTGCGGGTTTTCCGGATTGAGATGCAGGGGTGTTGCTCCATTTCATGAAGGTCTTTTCTGCAAATCAATAAAACTCACCATGCCGGTCTTTTGGCAAACGGAAAGTATTGGAGGCTAAAAAGAGCTTTTATGTAAGAATAATTAACAAAAATACCTCTAAATGTAAAATAAATATACTGATCAACAAAATGGTGGTTAATTATTAAAATGCCTTTTCCGGAAAATAATATTTAGTTCCGGATTTGCCGTCGGCATAAGCCCGGGAGTAATTTTCGGAATTGTAACATGTTTTTAAACAGTCAATTATTTTTTACGCAGCAGATTACCTTTTTATTTTTTAAAGATTAACTCCTTGCAGGGGGAAAAAGGATGGCTTTCTCCGGGGGTGGTCGCCTGCAAAACAAAAGGTTATTGCAGGCTTTGCCACCAGCGCACGAAGAATCAGACCCTTCCGGTCCGGCCGTTTACCTGCCTGCACAGTTTTTCTTATTCATCTATAAAGGTAAACGAATGAAACGAAATCTTCTCATCCTGCTGTCGATTGCTCTTCTGACCGGTGTTTCCTTTCAGCTTAATGCTTCCGTTAATTCCACAGGAAATTCTGAGGCACAAACCGGATACCGGTTGGTTACGGCCGGGTATGACCGTACGGTAATCAATTATTCTATAGAAAATTATTCCATTAACGATGTTTTGGTGAATGGAGAGGTTATGAAAGCCATTGCTTTACCCGGTGTACTGATGCCCGGTACGGAAGGCGCTCCCGATCTGCCGTCGGAAGGACGCTACATTGCCATCCCGAAAGGGGCAAGCGTAAGTGCACGGATACTTTCCTCGAACACTTCCGTGCTGGAAGGCTTGAACATAGCTCCCGCGCCGGCTATCCCGACGGGTAAGGACGACGGCCCTCTGCACTACATGCCCGATTCGGAAATATACGCTCGGGATGCCTTCTATCCGGCCAGTCCGGTCATGGTGTCGGAAGTTACTTCGATACGAGGACTGGATGTTGTGGTTGTGGAGATTTTTCCCTTCCGCTACAATCCGGTTACGGGTCAGCTGGAGGTGAATCAGCAGATTGAAATTGAAGTTACGCATGCCGGAGGGCAAGGAGTGATTGGGGAGGAGCGCCTCCGCAGCCGCTGGTGGGATCCCCTGATGTACAGCGAAGTGCTGAATTCATCCATCATCCCCGCCGTTGATTTTAATCAGCAGGCCGCTTCCACGCGCACAACACAAACCGGATATGAATACCTGATCATCACTCCCGATATGCCCGAATTCCTGGCATGGGCCGATTCCATCCGTCAGTTCCGCATCCGCCAGGGAATCAAAACCGGAATTGTAACTACCACCGAAGCAGGAGGTAATACGGTAGCAGCCCTTAAAACATACATCGACAATGCCTACAACACCTGGGATATACCTCCTGTTGCCGTGTTACTGCTTGGGGATTTCAGTACCGGCAGCGGAGGTATTATTTCCCATATGTACGCTCATCCCAGCGGTTATCCCAACTTTGCATCGGATAACTACTATGCCGACGTAAACGGAGATAACCTACCCGACCTGGTAATAGCGCGCATCACAGCCAACGATGCCACTCAGCTGCAGGTAATGGTTTCAAAATTCCTGAATTATGAGCGCAATCCGCCGGTGAGTTCATCTTTCTACAATAATCCGGTGACGGCACTTGGCTGGCAGACCGAGCGCTGGTTTCAGCTTTGCTCGGAAATAGTGGCCGGCTACTTCTCCAACGTACAGGGAAAAAGTCCCGTACGCATCAATGCGGTTTACTCCGGCAATCCGGCGGTTGATCCCTGGTCGACTGCATACAATACCGCCGCCGTTCTTAATTATTTCGGTCCTTCGGGTCTGGGTTACATCCCGGCAACGCCCCAGGAAACCGGAGGATTCTCGGGAGGCACCACTTCCGACATCGTCAGTGCAATCAACAGCGGAACCTTTATGGTGCTGCACCGCGACCACGGAAGTTATTCCAGCTGGGGAGAACCTTTGTTTACGACAAATTCCGTTAACTCACTCAACAACGTAAATAACCAGCTCCCCTATATCTTTTCGATCAACTGCCAGACGGGAGCCTATCCCCGGGCCACGGAGACCCTGGCCGAAAAATTTCACCGCCATACCAGCAACGGACAGAACTCGGGAGCTCTGGGTGTACTTGCCGCCAGCGAAGTATCGTATTCCTTTGCCAACGATGCCTATCTGTGGGGTGTCTTCGACAATCTGTTCCCGGATTTCATGCCTGCACAGTCCACTACCTTCCCTTCGGCATTTGCTCTTCCGGCTTTTGCCGCATCTGCAGGAAAGCATTTTCTGTATCAGTCGTCGTGGACCACTTCTTCCACCGCAAAAATCACAACCTACAGGCTTTTCCATCATCACGGAGATGCCTTTATGAACCTGTATACTGAAGTTCCCCAGACTCTGGCAGTTAGCCATCCGCTTACGCTGGATGCCGGACAAACATCCATGCAGGTGACGGCCAATTCCGGCGCATTTATAGCCATTACCGCCGGTGATCAGATTCTGGCAACGGCAACGGCCAGCGGAAGTCCTCTTACCATCACATTTCCTCCACTTGAAAGCGGGGTAACGGTTTATGTTACCATTACAAAACAAAATTTCAAACGATATTCCAAAGCCGTGGAAGTGGCTTCCAACGGACTTGTAGCAAATTTCAGCTGGTCCGACGGAGATATTTGCTCAGGAGAGCAGGTGGCATATACTGACCTTTCTTTGGGAGGGCCTGTAAGCTGGAGCTGGCAGTTCCCGGGTGGTACGCCATCCGCAAGCACGCAGCGCAATCCTGTGGTTACCTACAACACGGGCGGAACGTATAACGTAAGCCTCACCGTAACCAATGCACAGGGAAGCAACACGCTTACCCGCCAGCAGATTATCCATGTAAACGGTACGCCGCTGGCAGCCGATTTTACACAAACGGCAACCCAGATTGTTGCTGGCGGACAGGTAACCTTTACCGATGCCAGCAGCGGTGCACCCGACAGCTGGGCATGGACATTCCAGGGCGGAAATCCGGCAACGGCCACGGGATCATCCAAAACGGTGACTTATTCCACTCCCGGCACCTATACGGTAACATTAACGGCATCGAACTGTGCCGGTTCATCCACCAAAACCAAAACCGGACTCATTCAGGTTCTTGCTCCGCCTCCTGTTCCCGATTTCACAGCCGATCCCGTATTTGTACTGATGGGAGAAAGCGTGGCATTTTCAGGTACGGCAAGTGGTGATGTTACTGCCTGGTCGTGGTCGTTCCCCGGCGGAACGCCATCCGTAAGCAGTTTACAGAATCCGAAAATTACGTATGCAACGCCGGGCATCTACAATGTTACTCTAACAGTCAGCGGCCCTTCAGGCAGCAACCCGGTAACTAAAACGAACTACATTGAAGTATGGGACGGCCAGATTACCTATTGTGCCACCGGAGCGCTTAACTGGACTTCGGAATGGATTTCAGGCGTAAAAATCGGGGATGCAAACAATACAACGGGAGCAGCCGGTTATTCTGATTTTACCGGCTTCACATTCACAGTTACTGCAGGTCAGTCGAACTACGTAGAGCTCACTCCCGGCTTTAAAAACAGGGCGAAACGTGAGTTCTGGAAGGTTTGGATAGATTTTAACGGAGACGGCAATTTCTACACTCAGGGCGAGGAAGTGTTCTCGGTCAACGGATCAACCGGTGTGGCATCGGGATCCTTTACAATTCCTGCAGATTACAGCGGAACCTTCCGCATGCGTGTAGCCATGCGTTACAATGCTGCGCCTCCCTCATGCGGCAGTTACGATTATGGCGAAACCGAAGATTATACCATTACGATACTGCCTGCCAATACACAGCCTCCGGTGGTTGCTTTTACAGCTGACCCGCAGTCGCTGATCGCCGGAGGAACCGTGCAGTTTACCGATTTGTCGCTCAACGCGCCCACCGCATGGAGCTGGAGCTTCCCTGGCGGAAATCCGTCGGCTAGCAATCAGCAGAATCCATCGGTATTCTATGCAACACCCGGGGTATACAATGTTACCCTGACGGCAACGAATGGGTTCGGAAGCAATACCCTGACGAAGCAGGGTTACATAATTGTTTCTGCCGAGCAGCTGAATGCCGATTTCACGGTTTCTTCCACAGCGGTGCTGGTTGGACAGCCGGTACAGTTTACCGACCTTTCCACCGGCAATCCTTCGGCATGGTATTGGGATTTCGGCGATGAAGCTTCGTATGAATACAGCACCGATGCAGGACCGGAAATTTACTATACCCTTCCGGGAGTTTATACCGTTATGCTTACGGTTTCCCGTGACGGTGCTTCCGATACCGAAGTAAAGACATCCTATATTACCGTATCGGAACCTCAGGCAGTAACCTATTGCAACAGCATGAGTCTGGACCCAATGCAGGACTGGATTGCCGGCGTTACAATTGGTGCTTTTACCAATAACTCCGGTGCCACGCCGTATTCCGACTTTACCAATATGATTGTCAGCCTGCAAGCCGGTCAATCCTGTCTGATAACGCTTACGCCGGGATTTGCATCCGCAGCTCAGAAAGAATTCTGGAAAGTATGGATCGACTACAATGGCAACGGAAGTTTTGAAGACAACGGTGAGCTTGTATTGCAGGCGAACAACCAGCGTAAAACGGTCACGGGTCAGTTTACCGTACCTGCCGGTGTCTCTGGTCAGACGCGCATGCGTGTCACCATGAAGCGCGGCAACGTGGCCGGATCGTGCGAGATATACAGTCAGGGAGAAACCGAGGACTATACCGTTGACTTCAGCAGCAACAGCTTTAAGGAAGGCAGCATAGTGGAATCGGCAAGAGTATATCCCAATCCGACCACAGGTCATGCATACATTGAAACCGGCCACGAAACGGCAGATCTGGAGGTTTGGTCTCTCGATGGCAAACTCGTTGGCAAAGAGCGCATTGCAAAGCACGGTACCCTGGATTTGTCGGGTCTTAAATCGGGAATCTACCTGCTAAGGGTCATAAGCGATGCAAACGTTGAAACATTGCGTATTGTAAAAACACATTAAACCCGCGTCGAACCAGTAATCCCTTAAAATGGGAATGAATCCTGCCGGAATTCCGGCAGGATTTTTTAATCCGGTTGCGAAGAAGAACACCCTGAATAGTCCAGACGATTTAAAGTACGATTGAAGACAATACAGTTCCAACTTTCACTGCTCCTGCAGACATCACAGTTTACAAAGACGAAAACTGCGATTATGTTATCACTGTTGATATTACAGGCGATGTTACTAACGAAGCTGACAACTGTACAACTGAATTGGAAGCAACCTTTGTTGATGCTGAAATTACTCCTGAAGATGCCTGCGAAGGGTTGACAGTTATCAAACGTACATGGTCGCTGGTTGATGATTGCGGCAACGCGGCTGAAGATCAGGAACAGATTATTACGATTGAAGACAATACAGTTCCAACTTTCACTGCTCCTGCAGACATCACAGTTTACAAAGACGAAAACTGCGATTATGTTATCACTGTTGATATTACAGGCGATGTTACTAACGAAGCTGACAACTGTACAACTGAATTGGAAGCAACCTTTGTTGATGCTGAAATTACTCCTGAAGATGCCTGCGAAGGGTTGACAGTTATCAAACGTACATGGTCGCTGGTTGATGATTGCGGAAACGCTGCTGCTGATCAGGTTCAGACCATCACCGTTGAAGACAATACACCTCCGACGTTTACCCGTCCTGAAGACATCACCATTTACCGTGATGCTACCTGCGGATACGATGCAAGTGTAACGGTAACGGGCGATGTAACTGATGAAGCAGACAACTGCGGTGTCGGACAAGCAACTTTTGCTGATGTGGTTGATGATGACGATCCTTGTGCTGTAGTTATCACACGCACCTGGAGTCTGGTTGACAACTGCGGAAACGCTGCTGCTGATCAGGTTCAGACCATCACCGTTGAAGACAATACAC
>ERZ795032.1960-NODE-1960-length-12670-cov-4.981292_pt1 | contig 12670 bp, 9 predicted proteins | sample MGYA00375124_ERZ795032 | MGnify/ENA primary metagenome ERZ795032 (study PRJEB30167, sample SAMN05720154) | activated sludge metagenome | isolation source: Anaerobic digester | place: China | collected 2015-12-16 ...
ATTTTGAAAGGTTTTGTCGCATTTTATTCCGAAGAATTTTTACTCCTCAGAGCTGAAATATGTATAATATACATGTGTTGAAATCTATAATATAGGTTTTGCCTAGTTGCACATTATATTTCTGAAATGTAGCAATAAGAGAAGAATACTATCCAAAGCATATAAAGACTCTTTACTTCTTTTTATCAAGTTTCCTTCTATTGATATATCCTTTTAATATTGCTTCATACGTATTTTTATCATAACAAAGCTTTATAACAGCCAAATCATGTATTCTCCAACCATATGCACAATGATCAAAATCAAATACTGTGATATTTCCACTATTATCTATATGTATATTGGATGGGTTTAAATCATCATGAATTATGCCGTATGCTTCATTATTGACAGGTAGTTCTCTTAGTTGGCTATATAAGTATTTTATATAAGGCTCGAAAAAGTTAAGATTTTCAAGACCATGTTTATTGGAATATACTTGCAACATTTTAATAGGTTCACTTATAAGATAATCAATGTCTATTTTATACCTTTGATGCTCGCTTTTAAATTCATTAAATTTCTTATGTAAATCTGCAATAATTTCGCCAAATCTCATAGCTAAATTTTTCTCTAATGTAGTTTTAATAGGTACTCCTTCTGCAAATGTAAACATTGTTATTAACCTTGTTTCATTATAGTATATATAGCGGATAAAACAGTTTCTACATTTATTGAAAAATAAGATCTTTTGCCTTCCTGCCTTCAGTTGAGTATGCTGGAGCTGCAAAGAATGTCTAAATGATGTGATTAAGTTGACATTGGAATATCCAAGCTTTCAGAAATATCAGTTGCACAAAGCTCTCCCTTTTTTACTAATTCAATAATTTTTATTCTGCTTTCATCAGGATAAGCTTTAAATAACAATGGGCTATTACCGGTTACATTTTTAATAAGCTCCAATCCTTTTTCATACTCATATCCAAGGCATATATTTAAGTATTTGCCTGCACTATAATTCATTTATTGCTATTTCCTGTACACGCTCCAGCTTTTTATCCTGCCGTTGATCTTCGGTAGTAAACAACTCATCAATCGGCAGTAAATTTATCTCAGAATCCTTTTTCACTTATCATCACCCCCTTTCCCGCAGGGTATGGCAAGCAGGATATCCACTTCATATTGAGGCTTGTCCGATATAATAAAATCACATTGATTTTGCGGGCTGTAGCAGCTGCACTTCTCAAAAATACTGATATGCTTTAGGAAATTCAGATTTTGCACATTCGCCTTTTGGCACTTTTCCGAGCCGTAAACCCCGCATAAATCAAGACTTTTATCGCCTGTGGTACATTGCGGACACGATATAGGAACCGAAGAACTTGCTCACCTTGAAATTGTAGGTACTATGGTAAGGCAGCTGATTGAAGGTGCAAGTATAGATGAAATAAAGGCTGCTGATCTTGGATCTTATTATGCTGATCATGATAAGGCTGTTTATCCGGTAAGTGCAGCAGGTGTGCCATTTTCTGCTGCTTATATTCAGTCCAAGGGCGACCCTGTTACGGATCTGCATGAAAATATGGCCGCTGAGGAAAAGGCAAGATCCACATATGAATGGCTTATTAACTTATCCGATGACCCTGATGTTATAGATCCTTTAAGATTTCTAAGAGAAAGAGAAGTTGTCCATTTTCAGAGATTTGGAGAATCACTGCGCATTGTACAAGAATATTTGGACAGCCAGAAATATTTCACTGTTGTTAAGACTCCGGATATGGCATGCCCAACAAAAAAGTAATACTAAATAATGAATTTTAACCACCCGTCTTCCAGATAGCGGGTGGTTTGCTCCTATCTCGTTTACTGCCATTTATTTCTGCAATCGTTGCATAAATATTTACGAGAAAATATACGATGCCTGTAAATATTAACCCCCCCACATCTAGGGCAAAAAACTTTAGTATAAAGATACCCTTTAGTAACTGAGTTGATATCATCGTTTCTAGAGTCTGTTGCTTCAACATCAAGATTTTTGTTTTTTTTATACATAACACATTTCCTCCCCCAAAAAAGCTTTCTCCCCTAAAAAAAGCATTATTACAAGTATCTATGTTATGGTTTTTTAAACTTTTGTAATCAGTTTATGCGGATTTCATTAAAGTAAAATTGCAATCATACCCCGCTTCCTTATATTAATCCTTATAACCTATGTTAGCATACTCGCCATCATATTATCACATTTACCAAAGATTGTATACCCGTATTTTTCATCGCTAATGTTTTTTTAATAAAAATTCATAATATTCTCTCTGTAATCCTTCTGCAAATCCTTTTCTAAAAATTCGAGAAACCTTACAAGCATTGAAGAAGCCTCTGCTCTGGTCAGAACTTTGTCCGGATTGATTCTATTATATGTATCTCCTGACACAAGATTTACTTCTCTAGCTACATAGATGCTGTCCTTTGCCCAGTTGGGTATTTTGCTGTCGTCTGCAAAGGATGTCACATAGCCCGGGTTTGGTGCCTTGTTCTCAAAACCTAAAGCTCTAATAAGTATTGTAATAGCCTGTGCTCTGGTCAATGGTTCTGCAGGTCCAAAGGTATTCCCTGATGTACCTGTTATTATTCCTTTATTTAATCCCTCTTTGATATATTTGTAATCAGGATGTTTTACAGATATATCTATAAATTTTGATACTTCCAGAGGCTCATTTTTGCTTTTTACTGCGGTTTTCCCTTCATCCAGGGAAGGCCTTATATCACAAGCTCTTATTACCGCTTTAATAAACTCCAGCCTGTTTACTGTAATATCAGGTGCAAATATTTCACTGTTATCCTCGAATACTTCCAATGAATACAGCTTCTTTATCTCATCCTGTGCCCAGTGGCCATTAACATCTCTAAATTTTGGCACAATAAGCATTTCCAACTTTGGAACCATACTTTGGTTTAATTTGATGGTACCCTTATCATCAGGCAGATTATATTCATACCTTGATACTACACTGCGATTGGTAACACGAGCAAATCCACCTTCAAAACTTGAAAGGTTCACACTGTTTTCAGAATATTTTAATGTTTTTGTGAGGCTGTCAGATACTTGAATGCTTATAGTACCCTGCCATGATTGTGTTCCCTCATTTGCTGCATCACTTATATAATATTTTGATGTTATAACCTGATCTATAATCAAAGTTTCAGTACTTCCCCAGAAGTTTTTATAACCTGCGTTTCCTCCACTAATATCTATTATAACTTCTCCTTCGGTTCTATTTATATTGTAATGCTTTCTTCCCTTTATGATCCCTAAATAGAAATCCGAAGCAGGCATGTTGTCGATATTGTCAGATTTTGAAAATTGATAATCAGTTAATGTGTATGTATTCCCATCAATCTTTATGGTTTCACTATATTTGCTTATTTCTGTTTGTCCAACAGTTTGACTTTTATCCCCATGGTTGGTTAAAGTTGTTATAAACGTAATATTTCTATCCAATTTGCCATCTATGGATTTATCTTCAGGTTTTAATGAAAATTTATAATTAACAGTTATTTTACCTTTCCTTTCATTTTCTGAAACACTGTAAGTACCGGTAAATTTAACAGGTGCCCCTGTTATAAATACCATTTCTTCATATACATATTCATTGTGAACACCACCAGAAAAATCCAGTGGTGTAGCATGCACAATATTTGGAATTAACAATATAAAAACTAATAAGTAACCTATCCAATTTTTCTTCATAAAAACCTCCATATCTTTAATGTGCCAAATGAATTGTCACATTATCTCTTGTGCACAAAAAGTTCTATATTATTTTACAATAACAACTTTACAGTTTGCATCATCTCTTACAATATACAACCTGTCTCCCTCTTTCAAATCTTCAGGCTCTACTCTTACACTATTTTTCATAATCATAGTCTCTCTAATGTATAAATTAAGAGATGCATTTTTGGGCATCCATAACCTATGTCTGCTGCTCCAATCTTTAGCATCTGCAAGTTTTACAGTCCAGCCCATCAATTGATTATGTTCAGGCCTGGTTTCAATTATTCCCGCAGTAATCCTCTGCTGTGAAAGGTAATCCATGGTTTTTTTAACATATATGCTTGTAATTCTATCTTCATCAGTATAAATATATCCATACCAATCCTTGAGATTTCTATATTGCAGATTGTCTTCATCCACGGCATAATTTCCCGCAAGAAATTCCTTACTAGATATCTGTTTTTTGTTTTCCAGGTCGTATATGAAGGTATCACTATAGTAATATAATTCCTTCTCATAGCCATGGTATGCCCAATCGTTTTTGCTAAGCAAAGAAAAGTCCTTTATATAAAGCTTATCCTCTAAAATAGTATCCAGTCTTCCTGCATAAATGCAATCCTGCCCAATATTTGAGTTATTAATATCTTCATTGTAAACACAGATTATATCGGCTGTTGCAAAGTCTCCACTGCTATCAGCTATTATAAGTCCATCAGTCTTAGGAGTAAGAGCATATATATCTGACAGTCTTCCACTTTTTATGACTATTGTTCCTTCATAAAAAGAAATATTCTTATAGTTTGCCAATTCAATCTGAGAGGCATACCAGTTTATTTTTTCAATTTTATCTGAAAATGCAGATTCATACTGGTTCTTTACTATGATTCTTTCTATTCTGTCCTTGCCAAAGAAATCCTTTATAATCATATATACGGTCTTGCCTTTATAATATTTCATGTTTTTATATGGTACTTTTACGCTTCCAACATATAGAGGAAAATCCGTATTATAAGGCAGCTTTAATGAATTGCTTACACTCTCCCACTTTCCATTTCTGAATACTTCAACATTTCCCAATACAATAGCATCTTCCCATTCATCAGCTATAATAAGAGTTGCTTTGTAGATATCCTTAATTATAATGGAATTTCCTTCTATTTCAATTCTGCTTATAAGGGTGGTTTTAATATCATCAAAGTAAAGTTTAACCATGTCTCCTTCATATAAAGTGCTCAAGGACATGTATTCCCCATTTTTAAGTGTAACAGTAGCAGGTGAAATTAAATAGGTTTCCTCTTTTCCTGATGGAAGCTTTATTTTTATTTTGTCTCTTCTAATCTCCCTTACCAAACCTGTTCTAACCTTACCGCCAGGAAGTATGTATCCAGGTAAATCAACAGAGAAGGCATTCATATTGCTAATCATTTTATCTTTTATGTCTCCATATATTTCCATTCCGTATTTAAAATCAGTAATGGAAACATTTCTCCCGTCAATTAGAAGAGATGGATTCCTTATTAATGGTATAGAGTGCAGAGTACCATCATACTCCTCTACCCATACCTTACCTTCCTCATATTTAATAAAATACCCTTCAATGATCCCTGTTATATAAGGGGTAGTTTTGTCGGCATGTACTACAGACATAAATAAGCTAAAGAAAATTAAAGCTGTCAGTGCAATTGAAATTTTCCTGTTCATTCTGTTAATTCTTTTAATTCCATCCATTCTGCTCATAGTTAACCACCATTCCCCCACTGTCTTTTGTTTGTTCACCTGATATGATATGGAAGGACTGTCCCTTTGTGACCTCATGTGTCTGAAATAGTAAAACTGTCCCCATGTTTCTTTCCAAGTTTCTTTTTACTTCCTCCCAATAATAGCATATATCCCCATCCTATCAATAATCTCCGTAGAGCCTGCATAAGGCGAGCTATAGGGAAGCTTTTCCCATACGTTGCTGCGGCCTTCGTACCGGGCTGTATATATTCTTTTCATCCCACGGGCTATGGATTTCCTTCCATCATAATCTAAATCTAATTCCATATTGTCATTCAAATGGTCTACAGCAGTAGAATCCGCACCTGCAAATGTATAAGCTTCCAAAATATATTTATTAGACAGGACAGTCATATCATTATTATTAAGCTCTATACTTCCTTTGTAGGTTGAAATCTTAAACTTCACTCCTGCATCATCTCTATTCTCATTTTCTGTCATTGAAAGGCTTTTAAATACACTCGGTTTAAATTTGACTTTGTAATCCTTTCCAACTATAGCTATACTTTTATTTCTGTCATTTACAACTATAGAAGCAGGAATGCTTACAATAACCTCAGCACTTCCGGCAAGACTGCCTTTTGTAATATCTATAACCAAATCTGCATCATATAAATTCCTGTAATCTCCAAACCCTATAACTACATTAACAGTATTGCCCATCCTCTGGATTGTGGTTTTTTCAGCAAGTTCACCATCATTATTATTGGGTACTACTCCCGGACCTGTCTTTACTAAATTGCTCCTGCTGGCATACAGTGGTTTTGAAGAACCATATTTGCCAAAAGCTCTTACCATGAATTTATATGTTGTAGTGGGCTTTATTTTCTTATACACATAGTTTAAAAGCTCTGTTGATCCTATATATTCAAAGTTTTTACCTTCTTCACTTACATACAGCTCATACTCCTCAGCCCCTGTAACACCTTTCCAGCTTACCTTTATATATTGATCATAAGCTATCTCTGCTCTTACATTTTGAGGCGCTCCTATTTCCGGGATTCCATAGGCTATATTATATATAGGTGAAGCTCCCTTGTCCGGGTTTATTACCATAACCCCTTTTGTGTCAATTTTCCCAGGAGGAACAACTACAGTTATAACTTGTCCATTTATTACTTCTACTTCTGTTCCATTATTGCCGGATTCCAGAACGTATTTTTCAGTATCAATAATGATGACTTCTCCTGTAGCATTCTGTTCGTTTCTGATATTCCTGATTACCGGATTAAAAATTATCCGAGCACCCGGCATAAAATCATTACCCACTATCTTTATTTTCCTTCCGCCTTCAACTGAAATTACATTTATAACTATGTCACCGTTTTCAGGATCTGCTATGTAACTAATCTCGGGATTACTTATATAGGTAAAGGCATTAGCCAGTTCCGCCATATTTCCATCGGGGTTCTCCACCTTTATGGGTACAGTCCCATAGCTGTAGGCAGGAGTTCTAAGTTGTATTTTATTAGTAGCAATAGATACAATATTCTCATTTCTAATTCTTACCTGATTTTTCCCATCGCCGAAATAAACACTGAACTTTCCATCCGGGAAACCATCCATCTTGCTTCTAAAATCTTTTCCTTCTATAGTGACTAAAGTTCCTCCGGCAGCAGGTCCAGTATTTGGAGTTACTTTAGTTATAGCCAGGCCATCACTTTCTCCTTTTATTATCTGGATATAAATTGGTGTGGCAGCTTCATCAGAACCAGCCACTCCTCCGTCTTCATTTTCCGCTACCAGCCGGTATACATTGTTTACATACTTTTCAGCTACAGCCGGCATTTTAAAGGTTAGTTTATTTGAAATTGCCTCATTGGCTGGAGAATATTCAATGCCCTGCTTTATCTCGACTACATCCCCTATTTTAATAGTTACAGGCCGTCTAAAGTCTAAACCTAAAACATCTACAAGATTTCCACCTTTATAGTTAACTTTAATTATTTTCTTACCATCTTCTAATTTGCCTTGTTCTCCATCTTTTAAAATATTTGTAATTACAGGTTTACTATTGGGGTTTTTGTAGATAAATTCCCCCGAAGCCTCTCCGCCATCAGGATTTGAGACAATAACAGGTGTTGCTCCCACAGTATAATATGATGGAGTTCTAATAAGTATCTGTCCAATATTTTGCAAAACAGCTTCTGGAGAAAATCCTCTATCTATACGGAGTCTGTTGGTTGAAACAGCCCCTGTTATCCTTTCAAGCCTAATTCTGACATATTCATAACCATTATAAGATTCATCTTTACTGTTTTTTAAAAGATTTACTGGTAAAAATGCTTCTGTATCGTCATAATTCACATCATTTAACATAAACTTTTCCTTGTTTTCTTCAATAATGAAGCTTAATTTTCTAATGTCCTCTGCAGCACTATAGGATACAGTCAAGTTGCCAACCTTTACTTCAGCGAACTTGTCTTTTATCCTGCCTGAATTAGGCAGTTCTATTGGCACTTCCTTGTTGGAAATATTTGCATCATTTTTGCTTCCAAATTGAATCAGCGGCATGTTTTTATCTGCAATTTTCTTTTCAGATGTATAAACCTTTATTCTACTTTCAAAAAAATATTCCCCAAGAATTTCTATCTTATCCCCTCCTTGTTTCTTACCTGTATTAGGCACAATTTTTCTTATCTTTGGATTAGTAGCTTCATAAGTGAATGTAACCTTGTTTGAAACTCCGTAGTCATTATTCACCAGATACACTTCCGCAGGTCCTTTTACTCCTTTTGGAGTTTCCACTTCAATTGTAGCGGCTGTAAAGCCTTTTACCTTGGCTGGTTTACCGTTAAAATATATCTTTGGGAGAATAGGTGTAATAAGATTTTCAGCTAAACTATCATACTCTTCCTTTAATTTTGGACTTAACCAATATCTTAGATCATCCCATTTCTCATTATTATTTAAATCTGTAAAAGGTTCACCATAATCCCATTGACTATTGTTGTTTAAATCCCTATATGGCTCAAAGAATCTAAAATCAGAGCCTTCAATAGTTACTAACTCACCACCTGCTGCGCTTCCTCTGTCTAAAATCAGCTTGGTTATCTTTGGATGGCTGATAGGAACTACATAGGTAAATCCATCTTCTTTACTATCGCTTCCTCCATCAGGATTCACTACTATAACTGGTACGGTTTTTCTGTCCATATCCGTTTCCTTTGCTAAATCCCCCGGATATTTTGGCGCTTTAACCGTTAATATTTTTCCGTCAGGCGATCCTTCTACATCTTTGGGATCAACTGCTATACCCCCGATAATCACCTGGGATTTCTGGTCATTACTACCTCTGTCTATAAAATTCCTACCTATAATATTAATATAATATTGACCATCCACGGAACCTTCATCTGGCTCTATCTTTTCAATAAAAGGTGGCGGGTCATTAGGATGGAATGAATAATAAAACCCCTGTTCACCTTTTTTTTCATCCTTTTTAGTATCCGGATTTACTATGGCCAGATCATAATAACCTTCCCTTTGTTTAGACGGCACTTTAAATATTAGTTCATTGCTGTTAATTACTTTCACTCTGTTTCCTGTTATTGTATCAATTCCATTTACCTTCTCTATCTCATATGGGGTTCTTATATTTAATATTATAGAATCTATTTCTATAGATTCTGTAGAACCGGTATCAGGTTCTGAATTGATTTTAAGTTCTGTTTCAGTTTCCCCCACTTTTTTACCATAAAACTTATTCTCTTTGTTATCCTTTACATATAGCTCATATACCTCTTTATATCCATCTGTAAGCAGTGTTTTGCCGGTTTTGGCATCAAAATAAATTTTGTAATAAGCAGTAGTTTTTTCATCCTCCAAGATAACGCTATAATAATAATCCGCTAATTTTAGCAGTCCACCATTATTTTGAAATAAAGGGTTGGCAGCGGGTGTATTATAAGGCTGCAGTTCAATAGTCCTGCCGTCTTTCCCTAGATTATAACTATTGACATCTTCTCCTCCCAGCATTATCCTGGTCCCTATAAGTTTTATAATACCTATTCCTTCCAAATCTTTTACTAAAGGATTCGGAGGTACAAAGTTCTCACCTTTTACATTTACCAACGTATTAGCAGTTCCCTTTTTTGGGTTAAAATCAATAAATTTCGGACTTGTATAGGTTTTGACGTAAAGAAAGTCATTGTAGATGGCAATACCGCCCTCTTCATTTTGAACGACTATTTGCACATAACCTTCATTATTAGGTGGTGCATCAAAAGTTATCTCCGTTCCGGTACCATTCCTTTTTATGCCTGAAATTTTTACCCCATTTATAAATAAAGATGCATTCTGTCCAAAATTTTGTCCAATTATTTTTATTCCTTTTTCTCCATCAATAGTTACAGTATTAGGAATAATACTGGTAATTACAGGTGTTCTATCATAAGCTGGTCTAGCAAAAATAATTTTCCCTGTTGCAGAGGAGCCTTCATCATTAGAATCCGGACTTCTAATAGGGTTTGTAACTCTTAAATCTACGGGATTATTTATTATATCCTCTTTAACTAATACATCACGGGGAATTGTAATCAATATTTTAGAACCTATATCATTATTGGCAGTTCCATCTATTTCTCTGCCACTTTTATCAAATACTTTTATTTCTATCTTCTCATTATTAGGATCTAGAACTCTTTGTCCTCCTAAATCAATTTTTGGATATTTATATCTGATATTTCCGTCTTTATCCATATATCTATATAATAAAAAGTTTTCACCTATTATAGATAATTTTAATCCGGGCAAAACTTTGTTTTCATTATTTACTGGAATTCTATCCGGTACTATACTTGTGATTTTAGGTATATAATCAAGAGGTTCATATGTAAATCCATTTTTTAAAGTATCAGTTTCTACTATTTCTGCTATTTTTTCTACTCCATTTTCTATGTATGTTATTCTGGTTGTTATTTCTACTATTATCTCTTTTACTAACTTTTGGTTGTCATTATTTTCTTCCACTCTAATATTTATATAATCAAATGTATCCTTATTAAAGTCGGACCCTTCTCTGAACCTGACGGGGCCTCCTACATGAATAGTTATTTCTCTTGTAAGTTTCTTTACTTGAACGCCGTTTTCTCCTATTAATTTATATTTCCCTCCTGTATATTCTATAGACATTTTGCTGCTATTTGTAGTAATATCCGGTTCACTCCGGGTTCCGCTTTCATAAATAGCACTGCTTATCCTACCTATATTGATTCCTTTTACTACTGCATCTATACCTTTGGCAGGTCCTTTGCCAGGGGTTATACTATCTAAAGAAACACTATTTTTTCTATCTATAACAGTAAATTTTGTATCCAGCACCTTATAGCTTTTAATCTGGTCTTTTATATCCTTTGCCGGATCAACATTATTAGTCAGAACAACATAATAGGAGCCAACTGACAAACCTTTTGGAACTTTTACAGCAAAAATATCCCTTTGCTCCTTTTCATCTCTTCTATAGTTTTCACCTGTCCCAAGATTTGCAGAAGCGTATTTATTATCCAGTGATTTCAGGAAAAACACACTCATCTCATTCACAGGCTTTAAACTGTCCCCTTTTAAAGTAACAATACTTTCTGCAGTACCCTGAGTAGGTATCAATTCAACTTTATCGGAAACATTCAGCTTGTTAAGCACTGTAAAAATATCCAAATATCTGTGCTGAATTATAAACATGACGTTTGTACTATTGCCTATATTTACAGAAGAAGTCTTCTTAAACTGTACAGACCATATACCGGTCTTTCCCTTTAAAGCGGCAGACTTTATTTTATTATCAGCCTCAACCTCGGTTATAGGCAAATCTGTATTACCCTGAAACAAGGATGCTTCTACTTTTCTACTTGTAATATTATGAAATTTGCTTCCAACTAGAGTGACCTCAGCTTCTCCATTGCCATCTACAATCCCGGCGGTAGGAGTTTTGTTGGTTATATTGGGAATATCAGTCTCAGATATGTCCAACCGATAACCATTGATGTAAACCTGATTGCTAATCTCATTCGGTTTCAGCTCATACTGAACCAAAACAGGCGACTTATATACCGGACTAAATGATCTAATAGTACCATCATCGCTCATTATGCCTACCTCAACAAGATTATTGCCATCTTTGATAAAATTTTGTCCATTAATCAAAATACTGTATTTTTCAGCTCCATAAGTATCCCTGAAAACTTTTGTTACAGTAATACCTGTAAAAACAGGTTCTCCATCAGCAGCATACACCACTGTATTACATACGGGCAAGCCTCCCAGAATAATCATCAATGCTAAAACAAAACTTAAATACCTTTTCAAACATATCCCACCTATTCTATCTTGTACCATTTTAATATACCTTGTCCTATATTTTTATATCGGCAAAATGCTGGCTTTCTTTATAACGCATCAGTATAAATTTTTTTGACACGTGGGGACAACCCTGCATTCTTACTGGTTTTTTATTATGAACTTCCTGTGAAGCAGAACACTGTGAATAACATATTCCCATTAAAATAATACGATTTTTCCAGTATAAGAGACCTAATTTTTCATTTATTTTTCACATTATTAGCGTATTATTAATCTATCAGGTAATTGTGGTAATTTATTCCTTACATAAAAATTACGATAATACGAGTAAGGAGGGAATTTATGATTGAAAAGACTTCATGTAAAAAATACCGGGATGCAGACCAAAAAAACTATGATAAGGTAATGAATATCATTGACCTGTATAAGGATAAGGAAGGCTGCCTTATACAAGTTCTGCACGAAGCTCAAAAAATATACGGTCATATTCCATTGGAATTACAGCAGATTATTGCAGACGGACTTGGACTTCCTCTTTCTGAAGTAGCAGGAGTGGTATCCTTTTATTCCTTTTTCTCGGTTCAACCCCGCGGGCAGCACACTATCCGCGTCTGTATGGGCACTGCATGCTATGTACGCGGAGGTAAAAAGCTTGTGGAGCATCTACTAAAAACCCTTAATGTGGAACTAGGGGGAACCACTTCAGACGGAAAATTTACATTTGAGGTTGCCCGCTGCATCGGCGCCTGCGGCTTGGCTCCTGCTATAATGATTGATGATGTTGTTTACAAACAAATGACACCTGCAAAAGTAAACATTCTATTATCGGAATTTTAAATT
>ERZ795032.1964-NODE-1964-length-12649-cov-3.923614_pt1 | contig 12649 bp, 12 predicted proteins | sample MGYA00375124_ERZ795032 | MGnify/ENA primary metagenome ERZ795032 (study PRJEB30167, sample SAMN05720154) | activated sludge metagenome | isolation source: Anaerobic digester | place: China | collected 2015-12-16 ...
CTTGCCCTGGCCGCGGCGGTAATCGCCGTAACTTTCCAGATAAAAATCGGCGTCCGAGACCGGCCCCTCGGGGATGATGCGCTCGGCGACGCAGTCCTCGTAGCCGGCCATCAGGCAGAAAGGAACGGCCTCCGTGTGGCACAACAGGCCGGCCGCGCGGCCGATATCCAGGGCTTCTTTCATATAGGGGAGGGCGTCGGTCTTCCTGGGGACCAGCTCGCGCCGTTTTTCCCAGGCGGTGCCCACCATGTGCACGAAAGCCAGCTGGAACTGGTCGACGCCGAGCCGCACCAGCAGGCGGGCCAGCGCGGGCATGTCCCTGTAGTTGCGGGAGGTGACTACGGTGTTGGTCAGCACGTAGAGCCCGAGCGCCTTGCAGTTGGCTATGCCTTTGACGACCTGCGCGAAACTGCCAGGCGCCCTCGTCAGCCCCTCGTGCACGGCCGCCGTCGCGCCGTGCAGGGAAGGCCCCATCTCCGTGACGCCCGCCGCCTTCAGGCGGCGGCAATAGTCCGGGTAGGCGAAACGCCGGCCGTTCGTCTGCACCTGTATGGCGGAGAACCCGGTCTTCGCGGCGTGGCGGACGGCGCCGAGCAGCCAGGGATGCATGGTCGGCTCGCCGCCGGTGAAGACCACGCCTTCTATGCCGCTCCGGCGCGCGTCGTCGAGCAGGGCGCGTATCTGCGCCGGGGTCTTGCGCGCCGCCGAATCGCGCTTATGTCCCTGCGCGCAGAAGTCGCAGAGATTGTTGCACTCGAAGCCGATCTTGATGTCTATCCTCTTCATGCGCGGACGGCCTCAGCCTTCGTAAGCGGCCCATTTCTCCAGGACGCGGCGGGAAGCAGGCCTGGAGAGCCGGTCCAGTATTGTCCCGAAAACCGCTTTGTAAAGGGCGCAGCGGCCGTTGGTGGCCATGTCCCCCCAGAAAGAGCCCTGCGCGGCGTAATTGTAGGCCGGCGGGACGCGGCAGTAGGGGACGAAAGCGCAGCGCGCGCAGGCGGGAGAGGTCAGTTCCTGGAAGCAGGAGAGCAGCAGCGCCCGCGCCGCCGGAAGCCGGAGAAGGGAGCGGAAGTCGGAAGAGAGCACCGAGCCGAGGCGGAAGAAACCGTCGCCGGAAGCTGCCAGCATACGGGCCTCGTCGGAAGGATAAACGGAGCCGTCGGGGCCGTAGGCAAGGCGCACCGCCAGGTCCAGGTTGCGGTAGCGGGGCCGGCCGCCGCCGAGCAGCTGCGAAACGAAGAGCCTGGCCCCCTTCTCGTAGACCCTGGAACCGCGCGCGGAGAGTTCCAGCATGCGGTCCAGCGCCCGCGCGTAAAAGGCCGCGAACTCGGCCGCGGAATAGCCCTGCGCGCCGTCCGCCGCCAGCCCGAAAGGATCGAGCGGCCCGAACTGCACCCGCTCCAGGCCCAGCCGGACGAACTCGTCCACTATGGCCTCCGGCGCGGCCAGCGAGCGGCGCGTGACGGTACAGATGGCGTTGGGGGCCTCGAAACCGGGGAACTTCTTTCTGGCGGCCGCGATGCGGCCCAGCCACTTCTCCACCAGGACGTGTGAGGGCCCTCCGCGGGCGAGCGGCCGCTGCGCGTCGTGCAGCGCCGCGGGCCCGTCGAGCGAAGTGCAGACGGTGACCCCCTCACGGGCGAGAAAATCCAGTTTCGCCCGGTCCAGCAGGGTCAGGTTGGTCACCGCGGAAAAGTGCAGTTCCCTCCCTTCCTTCGCAGCGCGGGCCTTGGCGCGGCGCACTATCCTTTCAAGGACGCCGAAATTGAGCAGCGGCTCGCCGCCCTGGAACTCGACCAGCAGGGGGGCGGTCCCGGAAGCGAATATGAAATCCACTACCCCGTCGGCCGTGGCCGCCGTCATATCCCCGCCGGAGTCGGGGGCCGAAGGGGAGGAGACCGCGCAGTATGAACAGCGCGAATTGCAGCGGCCGGTCAGGGACACGATATGCACGCCGGGCCCGGGCCAGTCGCCCAGGTAGCGGGCGCGCAGGTCCGACAGCGCGGCCTGCATGTCCAGGTTCTCACGGAGGAAATGCCCGGCGGCCAGCCGCGCGCCGGTCCCGCCGGTCACCGGCCGGCCGGAGGCGAAAGAACGGTGGGCTTTTTCGGAAAGCAGCAGGCCGCGGCCGGCGTCGTTGGAGACGAAGCGTCCGCCGCCCGCGCGGCAGGCGCGGAAAAAGGAGGGAGGCGTCCTGTTCTGTTTCATCGGAAAACGCGGCGGGGAACGACGGGAAGGGGACGGGAACTGGCGCCGCCGGCCGGCCCCGCCGGGGCGGGGGCCGGCCGCGGCGCGTTCAGCACCAGCCGCCGCGGGCGTGCGAACCGTGCGAACCGTGCGAACCGTGCGAACCGTGGGAGCCGTGCGAACCGTGGGAGCCGTGCGACGCATGCGAGCCGTGCGAACTGTGCGAGCCGTGGGAGCCGTGCGAGCCGTGCGACGAATGCGAGCCGTGCGAGCTGTGCGAACCGTGCGAGCCGTGCGAGCCGTGCGAGCCGTGGCTCTGATGGCTGATATGCCTGTCGCCGGCCGGGTCGACGCCGCGCTGGAAATAGTTGCTGTGTACCTGCTGCGCGTTCGCCTGGTCCACCAGCGCCGTGCCCAGTATCCCCAGCGCGAGGCCGGTCTTGACTATGTCGGCGTCGAGCATCTTGCCTTCCTCGCTGTTGAGGAACAGCCTGATGTTCTTTTTGATCTTCGATGGCTTCTTTTTCATAAAGGCTCCTCTCCGCGGCCGCCCGCCTAACCTCTCTCTCCCATCGCCGAAAGCAGCGCCCTGGTGACTATGATGTTCGCCACTTTCGAATTCTTCTTCGCCAGGTCCAGCCGGCACTGCTGGTTGAGCACTTCGTTGGCGAAGGCCCCCTCCAGGTCCGGGGTCCCGGCCGGCAGGACGGCCCTGACGCCGCCCGCCTCCTTGGTCGTCCTCACTTCTTCCCTGGAGGAGAAAACGAAAGCCGCCAGCCTGACGGCCTCCTCCGAATAGACCGAAGAGCTGAAGAACAGCCCGGCGGGCCGGGTTTTATTTCTTTTCATTTTCCACCCACTTCGCCAGTTGCTTCCCCTTGCCGGGGGTTTTCAGATATGAGAACAGCGTGCCGAAAATGCCCTTGAACAGGGCGCACCTGTCGTTGGACGGCATATTGCCGGCCAGCGAACCCTGCACTTCGTGATTATAGACCGGGCAGACGCCGCAGAAAGGCCTGTAGGCGCAACGGTGGCAATACGGCTGCGTCTCCAGGTTGGAGGCGGCCGCGCAGGCCTTGGCGGCGTCGGAGGTCACGATGTCCCTGTACTTGCCGGTGCGCACATTGCCGACCCTGAAGAGCGGGTCCCCCGCCCAGGCGGCCATGCGGCCCTCGTCGCAGGTATAGATGTCGCCGTCGAAGTTATAGGCCAGCTGGCCTATGGCCGCTCCGCAGGGGCAGCGGGAATCGAGGAACCCTGGGTCCCTGGCGTTGAGTATCTTCTCGAGCAGCATGACGGCCATCTTCTCGCGCAGCGGCACGCCTTTGCGGTTGAGGCTCAGGATATAGTCCAGGCTCTTCCGGTAGAACTCCGTGAACTGCGCGGCGTCGTAGCCGATCTCGTCCCATTTCGTCCTGGCGTAGCCCAGCGGCGCCAGCGGGCGCAGGAAGATCTCCTCCAGGCCCAACTTCGCGTACTCGTCTATTATCTCCCGGTGCCGGGACAGGGAGCGTTTGGTCACCGTCAGCAGCGCGCCGGGCTTGAAGACCGGGACGCCGCCTTTCTGCGAATCGTGCTTCGCCTGGAAATAGCGCAGCCATTTCACCGTCAGGCCGTGCGAATCGCCGCCCGAGTAGGCGCGGTTGGCGTTGTGCAGCGCGGCGGGTCCGTCGAGGGAGGTGCAGATGGAGACCTCGTTGTCCAGGAGGAACTTCGCTTTTTCCTCCGTCATCAGGGCGAAGTTGGAGACCAGGGCGAGGCGCAGTTTGCGGCCCGAAGCCGCGGCCCGGCGGCGGGCATAGGAGACCGCCTCTTCCAGCGCGTCCCAGTTGAGCAGCGGCTCGCCGCCCTGGAACTCTATGGTGATCGACGGGTTGGGCGACTGGAAGGCGAAATCGACGCATTGCCTGGCGGTGGAGACCGACATATCCGTGCCCTTCGCTTCGGCGCCGCCGGCGCCCGACTGGCAGTAGGAGCAGCCGTGATTGCAGCGCAGCGTAAGGACGAGTATGTGCAGACCGGGGCCCGCGGCCAGATAAGCGTTGCGGGTGCGCCACGATTCGCAAAGTCCGTCGAAATCGAGCCTGTCGCGCACAAAGCCTTTCGCGAGCAGTTCCTCCGAGCCGGTCTTCTTCCCGCCGGCCAGCAGCGCGGGCAGTTCCCCCGCGGGAACGAAAGCGTGGTTGCCGGGGTCGTTGGTCACGACCAGGGAATCCGGCGACAGCCGTTCCCAGGCGATATAGGGCGCCCCTGCCGGGGATTTCTTACTTTTTCTTCGAGCGGGTCTTGACGCCATGTTTATCTTCCCATCTCCTGGTGATCCCCAGCGGGTCCTTGCCGGGGGCGGACTCCTCTTTTATCTCCCGCTCGACCTGCGCTATCAGCGCGTCGAGCTCCTTCTCCTGCTCGGGTGTAAGCGCCGCGGAAGGGGCGGGGGCGGGCTCGGGGGCGGAAAGGGCCTTGAGGAGCATGAATTCGCGCAGGCCCTTGTTCTCCTCGAAAAGGGTCTCGCGCAGGGCTTCCTCCCGGAGGGCGGCGCGGAAACGGGCGGCCAGCCCGGCCTTACCCGCGCCCGGCTTGGGACGCAGTTCCACCGACAGCGCGTCAGCGCCGGCCGGGCTCAGGAAAGCGTAGGCCTCGCCGGTCAGGGAATAGGCCGCGTACCTGGCGGTTTCCGGGGAGTATTTCTTAAGACTGATCGTCTCGACCACGGACTTCTCTGGATGTTTCTTTTCCACTATACGATCTCCTCTAAAAAACCAGCCATCCGGTGTTAATTCGTTATCTTGCAGCAGATCATCTGGCCCTGCCAGTCCGCGTTCAGGCGCATGCGGCCCTTGGGCGCGCCGGACTCGTCCACGAAGATCCCGTATATCGCCGGGGCGCCACCCGGGTCGGGGTAATACCCCACCACCCTCTCATAATTAGCGCAGGAACCGCCGGCGGTACTGTAATTGACGCGCCGGCAGAGACCGTTAAGGATGCCATTAAAACCGCCAAGGGTGCCATTAAACGTCCAATTACCGTTCGCATCTATGGTCGCGGAAGTGTCGTGGGTTCCTGCGCCGTTATGCCGGTAAAAAGTGATATTCTGACCGTTTATCTGTATCAGCGCGCCAGGAGTGCCGGTTACCTGCCAGCCGCCGGGACTCTTGTACCATTCATGATTGGCCAGATGCGCGTAATTGCCGCCGGAACTGAGGTAGGCATTACCTACCCGTATCGCCTCATGCTGCGCGACATCAAGTTTGACACCAGGGGTAGTGACGCCGATGCCCACATTGCCCCCGTCCCTGGCCAGCAGGGTCTCGTCGGTGGTCAGCAGGCGCGCGTAGCCGCCGTAGGGCGCGGGATAATAGGTCGTCAGGGTCAGAGTCTCCGAGCCCAGCATGGCGGGATGCCAGCACAGGAAGAAAGCCGCCAGCAGCGCCAGCACTTTGCGGCGCGTGAGCCTGAACTCTATTATTATGCGGTGCTCCTGCATAACCTCACCCTTTGTATGCCAAACGGGAACCGGGCGACGGACGGGCCGCACCCTGTTATATATTATACATACAAATCGGGATTTTTCAAGGGGGGGGTCAAAAAGCCAGCGCGGCCAGACCGACGCCATGTCCCCCGGCAAGGGACTCCCTGGCGTCCGAGAGCGCCTCCAGGAAAGCCGGGAGGGCGGCCGGCTCGGAGGAAAAGAGGGCCTCGTAGCGTTCCAGGAGCAGGGCGTAACCGGGACGAGCCTCATGGTCGTAAGGCAGGGAACGGAGAGCGTCGACGAAGCCGTCCCAGTTGGCCGCGAAATACTCGCGTCCGAGCGCCGCGGCGCAGGCGGAGAACAGTTCCCCCCTGTCCCGGATGGAGGAACAATCCAGGCGCAGGACCAGCCAGCCGGCGGCGCCCAGCAGTTCCGCCGCCGCGGCGGGGGAAATGGAAAGCCCCCGCATGTCCTTGACGGGGGCGTTCCCTGCGGTCAGCTCGGCTATATCCATTCTAGGGGACTATCGTCAGGCGGATGAAGTCCTTGTAATGCGTCGGGCTGTAATAAACTATCTCGCCGCCGCCGACGACAAGGCGCTCGCAGCCGCGCACGCCGTAGGACGGAGGCAGATGATAGAGCACCCCGCCTATCACCAGCTCGCGCGAACTGTCCTTGGGGACGAGGAGAGTGTACTCTTTGTAGAAACCGAGCGGCTGGGCGGGGAGCAGCCCCTCCTTGTTCTTGAAGGGCTTGTGGTCCTCCTTGAACGGGAAAGGCCCGCCCCTGGAGATAAGGGCGACCAGTTCCAGTATCGCTTCGACGCGGCCCCGGTCCTCGATGACCGGCAGGATGGAGCTGCCGGGCTGCAGGTCCCTGGCGGAAGGTTTCAGCGGTATGAGAACGGGTTCCGGCGCCTGGAGTTCCGCGGCGGAAGGGGCCGCCGGGTGGCCGAGCAGCTGTTCGACGGCGGAATTCCCGCCGGCCGCAAAGGCCGGAGCGAAGACCATCGGCAGCAGCAGTGAAAGCGTGAGAAGCAGGGCGGCTGGTCTTTTCATTTGAAGCATCTCCTTAAAAGGCGCGGCTGTATCGCATTAATAAAATAGTATCATTCGGCGCGGCCGGCAAGGGCCTGTGGGCCCAGACCGAACTAGGCATTTAGGGCAAAAAGTCATTTGCCGGGCGGCGCCGCGGGCGGCGGCTCCGTGAACAGCCAGGCCTCCCCGGTCAGCCTGAAGAAAGGGTCCGGGGCCGCCTCTTCCATAACGGAAATGAGGCGCAGCGCTTCCGCGCCGCGGCCTTTTTCCAGGGCCGCCAGGGCGCCGTCGAGTTCCTCCGGCAGCCCTCTTCCCAGCGAGGCCGCCGCCCGGCGCGCCGCGGCCGGTTCCCCGGCCAGGGCCAGCGCCACGGCGGCCAGTTCCACCTCGCGCCGGCCCCCGCCTTTCACCGCCGCGTCGAGAAAAGAAGAAGCGGCGCCGGCGAAATCCCGGCCCCGCAGACGGCAGCGCCCGTCCAGATAAGCCAGCAGCGCCTCTCCGGCGCGGCCGGCCGGTTCGAAGAAGCCGGCCTCTACTCGTACGGGCTCCTTCCTTTCCCCGGGGCCGGTGGTGTAGAAAGCGTGATCGAATACGGCGCGCTTCCAGGGTATGTCCGCGCCGGTCCTCCGGGCATAGGAGGGCAGGGGCCCGCCGGGACGGTCCCTGAAAACGGCGTCCGCCGGCGAAACATATTTCAGCGCCCTGACCGGCGAGAGGCCGCAGCTCTCCCGGTAGGCCGGGAAGAACCTTCGCAGCAGCGGGGCGCGGCGGCCGTCCCCGTAACCGGGATAGACGAACCCGGCGTCGGCCGGCCAGTCCGCCTCCGCCCCGGCCAGCAGCGCCAGTTCCCTGTCGCTGGTGCGCAGTTCGCCGTCGAAGGAGCGGGCCGCCCGGTAATTGAGGGCGGCGTAGAGCGGCAGAACGGCCGCGAGCAGGGCCGCGGCGCCGCGCCCGCCCGGAAGGGACGCGAAGCCGCCGGCGGCCAGCAGCGTGAACGGGACCAGGAAATACAGCTGATGCCTCATGAAATGCAGCGGGTACTCGTCCTGTATCACGTATACCGCGGCGAAAAAAAAGGCCCAGAGGCCGAGCCAGGCGGCGGCGTACCCGGCGGGCCCGCCCCGCCGCGCGGCCCGCCAGGCCAGGGCGGCGGCGCAGACGCCGAAGAACAGCGCCGCCGCCGGCACACCCGGCAGCGGGGACAGGAAAACGCCGAAATTCATCGTGCCGAGATGATAAGCCGCGTTGGCGAAGGGAGTGAAAGCGGAAGGGTTGAGCCCCGGCGACGGCAGCCCGCTTATATACGCCGCCCAGAGGCCCGCGACCAGCGCGCCGGCCGCCAGCGTCAGCGCGGGCGCGTGAGCGGCCAGTTCCGCCCGGCGCCGGAAAAGCAGCCAGCCCCAGGCCGCTCCCAGCGGCGGCAGGAACTCGTACCGGGAGGTCAGCACCAGCAGGACCGAGACCGAGGCCCGCGCCGCCAGGCCCGCCGGGGAAATGCGGCTTCCCGATGAAACGGCGAGCATGAGCAGCGAGGCGAGCACGATGAAAATATTGGAGGCCGTGGAGGAAAAGGCCGAGGCATTGAGCAGGAAAAGGAAACTGAAGCCGAACAGGCCCTGGGCCGCGAGAGAGGCGGCCGGCCCCGCGCCGGCCAGGCGCAGCGCGGCGTAGAGCAGGGGCAGCGCGGCGGCCGCGACGGCGCGGTTCTTCCACAGGACGGCCCGCAGGTCCTTCCCTCCCAGCAGGACGGCCGCGGAATCCGTGACCAGCGGCGCCACCTCCTTGAAGGCGGCCGTGTGGCGGAACTCGGAGGACAGGAAATCCGTGGACAGCATCGTGAACTCGTGCTCATTGTCGTAGCCGCCGCGCGCGGGCATGAAGGAGGAAAGCAGGAGGACGGCGGCCGCCGCGGCCAGGGCGGCCGGCAGCGCCCGGCGTTCCGCGGGATCGCGGGCCAGCCGCAGCAGGGCGGCCGCCGACCAGCAGAGCAGGGCGGCCCAGGAGAACAGCAGGGAAGCCTTCAGGAAGAGCGGATACGCGCTCACGCGCCCGCCCCGAGCCTGATGCGGACGGCCGCGGCCGCGGTGCGGGCGCTCAGGGCCAGGCGGCTGCCGGGCCCCCGGTTCCAGCTCGAACTCCCGGAGGCGCGCGGCAGCAGCCTCACCGGCGCGCGCTCGACCCGGAAACCGGCCCTTAAGGCGGCGGCGAAGGCGAACAGGTCGATGGAGAAATCGTCGGGCGCGCCGGCGAAGACCGGCAGCAGCGAACGGTGGAAGAGCGTGGGCTGGGCGTTTATGTCGGTCAGCCGCCGGCCGAACAGTACGGAAGCGAAAAGGGACATGCCGGCGGTGAAGAAACGGTCCGCCGGGGAGCGGCCGCGCCTGAAACCCTTGAAGAACAGTTTTCCGCCGGACTTACCGCGCAGTTCCTTGATAAGGGCGGCGGTCTCGGCGGGATCGTACTGCAGATCGGCATGGGTCCACCCGACATGATCGCCGGCGGCCGCGGCCAGGCCGGCCTTTATGCCGCCGCCGTAGCCGGCGTTGCGGTCCAGGGTCACGCTCCTTACAAAAGGGAATTTCCGGGCCGCCGCCGACACTTCGGCGCGGGTCGCGTCGGAAGAGCCGTTGTCCACGAGTATGAGTTCCCCCCAGCCTTCCAGGCCGGCGAAGCCGGCCGCCAGCGCCGGGATATTCCCCTCCTCGTTGTAGCAGGGCACCACCAGGGAGCAGAAGAGGCCGGCGGCGCTCACCGTCCCTCCGCGTGGAGGCCGGGAGGCACCGCGGCCAGGTCCTCCGGTGTGCCGAGCGGCACTATCCGGGAGGCGGTGTCGACGACGAACCGGCGGCCGGCGGCTATCAGCCGGTTATAAAGAGGCGCGACGTAAAACTCGCCCCGCTCCTTCTCGCCCGCCGCCACGGCCGCGGAGACCGCCTCCAGGAAATCCCCGGCCCGGCTGAAGTGGTAGAAACCGGTGAGAGCGAGGTCCGAGATCTGCTTTTTCTCGGCCGTCTCGGCGGCGAAGCCGTCGGGGCCCAGCCGCGCGAAGCTCCATTTCTCGTCGCGCCGGCAGAGGCGGAAAGCCCCTATCACTCCGTCGGCCCGCGCCGCGGGGTCCGCCAGCGTCCGGGCCAGGGTCGCCGACCGGAAATAGGTGTCGATATTGTAGATGGCCAGGCCGGCCTCCGGGTCCAGCGCGCCGCGCGCGGCGAGGGCGGTCTGCGCCTGCCCCCCCGTCGGGCCGTCCAGCAGGACCAGTTCCGGCGCGACGGTGGCGCCGAGGGCCGCGGCCTTCTCTTTCACGAAGGCCGACACCCCGAAATCCTCCTCGTGCGCGCCGAGCGCCACGAAGACCAGGCGGGAGAAGAAGGACAGCGGAAGGCCAGAGAGCGAGAGTTCGAAAAGCGTGGCCCCGCCGGCCTCCAGCATGTACTTGGGCAGCGCGTGGCCGGCGCGGGCGAAGCGCTCGCCGCGGCCGGCCATGGTGATGAGGAGCGCGGCGCCGCTCACAGCGCCCTCCCCGCGGCGGCCCGTCCGCGAGGCATAAAAAGCCTAGAGCAGCTCCGCCACCAGCGCGGCCAGCTGGCTGCGCTCGGTCTTGGTGAAGGTGAGGTGGCCGTACATCTTCTGACCCTTGAACCGGTCGACTATGTAGGTCAGGCCGTTGGAGGCCATGTCGAGGTAGGGGTTGTCTATCTGGTAAGGGTCGCCGGTCACGACGACCTTGGTGCCCTCGCCGGCGCGGGAGAGGATGGTCTTCATCTCGTGCGGCGTCAGGTTCTGCGCGTCGTCGACGATCATGTACTGCTTGGGCAGCGAGCGGCCGCGGATATGCGTGACGGACGCTATCTCGATCTTCTCGTTCTGCAGCAGGTACTCGAACTTCTGCAGCGCGTCGTCCTGATGCCGGCGGTCCATGATGAACTCGAGGTTGTCGTAGATGGCGCCCATCCAGGTGGAGAGTTTCTCCTCCTTGGTGCCGGGCAGGTAGCCGATGTCCTTGCCGACGGGGATGATCGGGCGGCAGATGATCAGGCGGCGGTAGACGCTCTCCTCGACGGCCTTCTGCAGGCCGCAGGCCAGCGACATCAGCGTCTTGCCGGTGCCGGCGGTGCCGATCATCGTGACCAGCGCTATCTTCTCGTCGAGCAGCAGCTCCATCGCGCAGCGCTGCTCTTTGTTGAGGGGCTTCACTCCCCACGGCGCCGTCTCCGGGGCCAGCGCCTTCACGACGGAGACGTCCATCGGGTCCACCCGGCCGAGCGCGCTCTTCTTGGGGTCCTCCTTGGCGCGGAAGACCACGAACTCGTTGGCGACCAGCCCCTCCTCGCCGGGCTTGGCGGTCTTGTCCTTGTAGAACTTGTCGATGAAGGCGGCGTCCTTCTCCACCGTCACCAGGCCGGGATAAAGCTCGTCCACCTTGACCTTGCCCGATTCGTAGTCCTGCGCTATCAGCCCGACGGCCTCGGCCTTCAGGCGGAGATTGGTGTCCTTGGTGACCAGTATCGCGTTGTTCTTCTTGCTGATGAAGGAGAAGGCGGTGTTGAGGATCCGGTTGTCCATCTTCTGCATGACGAATTCCATCGGCAGGACCTGCGGATGGTCCAGCTCGACCTTGAGCGTGCCGCCGTTCTCCATCTTCACGCCCTCGTTGAGCTTGCCGGCGGCGCGCAGGGCGTCGAGCTTGCGGGAGACCACGCGCGCGCTCTTGCCGCGCTCGTCGCCGGCGCTCTTGAAGGTGTCGAGCTCCTCTATGACCGAGATGGGGATGATGACGGCGTTGTCGTCGAACTTCGTGAAGGAAAGCGGGTCGTGTATCAGGACATTGGTGTCGAGTATGTAGGTTTTTTTCATTTTTCCGAGCGAGCGGGGCCTGGCCCCTTCCTCCCCTTCTTGGTTCCGGCGTTCAGAATTATGATACTTTTTGCCCCTCCTGTCAAAAGAGCCCGTTTCCGCGGCGGGCGTGAAAAATAGTAATATCAGGAGTCGAACCGGACGAACACATGAGAAAAGACAGTCCCCTCATCCTGCTGGCGCTCTCGTTTTTCCTGGCCGTCCCGGCCTCCGCCGAAACGCCGGCGGCGCCTCCCGCACCCGCCGCCGCTGAGGGAACGGCCGCGGCGGACCCGGCCGCCCCACCGGAACCGGAGCCCGTTTTTCCGGGCCCCTGGGAGGTCGGGGAGACCGCCGTCAGGGGGTCCCTGAACGTCAAGCCGAAAGTCGTGCTGCGCGCCGTAAAGGCCCGCAAAGGACGGCTCTACTACCGCGACTTCGTCGCCCGCGACGTCGAGGCCGTACTCGGCCTGGGCAGCGTGGAGAAGGTCTCGGTGGACATAGAGGAGATCCCGGGCAGGCCCTCTTCGCCCAAGCTCGCCTCTTTCCTGGCCGCCCCCCTCCAGGCCCGCGTGACCTACGTCGTTTCCGAAAAGCCGATGATAAAGAAACTGCTGGTCGAGGGCGCCAAACAGCTCTCGAAGTCCTCCGTCAAGGACGAGATGTCCCTGAGGGAACGGGACTTCTTCGACGAGCTCAAGATACGGGAGGACCTGATCAAGATAGCCGACCACTACCGCGGGAAGGGGTTCCTGGACGTTTCGGTGGACTACGAGATAACCCGCGACACGGCCGCCAGGACCTGCGAACTGACCGTGAAGGTGGACGAACGCAGCAAGGTGAGGGTCGCCTCCCTGGAACTGGAGGGAGCGGAGGGCTTCGCCGTCAAGAAGCTGCGCAAGCTCTTCAAGAACCGGCCTAAGAAGGTCTACAAACCGGAAGAACTCCAGAACGACCTCGCCGCCCTGGAGGCGCATTACAAGAACCGCGGGTACAGCGATTTCGAGATACTCTCGTCCTCGGCCGCCTTCAGCGGGGACCGCGCCAGCGTGGCCATAACCGTCTCGGTCCGCGAAGGGGCGAAGGCGATGTTCGGCGCCACGACCTTCAGCGGCAATTCGGT
>ERZ795032.1965-NODE-1965-length-12646-cov-60.414423_pt1 | contig 12646 bp, 12 predicted proteins | sample MGYA00375124_ERZ795032 | MGnify/ENA primary metagenome ERZ795032 (study PRJEB30167, sample SAMN05720154) | activated sludge metagenome | isolation source: Anaerobic digester | place: China | collected 2015-12-16 ...
CCAGCCCCTCTCCTGCCCGGAGAGCGTCCATGCTGCCCCCTCCCCCGAGCCGGCGATCCAGAGAATATCCCGGGAGGGATCGCGATGACCACCCGGACTCGCACTCCTTCTCCCCCTACCCGGCCGGCCGACAGGGCCGTCGAGCATGGGGACAACGGCGGGGACGCACGCCTTCTCGTCGACGAGCTCACCGGCCGGGCGAGGCCGCAGCGGGTCGTCCGGACGCTCGTCGCGATGCCGGCCTACAACGAGGAGGCCTACATCGCAAAGACGGTTCTCGGCGCCCGGCAGCACGCGGATAGGGTGCTCGTCGTCGACGACGGCTCGACGGACGAGACCGTCCCGATCGCCGAGGCCCTCGGCGCGATCGTCATCCGGCATGAGACCAACAAGGGCTACGGCGGGGCGCTCCAGACGATCTTTACGACCGCCCGGGACCTCGGTGCGGAGGAGCTCGTCGTCATCGATGCCCGGCACGACCCGGCCGAGATCCCCCGGCTGCTTACCGAGCTCAGGAAGGGCAACGACGTCGTCCTCCCGGCCGCCGACCCGGAGAGCGGATTTGGGGGCTACGGGAAGAAGGCGATCAAGGCGGTCCTGGCCGGCGGGGCGTTCGACGCCGGGGTCCTGGCCGCCGATCCCGGCCTGAAGGTCGCCGGAGTACGCTCCGGGAGCCCGGCCGCGGAGCCCCGCTATCGCGGGAAGCGGATCGCCGTGGTCGTCCCGGCGTACAACGAAGAGGACCTGATCGGGGAGACGCTCGACGGCATCCCGGACTACGTCGCGAAGGTCTATGTGGTCGACGACGGCTCGGCCGACATGACCGGGGCGATCATCGACGACTACGCCCACCGCGACCCACGGTTCGTCGCAATCCACCACAACCCGAACCGGGGCGTCGGGGCGGCGATCACCACCGGCTACCTCCAGGCGGTCGAGGACGGGATGGACATCGCCGCGGTGATGGCCGGGGACAACCAGATGGACGCAACCTACCTCCCCGACCTCCTCGACCCGATCGTCGACGGCCGGGCCGACTACACCAAGGGCAACCGCCTCATCAACCAGGCCTACCGGAAGGGGATGCCGCCGTGGCGGAGTTTCGGCAACTCCCTCCTCACCTTCCTCACCAAGGTCGCCTCGGGCTACTGGCAGATGATGGACCCCCAGAACGGCTACACGGCGGTCTCGATAAAGACCCTCAAGACCCTCCCGCTCACCGAGGTCTACCAGGGCTACGGCTACTGCAACCACCTCCTGATCTGGTTGAACATCTGCGGGTGCAGGGTTTCGGACGTCGCGATCCCGGCCCGCTACGGCCGGGAGAAGTCGAAGATCCGCTACTCGACCTACATCCCGCGGGTCTCAAAGCTCCTCCTCGGGAACTTCCTCTTCCGCTTGAAGACGAAGTACATCCAGATGGGTTTTCACCCCCTCGCGTTCTTCTACGCCGCCGGGGCGGTGCTCACGCCGATCGGGATGATCGGGGGGCTGATCGCGCTCTGGGAGAAGTTCGTGATGGGGTATCCGGTGCTCTTCGTGCACGGGGTACTGTCGCTTCTGGTCTTCATGATGGGGATGCAGTTCCTGTTCTTTGCGATGCTGTTTGATATGCAGGCGAACGCTGCGGTGAGCAACTGATGGTGCGGGACTTTACGATGGCAAAGTACGGAGAGCTCTGCCGTGTGCTCCTCGGCGCCGGGTATACGCCGGTCACGGTCGACCGGTACCTTGCCGGCGGCTCCGGTGGGAGAACGGTCATCCTCCGCCACGATGTCGACCGAAAGCCGGAGAACGCCCTGAAGATGGCCGAACTCGAGCACGCCCTCGGGGTCACCTCGACCTACTACTTCCGGCACCCGCACACGTTCATCCCTGAGATCATCGAGCAGGTCCTCTCCCTCGGCCACGAGGTCGGCTACCACTACGAGGTGCTGGCGAAGGCGAAGGGCGACTACGAGAAGGCGATCACCCTCTTCGCCCGGGAACTCGAGGAGTTCAGGACTCTCTGCGACGTCCGGACGATCTGCATGCACGGGAGTCCCCTCTCCCGCTACGACAACCGCGACCTCTGGAAAAGGTATGATTTTGGGGAATTCGGGCTCGTGGGGGAGGCCTACCTCTCGATGGCGGGGAAGGGTCTCCGGTACCTCACCGACACCGGCCGGAACTGGGGCGGGAAGCATTCGGTGCGGGACGCAATGCCGGGTGCCGGCGGGATCCCGCCTTCGGTTGCGACCACGGATGACCTTGCCCGCTGGGTCGGATCTGCCGGGGAAGAGGGGCTGTACCTGACGGTGCACCCGGAGCGGTGGGCGATGAGTGAGGGAGAGTGGGCTGTAAGTTATTCCCAGGATGTTGTGTCTAACTTTGGGAAGAAAGTTCTGATGATGGTGCTATAATGATTGATGAAAACCTCACCTGCGATATTACTGAGGCTGAATGGGATAATTTTGTCCTTTCTCATCCTATGGGGAATATATTTCAAACCCGAGAATTATATACGGTGTATGCTGAAACAAAAAACTACTCTCCTTTAATAGTTGCTGTAGTCCATCCGAAATTTCATGAAATTCAGGGTATCATGGCAGGTGTTGTTGTCCGTGAGATAGATGGTCTTTTGGGAAGATTTTCTACACATTCTGTTGTTCAGGGTGGTCCCCTTATCGCTTCTCCTTCTAATTCGGTCTGTTTAGAGCTTTTGCATAAATATGATTCTCTTGTAAACGATTCATGTCTCTATACTGAAATCAGGAATATGTATGATACGCGAAGTATGTTGAACCACATTGACAATTATATTTATGTTGATCATCTGGATTTCATTATTACTCTCAACCGATCTCAGGATGAGATCTGGGGTCAAATCCATAATTCTAGACGAAGAAGAATTAAACAAGCAGAAAAGGCCGGCGTCGTTGTTGAGGAGATAGTAGATCCTGACAAAATCCCGATATTCTACGATTTGCTCAGCGAGACCTATGATAACGTGAAAATTCCCCTTGCAGATATCTCGTTATTCAGATCTGCTTATCAAAACCTTGTCCCAGAAGGGCTGGCAAAATTTTTCTTGGCGCGACTTGAGGACAATTACATTGGAGCAAGAGCTGTTCTTCTGTATAAGGACAGAATATATGACTGGTATGCAGGAGCAGCGGTCAATTTCTTGCCATATAACGCAAATGCAGCTCTGGTATGGCATATTTTGAAGTGGGGGAGAGAGAACAATTATTTGATTTTTGATTTCGGTGGAGCAGGAGAACCAAACAAACCCTATGGTCCACGCGAATTTAAGCAAAGTTTTGGTGGCGAACGGGTCAATTATGGTAGGAATATTTGCACATATTCCAAGGGAAAAACTAAGATCGCAGAAATCGGATTCCAAGTATATCGGAAGTTATTTCTCTAAAGTAGTTATGGAGGACACGATTTGAGCGGGAATGACAACACCACAAAAAAAATCCTAAAAAAGATCTGTCGCTCCATTAGTAAATCGTCTTTTATTCCAAACTCTGGAAGGATTTATTTCCTGCGGAAAGCCGGGGTAAATATCGGTGAGAAGGTCATCATAAACGAAGGATTCACCTTAGCGTGCGACATCGGCTATGAGTCTAATTTAACTATCGAAGATAGGGCTGCATTTGGCCCGAATGTAACGATTGTCGTAACGTCTCATCCAAATAATTCACGATTACGAGTTCATAAGGATGTGTACCCATTTATGGAAGTCTTCGGAACTACACACATACGTCATGATACATGGATTGGCGCGGGAGCGATCATTTTGCCAAACATAACTATCGGAGAGAGTTCTGTGGTCGGGGCTGGAGCAGTCGTTACGAACGACATTCCTCCATACACTGTGGTTGCAGGGGTTCCTGCAAAAGTCATCAAAAACCTTCAGCCTGGGGAGGCGAAAACCGAATGAGAATTCTCTTTAGCGTCAGTCATCCTGCCCACGCGCACTTATTTAAAAACACGATCTGGAAACTACAGGCTCTCAATCATGATATCCTCATTTGCGCAAGGAAAAAAGAGGTCACTATCGACTTATTAAAAAAATATGGTTTTACTTATACAGTTATCAGTGAAACAAAACCATCTCGAGTACACCTTTTGGCGGAGCAAATGCAGAGGATAATGAGGTTTAGATGCATTGTAAGTGAATTTAAACCAGATTTATCTATATCTACAATGGATCCTTCCCTTGCGTTTGTGTCTCGATTGATGGGTGTTCCATATGTCTGTTTAGCTGATACGGAACATGCAAGCGCTTCAATAAACGGTGCATTACCCTTCACTAAGGCAGTATTGACACCATCTTGTTTTAGCAAAGAAATGGGCCCTAAACAAATACGCTACAACGGCTACCACGAGCTCGCCTACCTCCACCCGAACCGTTTCACTCCTGACTCCGCTGTCCTCACCGAACTCGGTCTCACCGAGGGCGACCCCTTCATCATCGTCCGTTTCGTTTCCTGGGGGGCGAGCCACGACGTCGGATGTAACGGCCTTACGCTGGATACAAAACGAAAGGCAGTCCATGAATTTGAAAGATATGGGCGTGTGCTCATTACATCAGAGAAGCCTTTGCCGGAGGAATTTGAGAAATATCGGATCTGCGTTTCTCCGGAGAAGATGCATGATCTACTCTACTACGCAACCCTCCTCTATGGAGAAAGTTCAACCATGGCCTCCGAATGCGCTGTTTTAGGAACACATGCGATATTCTGTGACTTCGCCGGTCGCGGGTATACCGATGAAGAAGAGAGGGACTATAATCTCGTCTATAATTTCAAGCTGGATGAATCAAGCCAGGAGAAGTCGATTGAGAAGGCAGTTGAGTTGCTCCAGGATCCAGACCTCAAGACGAAAGGACGAGCGAAACAGAAGCGCTTATTGAACGACAAAATAGATGTTACTGCATTCATGGTCTGGTTCATTGAAAATTATCCGGAAAGCGTTGCAATAATCAAAAGAAATCCATATCTACAGGAGCAATTTAAATGACCTTTGTTCAGAACAGTATCAACAAAATAAAATATTATTTCATTCTGAATAGGGAGACGCTATCGAAATATGGTATTTACCAGATATTTTATTCTGTGTATAGAAAGTATTACGCGATTCTAACTCAATATTATTCATTCGGGCGAAACAATGTCGTTTGTCCGGCTTGTGGTTACACTGGAAGGAAGTTTGTGAAAGGTAGGACATGTCCACAATGCTGGAGTAGTGCCCGACATCGGTTACTGGCATTGTACATTAAACATATTCAAAAACTGTCTCCAGATTGTCGGGTATTAGATATTGCACCCAATATTTCAACAAGTTACATATTTGACAACCGAGTTTATCGTGATTATACATCTTTGGACTTGGATTCTCCAGTTGCAGATATTCATGGAGATTTAACAAATCTAAGTATTAAAGATAACGTTATTGAATTTATCGTCTGTTATCACGTTCTTGAGCACATAAAAGACGATACAAAAAGTATGCAAGAGTTATACCGGGTTTTGAAACCAGAAAGTACTGCGATACTTCAAGTACCATTTAGTGGTACAAATGATCGTACGTTTGAGTCTGACAAATACGACTATACTGATAGAGCGATGAATCTGGAGTTATATGGCCATCCTACTCACGTGCGTCGCTATGGCAAAATCGATTATTTAGCAAAGTTGAAATCTTCGGGCTTTGAAGTTCAGATGGATACTTATGTGAACTCATTTTCAGAACACGAAGTTGCAAAGTACGGTCTCGATAAGAATGAAGTTCTCTTTGTGTGTAAAAAGAGGTAAGCCGAAATGAAAATCTCTATTGTCGGTTGTGGCTATGTCGGATGCGTAACCGGTGTCTGTTTTGCTGACATGGGTAACGAGGTCACCCTCGTTGATGTCGACTCCGATAAAGTCGACTCTATCAACGAGGGTCGGTCTCCCATTTATGAACCCGGGCTTGAAGCCCTCATGCAGAAAAATCGGGAACGTGTCCGTGCGACAACGAATCTTCGGGCCGCAATATATGATACGGATATCACCTTCGTCGCCGTGGGCACCCCTTCAAACGCCGATGGTTCTATCGACCTGACGTACGTCTTCCGCGTATGCGAAGAGATCGGTGACGTACTCAGGGAAAAAGAGGGCTTCCATATTGTTATCATAAAGAGTACTGTCTTTCCGGGGACGACAGATGATCGTGTCCACCATATACTGGAATATACTTCCGGCAAGAAAGCAGGAATTGACTTCGGGCTCGGCTCAAATCCGGAATTCCTTCGGGAAGGGAATGCAGTGCATGATTTCCTCTCTCCGGATCGGATTGTTATCGGGGCGGATGACCCCCGGACTGCTGAAGCCCTCAAGGCCCTCTATGCCTCTATCGATTCCAGGGTGCTTGCGACTTCGAGCAGGACGGCTGAGATGATCAAGTACACCAGTAATGCGATCCTCGCCACAAAGATCAGTTTTGCGAACGAGATCGGAAACCTCTGCAAGACGATAGGGATTGACTCAGGCGATGTGTTCCTGGGCGTAGGTATGGACAGCCGGGTAAGCCCGGCATTTTTCAGGACCGGGATCGGCTTCGGGGGGTCGTGCTTCCCCAAGGACGTCCGGGCCCTGGTTGCAGGTGCACGAGCCCACGGCGAAGACATGAGCATCCTCGATGCGGTGCTCAAGACCAATGAGAGTCAACCATTGCGTCTTCTTGCGCTCCTGAAGAAGCATATCCCTGATCTTGATGGGAAGACCATAGGGGTTCTCGGTCTCGCATTCAAACCGGATACCGACGATATTCGGGAGAGCCGGGCTTTGCCGGTCATCACCGGGCTTCTCTCCTCCGGTGCCGGGGTTATCGCTTATGACCCTGCGGCGATGGACAACTTCAGGCGGGTCTTCCCGCAGATAACTTATGCCTCCTCTGCCGGTGCGGTCCTTGAGGCCGATGCTGTCCTCATCCTCACAGAATGGAAGGAGTTTGAGGATCTGGACTACCATGGCAGAATCGTCATTGACGGACGCCGCCTGGAGGCTCCCCGCCGGCAGGCTGCGATCTACGAGGGGGTATGCTGGTGACGGAGGTACACAAGGCCGTCATCCCCGCTGCAGGTCTTGGAACCCGTTTTCTTCCTGCTACCAAGGCGATGCCGAAAGAGATGCTCCCCCTGATCGATCGGCCGGTCATCCAGTACGTTGTCGAGGAAGCGGTTGCTTCCGGGATCGACGACCTGATCATTATCACCGGCCGGGGTAAGCGAGCCATAGAGGATTATTTCGATGATTCTCCAGAACTGGAGATGCACCTCCGGGAGCATCATAAGAGCGAGACGCTTAAAATGGTCCAGGAGATCTCATCTCTCGTAGATATTCACTATATCAGGCAGAAAGAGCCCCGGGGGCTAGGTGATGCCATCTTAAGAGCGGAAAAGCACATCGGCGATGAGCCGTTTGCCGTTCTCCTCGGTGATGATATCATTGTCGACACCATACCCTGCACACGGCAACTGATCGAGGTCTTTGGTCGCACCCAGGGTCCGGTCATCGCGGTGAATGAGATCCCCCCTGAAAAGGTTGGCAGTTATGGTATTATTCAAGGGCGGCCTCTTGATCCCTCCTTATATTTCGTGGAAGATATCGTCGAGAAGCCGAGGCTTGAAGACGCACCCTCACGGATTGGTGTAATGGGGCGGTACATATTCACCCCCGATATCTTTCAATGCCTCAAGGAGGTCCAGCCGGGCTTTGGGGGGGAGATCCAGCTTACCGATGCAATCAAGCACCTTTCCGGCCGTCGGCCGGTATATGCTTCGTTCTTCAGCGGGAAACGCTACGATACTGGCGACCGTCTGGGGTATGTCCAGGCGATCATCGATTTCGCCCTGAATCATGAAGAGATCGGAGACCAAGTAATGGAGTATCTTCAACATACAGTGAACCGGAGTTTTTCTCAAACACGTGATCTGGCAGCTGGGCACATAAGATCAACATTGGGGCCGTAATATGTTTCGATATGTCTCGTACGTTGGTCAAATCTTCAGGCATATTGGCAAGCGCTTCTACGGCCCAAAATTCATCGCCATAGACCTCGCCAACAAGAAGAGTCTTAACTACCCCTTAGTTCCCCCGCCATTAAGATCGTCGAAGAACTCACAAATATCGGGATCAAGATGTAAAAACGTTTCGAAGTTCTGAGGAACGGTAAGGACCATATTGATTAGGGAGTGAATATGAGGATTTGTTTCTTAGCAAAGACAAAAGCTATCCACACGGAACGTTGGATTAATTATTTCGCAGAACATGGTCACGAGGTAACGCTAATCACGAGTCATCCTCTGCGAGAGAATTCGCGTATTGATAGAAGGGTACATATTAGAAGAATTTGGTTTCCTCCACACTCAATTGCAAGGTATGGAGCTCTTCTTGAAATTATTCGAATTATTCGGGAAATTCAACCAGATATTATTCATGCACACTACGTCTCACACTTCGGGCTTCTTGCAATAATGTATAAGAAAATTTCAGGCTTTTCGCCAATGGTTCTTACCGCTTGGGGATCGGATATTTTCATCGACGCAAGAGGACCAAGGAAATTGCTGGTTACGCATGCCTTACAGAACGCTGATCTGATAACTTGTGATGGTGAAAGTTTGAAAGAGGCCATGGTTAAGTTAGGAGCTGTTCCTCAAAAGATCCAAGTAGTTACTCACGGAGTAGACACACGAAAATTTAAACCAGAATGTAAGAACAGTTATCTGTTACAGGAACTATCAATTCCTAACTTACCTATAGTAATTAGTACTAGACAACTTAAGCAGTTATATTGTGTTGAAACGTTGATTAAAGCGATTCCTTTAGTCCTAAAAGAGATTCAATCTGTAATATTTGTTATTCTGGGCGATGGTGAAAATAGAAAATACTTGGAAGATCTAGCTAGATCTTTGGATATAGATAATAAGGTTATATTTAGAGGTAGTGTCCCTCACCAAGATCTCGCAAAATATCTATCCATATCTGATATTTACGTTTCAACATCGCTCTCAGATAGTACCGCAGTTAGTAATTTAGAAGCAATGGCTTGTGGTTTGGCCCCTATCGTTACAGATATTGGCGATAATAGAGAATGGATCAGTGATGGACAAAATGGATTTCTTATTCCTATTAAGGATCCGGAGGCCCTTGCGGAAAAGATTATTCTACTCTTGAGGGAGAAAGAGATGAGGAAATTATTTGGAACACGTAGCAGAACCACTATTGAGGAGAGAAGTGATTACTATCAGGAGATGGCCAAAGTGGAGAAAATCTACAGCGAATTGGTAGCGAGGTACAAAGTATGAAGATTCTCATAACCGGTGGTGCTGGGTTTGTAGGTTCTTATCTATGCGATCGATATGTGAAGAATGATGACACGGTTATCTGTCTTGATAATTTCCTAAACGGCAGCCTAACGAATGTCAGGCATCTTTTAGGATACCGCAACTTCAAGCTGATCACCGGGGACATCAGGAACTATGATCTCCTTGAAAAGATCATGCGTGATGTCGACGCAGTTGTTCACCTTGCTGCCCAGATCCACGTGGATCGCTCTATTATCGAGCCGAGACTGACCTATGAAGTGAACGTCCTCGGCACCCAAAATATCCTTGAGATCGCTCGGATTTATGACGTGGATAAGGTTATTCATGCCTCTACAAGTGAGGTGTACGGCTCGGCACAATATGCCCCGATGAATGAAGAACACCCACTAAATGCCCCTCATCCATATGGGGCAAGCAAGGTTGCGGCTGACAGGATGTGCTATGCCTATATTGAGACATACGGGATGAATATCTGTGTCATGCGACCCTTTAACCTTTATGGGCCACGGCAGAGGGATTCTGGGTACGGCGGTGCCCTGTCTATCTTCACCAAGAGGGTGATGAATGGCCTCCCACCGGTGATTTACGGGAGTGGCCTGCAGACGCGTGATTACACCTATGTTGACGACATTGTGGAGGCATACGATCTCATTCTGAATTATCCGAATCCTCTCAGGGAGCCGCTTAATTTTGGGACAGGCGTTGATGTCACGATCATTGATCTTGCCAAAAAGATTATCGACCTCTGTGGGAAGGATCTGACTCCAGTCCATGTCGAGGAAAGACCTGGCGAGGTCCAGCGCCTTGTTGCTGATATCTCAAAGGCGAGAAAACTCGGCTGGGAGCCAAAGTATTCTATCGACGAAGGTTTGAAAAAATTCATCGAGTGGCATAGGAATTACAAGGTCGAAGAATGGGCCAAACCGAGGTGAAGATATGGACGAGTTAAAGATACCATACTGCCTTCCCGATGTCGGCGAGGAGGAGATTGCAGAGGTTGTCGACACCTTGCGGTCGGGATGGCTCACTATGGGGCCAAAGACGATTGCCTTCGAGAAACAGATCGCGGAATATACAGGTGCGAGATACGCCGTTGCGGTAAATTCTTGTACAGCAGCTCTTCATCTCTCTCTTCTTGCCTATGGCATTGGATCTGGAGACGAGGTGATCACCTCCCCGTACACCTTCGCTTCGACGGGCAATGTGATCGTGCACTCTGGTGCTAGGCCCGTCTTTGCCGATATCCAACGGGATACCTTTAACATAGATCCTGCGATGATTAATGAAGCAATTACGGCAAAAACGAAGGCGATCATCCCAGTACATTTTGCCGGTCAGCCTTGTGACATGAAGGAGATCCATGAGATTGCCGAAGATCACGACCTTGTTATTATTGAGGATGCGGCCCATGCGATAGGTGCAGAATATTGTGGGAAGAAGATAGGCACTCTAAGCGATACCACCTGTTTCAGTTTTTATGCAACGAAGAACATGACCACGGGGGATGGGGGTGCGATCACTACCAACGATCCTGAAATTGCCGACAAAATGCGTGTCCTTAGGCTGCATGGCATCAGCAAGGACGCTTGGAAGCGGTACTCAGCGCAGGGTTCATGGTACTACGAGATTGAGGATTGCGGCTGGAAATATAATCTGAATGATGTCTTAGCGGCGCTCGGAATTCACCAGTTGAAGAAACTAGACCGTTTCGTCGCAACGCGGCGAGAATATGCAGAGATCTACTCAGCTGCCCTTCGGGATCTCGATAGTGTGGTAACGCCAGTTGAAAAGAAAGATCGGCACCATGTTTATCATCTTTATCCCATCCTCATCAACGGGGTCGATAGGGATGCTTTCATTAAACAGATGGCAGAGATGGGTGTCGGTTGTAGTGTTCACTTTATTCCTCTCCATTTACATCCCTTCTATCGAGAGACCTTTGGATTCGAGACCGGTGATTTTCCGAATGCGGAGTGGGTCTACGAGAGAGAGGTTTCCCTCCCCCTCTACCCAAAGATGCGGGTAGAAGAGGTTAGATATCTTATAAGATGTTTAAGTGATCTTTGGAACTGATATCAAATTATTTTTAACTTATAAGATACTATGGCTAGTTGATGATTAAATTAATTAGTGGCTGTTGATACTATTATCATCTGGGGAAAGGATATGGATGAAAAGGCCTTTTGGAATAAAAGATTTTTAGAGTGTGGCCACACTGGCTGGTGTGATGATGTACTATATGAGTATGATCAGGCTCTAAGGCTGTCTGCGTTAAGGAGAGTCGTTTTGCAGCGTCAAGGTTCACTTCAAGGCAAAAATGCCTTGGACATAGGTTGTGGTGTTGGAGATTTTAGTATGATGCTTGCAGAACTTGGTGCAAAGGTTACAGGTATTGATATCTGCGAAAATGCTGTAAATATTGCTTCAAAACGGTGTTTTGAAAGAAAAATCCCCTGTAATTTTTACACCTTATCTGTCACGGATGTCGATACTTTAAACGATACATTTGACGTAGCCATTAGTATTACTGTATTACAACACATCTCCGATGAAGATATACTGGCAGCCGCAAATAAGATAATATCTTTATTGAAACCAGGAGGATACGTATACATCTTGGAAGCTGCGCCTCTGTCTTTATGTGATGGGAGGGAGATTGATTACGTTCATATCCGTAATCGGGCTTGCTGGATTAACCTTTTCAGGGAAAGTGGCGCTACATTTATTTATGATATGATGTATCCGAGTTTTGGGATATTCTTATTAAGGAATAGGTATATAAAAAGACTCTATAGGACCCTAAAACCTTGTGTGAAGAGGACCTCCCGAACAGGAGGTCACTTTGGGGGTCCTACTGGAGTAGGAGGCCATAGTTTAATATCCTTATTTGAAAGGATTATGTTGTGGATAGCTCGCCCAGTAGATCACCTCTGTCTCTATACTCCCCAGATCTCCATATTCGGTTCGATGAGACTTATGGTATTTCAAAAAAAATGCTCCTGACATCAAATGTGGCTCTAACTTGGGTGTTCATCGGTCTGATATGGAACTCCCTATAGGGGTATGTAAAGCATCCACTAGTGCATCGATTCTCAATAAACAAGACAACAAATAGCATGGCGCTGATACTGACTTATGCCATTTGTGTCTGCTCGCGAACCCCTGCTCTTCACTGATGAAGAGATTGGCTACCTGGAGGAACTGACGCATTCCCCCACCTTTCGCGCTAACTTGTGTCAACGTCGGTATAAAAATCCCCACTTCTGTCGGTGTAAGAATCCCCACTTG
>ERZ795032.1966-NODE-1966-length-12644-cov-4.398443_pt1 | contig 12644 bp, 7 predicted proteins | sample MGYA00375124_ERZ795032 | MGnify/ENA primary metagenome ERZ795032 (study PRJEB30167, sample SAMN05720154) | activated sludge metagenome | isolation source: Anaerobic digester | place: China | collected 2015-12-16 ...
TTGACCTCAGCGATGCTGGCATCTGTCGGGTTTGTTTTATCCTGCCACGTTTGTTCGGATTCCAAGCTCCCCTACCCTGCCGGCTATTTTCCGCAACTCTTCCAGGGAGACTTTTTCGAGCTGTTTGGCGGGTGTTTCGCGGTCGATGGTGTAAATCATCACCTCGCGGGGAGAAAGTGCTCTGACGAGCTCTAACCAGGCAGAAACTTCCTTTTCGGTGGAATTATCCAGCCGCTTCCCTTCAAACTCGCCTCTGAGAAACATCGTTTGCAAGATAAAATTACCGCGAAACTTCTTGTAAAGTTCCACTTGGCGGGCAACCGAATAATTGGGAGAATTCGGACGGTCAATGAGTTTAGCGGTTTCGTCAAAAGCAGAGTCGAGTTTGAGAATGGGGTTGTCCACTTTCCGGAGAGTATCGAAAACGGATACCTTGCCCACGTTAATTCCATTCGACAGAACGCTGATCTTTGCTTCGGGATAATACCTATCGCGCAGCGAAACGGTATCTTCAATGATGCCTGAAAATTGAGGATGCATCGTCGGCTCGCCGTTTCCGGCAAAAGTGATGACGTCGAGTTTTACGTTTTGCCCGCGCAGCGATTGCAATTTATCTTCCATAGCGGCGTAAACGTTTTCTCTATCGGGAAGCTTTGTTTTTGTTCTGAAATCCTTGTTGAATCCGCATTCGCAATAAATACAGTCGAACGAACAAAGCTTGCCGTCGTAAGGTAACAGGTTTACGCCCAGTGAAGTGCCCATCCGGCGGCTGTGAACCGGGCCGTAAACTATTTCGTGAAAAAGGATGGTAGACATGTTGTTTAGCTAAAAAAATAATGTTGAAAGATCATAGCCACGATACAATTTGATCCGTCCCAAAACCGATCAACACGTACCGCAACAATTTTCCGATAGTCATCGAAACCATTACCACGGGAACGTTTGCCCGCATAAACCCTAACGCTACCAGAATGGCGTCGCCTACGGCGGGAAGAAATCCGAAAAAACCCATTATTGCACCCTTGCCGTGCAACCATCTGATCGTTTTATCGATCTTTTCCGGTTTTATTTTGAACCACCTCTCCAGCCATTCGGTTTTTCCCAGTTTCCCCACATAATAACAAGTGGCTCCTCCGGCAGCATTCCCGATGGTGGCATAAAAGACAGAAGTCCAAACATCCATTCCTGCGGCGATAAGCGCCGCAAAAACTACTTCAGAGCTGAACGGCAGTACCGTTGCTGCCAGGAACGATGCAAGCAATAGTCCCCAATACCCGTATTCTGCTAATCCGTCAAGCATAATCAATGCGCTTCCAGCCAGTTATCCCCCACTCCACAATCCGTTTTCAGAGGGACACGGAGTTTATAGGCGTTTTCCATTTCCTCGACAACAATTTTTTTCATCCTTTCCAGTTCGTTTGCCGGAACGTTGAAGTTAAGTTCGTCGTGTACCTGAAGAATCATTTTCGATTGCAGTCCTTCCTTTTCCAGCCGGTTAAAGATGCGGATCATTGCCACTTTTATAATGTCTGCCGCACTCCCCTGAATGGGTGCGTTTATCGCATTCCTTTCCGCATACCCACGAACGACGGCGTTTTTGGAATTGATGTCGGCCAAAAAACGTTTGCGTCCCAACACGGTTTCCACATAACCTTTTTCGCGTGCGTCGGCAATGCTTTCGTCCATATAGCGTTTCACGCCGGGATAGGTGGCGAAATAACCGTCGATAAGTGCTTTGGCTTCCCCACGAGGGATATTCAGCCGTTCGGAAAGTCCGAAGACCGAAATGCCGTAAATAATTCCAAAATTGGCGGTTTTTGCCTTGCGCCGCATGTCGGAAGTGGCTTCTTCAACGGGGATATGATTGATTTTGGCGGCTGTGGCGGTATGAATATCCAGTCCCTGGTTAAAGGCTTCCAGCATATTTTTATCTTCGCTCAGGTGCGCCATGATGCGGAGTTCAATTTGCGAATAGTCGGCGGAAAGAAACGTGCACCCTTCGTCCGGGATGAAAACGCGTCTCATTTCTTTACCGCGCTCATCGCGAATGGGTATGTTCTGCAGATTGGGGTTGGTGCTGCTCAGTCGTCCCGTTGCAGCGACGGTTTGGTTGAAGGAGGTGTGTACTTTTCCCGTCCGGGGATTTACCAGTAAGGGAAAAGCATCGATATAGGTTCCCAGCAGTTTCTTCAATCCCCGTTGCTCCAGTATTTTTTCGATAACGGGATGTTTGTTGCGCAACTTCTGTAATTCATCTTCGCTGGTACTGTATTGCCCGGTCCGGGTTTTTTTCGGTTTTTCGATAATTTTCATCTTTTCGAAAAGCACTTCCCCTATTTGTTTGGGTGAATTTACGTTGAACTCCTCCCCGGCCATAGCGATGATTTCCGCTTCAACTTGTTGCAGCTCGGCGGTAAATTCTTCCGAAAGTTGAGCCAACGCGTCTAGATCGAGACGAACACCCGTCCATTCCATATCGGCAAGTACATAAACGAGGGGCGACTCCACTTCGTAAAAGAGGTAATCGAAGTTGTTTTGTCTGATCTCCTCCTCCAGCATGTTCTTCAACTTCAGCGTGATATCGGCGTCTTCTGCCGCGTAATCGCAAACGACTTGTTTATCCACGTCACGCATTGATTTTTGATTTTTTCCTTTTGGACCGATTAGCTCTTCAATATGGATGGTTTTGTATTTCAGGTAGGTTTCTGCCATGTAATCCATCCCGTGCCGGAGTTCGGGATTGAGGAGATAATGCGCAATCATCGTATCGAAGAGTTTTCCTTTTACGCTAATGCCGTAATGGCGAAGGGAGAGGATATCGTATTTGAGGTTTTGTCCAATTTTTTCGATCCGGTCATTTTCGAAAAAAGGCCTGAAAATATCTACTTGCTTTTGCGCTTCTTCCCTGTTTTCGGAAATGGGCACGTAAAACGCTTCGCCCTCAGTGTATGCAAACGATAGGCCCACCAGATCGCTCAACAGCGGGTCGATTCCGGTTGTCTCGGTATCGAAGCAAACCGATTGCTGTGCGCAAAGTTGTTGATTCAACTCTGTAAGTTCCTGTTCCGTTTCCAGTAATTTATACGTATGCCTGGTGGAGTGGATGTCGGAGAAGCTGCCCGGGAGTTCAACCGGAGCCGTTTTTACTTCTTCCAAAACATCGCTGAAGCCACTGAACAAGTCGCCCTGGACGGGTTGTTTACCAATCGGTTTTTGGGGTTCAATTTTCAGTACCCTGTTTATCAATGTCCTGAATTCCAGTTCTTCGAATATCTCTTTTATGGCTGTTTCGTTCAGTTCTTTTCTTTTCAAGCTTTCGATACTGGTCTCTATAGGAACATCTGTCCTTATCGTGGCCAAAAATTTTGAAAATAAAATCTGTTCCTTGTTCTCTTCAATTTTTGTACGTAGCGTTCCTTTCAGTTTATCACTGTTTTCAAGCAGATTTTCAACGGATCCGAACTCTTCCAACAGCTTTTCCGCTGTTTTAGGTCCCACACCCGGGCAGCCGGGAATATTGTCGGACGTGTCGCCCATCAGGCCCAGCAAATCGATTACCTGTGATGGGTGGGAAACGCGGTATTTCTCCATCACTTTCTTATCGTCCAGTATCTCGAACTCATTACTGCCGTATTTGGGTTTATAGATAAATACATGCTGCTCCGTCAATTGTCCGTAATCCTTGTCCGGAGTCATCATATAAACGTCAAACTTATCTTTATCCGCCTTTTTGGCCAGGGTTCCGATTACATCGTCAGCTTCGAAGCCTTCCTTTTCAAGCACCGGTATGTTGTAGGCTTCCAGGATTTTTTTGATGAGGGGGACTGAAGCTTTTATGTCTTCGGGAGTGGCTTCGCGCTGTGCTTTGTAGGCCTCAAACTCCGTATGACGGAATGTGGGTCCCGGGGGATCGAAAGCAACGGCAATGTACGACGGGTTCTCTTTTTTCAGCACTTCTTCCAACGTATTCACAAACCCGAAAATTGCCGATGTATTCTGTCCTTTCGAATTAACGCGAGGGTTTTTAATAAATGCATAATATGCTCTGTAAATCAACGCATAAGCATCGAGTAGAAACAGTTTCTGTTTGGACATATAAACTAAATATTTCTTTTAAAGACGTAAAGTTACGAATATTTGATTGCTTTAAGGTGAATTATTTTTAAATTTGCGTTCAATAAAAACAGGAATGGACGAAAGTCAGGTTATAAAGGAGTCGTTGCGTGACGAGTTGAATCAATTCGACATTTATCTCTGGAAATCGCTGGAAAACAATAATTCCCGGATATCGGAGATTCTCCGGCATGCTTTTAAGGTTGACGGTAAACGGATAAGGCCGATGTTGGTTTTTCTGGTGGCAAAATGTTGCGGGGAGATAACGCCTGCCACGTACCACGGTGCTGTTACGGTGGAGTTGCTCCATATGGCGACGCTTATGCATGACGATGTGGTGGATGAGGCATCGACACGTCGCGGACAACCATCGTCAAATGCAGTTTTCGATAATAAACGTTCCGTTCTGGCAGGAGATTATGTGTTGTCATCGGCCCTGCGTGAGAGTGTTAAAACCAATAACCTGGAAATAATCGGGATCATTTCCGAACTTGGGCAAAACCTGGCGGAAGGAGAGCTTAACCAATACTCGTTGGTCAATGAGATAATTATTGATGAAGAAGAGTATTTTAAAGTAATTGACAAAAAAACAGCTTCCCTACTGTACGCTTGTGCAAAGATCGGTGCCATTACTGCAGGTGCAGACCGGGTAACGATAGATGAATTCGGAAAAGCGGGCCGTATATTGGGTATTGCTTTCCAGATCCGTGACGATATTTTCGATTATTACAAAGCCGATGTAGGTAAGCCTACCGGAAACGATATTCGGGAAGGCAAGATCACGCTTCCATTAATCTATGCACTCAACCATGCGCCCCAAGCACTATCGGATGAAATGATGAAGATTATCCGTTCCTGTGATTTTTCGCTCGTAAACATCGAACTCTTGCTTGAATTTGCCAAAAGTAACGGAGGTATTGAATATGCCCAGAAAACCATAGACAATTTACTGGAAGAGGCTGAACAGATTATCGAAAATGTTTCGATCGACAACGAGTTTAAAATAACCTTAAACCTGTTGGTGATGTATTTGAAGAACCGGATGGTTTAACGTTGTTCCTTCACCGGGATACTTCCCAATAGTTTGATATCTTGTAAATTGGAGTAATCATAAAGATAAAATCCGTCGTCGCCGATCGTAAACAGGAATTTGTTCAGCGGAATTACGTCGTACGTTTCTATCTCTTTAAAGTGAGCTATCAGGTTGTTGTTGATATTCAACTTATCTGCTACATTAAATACCTTTAATCCATCATCGCACAGAAAAAGCGTATTATTATCGATCCCCAACCCGTAAGGCGCTTTCATATTATACGTAGCTATCAGGTTATTCATTTTGTAATCGTCGGATAGTTTTACCACATCGAGAACGTTTACGCTTAGGTTTGCGTTTCTGTTGCAGGTAACACCGGAGCGGAGGGTAATGTATGCATATCCGTCCTGCACCACTACGGGATCGCAGGTTGTTACATGCCAGAGCGAGCTTATTTGCCGTGGAGCCGATGGATTCACCAGCTCCAGAATAAGCATCCCGTTGGTTGTTCCCAAAAACATGTGATGGTCATACAGGAACATAGTTTCCACGTTCCATCCGATAGGTTGGGTAACTACTTTTACCGGATTGGACGCTTCCGAAACATTGAAGACGAATAGCTGGTACTGATCTACCGTATAAAGAAAGTTATCGTATAAGCCGAACCGGGCCATTGACCCGCCTTTGCCAAACGATGCGCTTGATATTCCTCCGACAGTGCCACCAAAGGCCGCATCCATGCTTAGATTTGAGTTTTTTCCATAGCTATCCCATCCGTAATAAATAGGGTATGTTATGTGCTCTTCCAGTTTATTGTGCTCTTTCTTTTGTTCCCAGGCAATAACAACGCCTTTATCCTTTTCCACATTGCCTATCCGCAGTTGATTGTCGGTGGGCGGAACCGCGTAAGGATAAACTTCCTTCAACCGGTTTACTTCCTTGATTTTGCTTATATCCGAAACATCGATGGCTACCAGATCTACATAGCTGTCGGCATATAAAATATGGCCTTTTACGGCAATGTCTACACAGCCGGGAACCTCAACAAAAGATGTATTCTTCGGATTTGCCGAATTGGAAACATCGATCACGTGTATTCCTTTAAATTTCTCGACAATTAACAAGTAATTGTCTTTGAAATAAATTTTTCCGGGTTTTTCCAGTTCCCTGGCGGGCAAAGCCTTGACGGAGCTTCTTAAATCGGCATAACTCATATAAACCGGCACGTTGGCCATGTAATCTTCGGTGTATGTATCCATGCAGGAGCTGAGAGCCAACACCGAAATAAAACAAAAAAATATTTTTATATATTTCATAACAAGTTAGTTAAAGATAAGACCAAGTTTTAAAGAGAGCCGGTTGTAATCTACATTTAAGTTATACTCCTTTTCTTTGTTGCGGTAAGCCAGCCTGTGAAAACGATAACCGACAGAAAAAGTGAAATTTACATCCGACCGGGTTTGCCACATAATTCCGAGCGACGGATTAAGCAAAATTCCGCCTCTGGCCTTTAATTCCATATCGTAACTTACCTGCGGGCCCGGCCAAATGTAGTCTGTATGTGCCGGCATTACGTTTACAACTTTTGTCCGGGAACCTTCTATTGGCACCTGATATCCGGCCTGAAGCATTGCAAACGGGGCAGCACGGTTGTTGTTGAACCTGTAAATCCCGTTTATCGTTACCGGCAGGTATGTCTCTTTGTAAAACTCCACACCGGCTCCCAATCCGGCAGATAGTTTTTCAAGCAGCCTGTAATTTACTGTCGTATGGAAAATAAACGGCATTTTGTTCATGTTGTCCGGATTTCCGGGTAAAATCCCTAATTCACTAAAAATAAAGTAGCTTTTAGTTTGTGAAAATTCCTCCCCGGAGTCATTCGTTTCCCCTGTTCCCGGTTTTTTCTTGGTGATCCTCACCACTTCCGATGCATCCAGGACAACAGATTCGTGAAAGGTGACGATCCTTATCTTTCCAAAATCAGGAGAATAGATGTATTTTCCTTTGAGAATGCGGCCATCTTTCAATTCGATGTATCCTCTCTCAACTCTCGGATAAAGTGCTTCATTGACGGGTTGTGCTCCAGTATATTGCAACAGGCAGATAAACAGACAAAATAAGGTAATGCGTTTGTTCATACTATTAATTTATAAAATCCAGATAATCGAGCCGCTTGTCGTTATGTATAGGGTATAGATGAAAAAAATGGAAAAACGTTGCATCAAAATGTAAAAACAATTCGATTTTAACAATTAGGCCGGATATCCCAAAAAAAATATCACCCCTGCCTGGAGTGATATTTCTTAACCTACTTAAGGTAAATTGCCTTATTGAATATCAATCTGTTTTACCTTTGATACCTTCTCTTCTTCTTTAATTGTCGGTATATCTACCGTTAATACGCCGTTTTCCACTTTAGCAGCGATTTTCTCGTTCACTACATTATCGGGCAAAATCATTTTTCGGGTGAATTGCGTGTAAGAAAACTCGCGCCTCAGGTAAGTCCCTTTTTTGTCCTTTTCTTCCGATTCATTTTTCTTTTCAAAGCAGATAACCAGGTTGTTATCTTCATCTACACTTACGTTGCAATCTTCTTTGGTCATGCCGGGAGCAGCCACCTCAACGGTAAAGCCGTTTTCATTTTGCTGAATATTGATTGCCGGCACCGACTTGTTGTTGTTTGTAACCCATTCGTTTCCAAAAAAATCGTTGAAAACACTGGGCAACCATGTGTTTGTTCGTCTAATAATTGTCATAATTCTATCCTTTCTTTTTAGTTGTTTATTCACTTTTTTATGTGCATCGCCAACGATACATCAAAAAAACTCCAAATTATGTGCCGATGGAATATTTGCGTCTTTTTAAGATGATTTACGACAAAATGGCTTGAAAAAAGATGATATTTGCTAAATGTCGAACTATATGCTGACAAAATGGCATTGTGTTGCCGAACTTTCACCCATATCAGGGTGCCAATATCTTGTACGTTTTTTGCCCATAATGCGCTTTCCCGAACCGGTCGGTTGCACGTACATAAATGGTATGTTCTCCGGGTTCCAGGTCCAGTTGAATCCCCCCGGCCCATAAATGTGTGCTGTTTACCGCATTCGAGGGACGCCGGCCGGGGAGGAGTTTTTCCGTAAAATCCCACTCAATAAGCTTTATCGTGTAATTCGGGTCAACAGCTTCGAGGTACCTCATTGGACGCCACTGGCCGTCATCGATTTTATATTCAACCGCGTCGTTTTCGCTTCCCATAAAAAAGTTTACTACCACCTGGGAGGTCGTTCTTCCGTTGTGGGGAACTACTTTGGGAGCATATATATTCATCTGATAATCAGGATTCCTTCCGGCTACTTTGTAATCTACGGTGTATTGGTTGCCTTTTATATGAAGGAAAGCGTATCCCTGTGGAGTACCGTCGCGCATGCTGGCGTCGGGCAATCCCCTTTCGTCCAGTTTACCCGAATACCAGTCGCCCGAAGTGGTGCCCACGTTATATTCATGCAACGGTTTTTTTCCCTGCCATCCGTCGATTTCGGTATATTCAATCTGATCCTGAAGATGTGTGTGAGCCGACATAATCAGTACGTTCTCAAAATCTTTAAGCAGGTCAAAGATACGTTGCCTGTCCTCTAACCGGTACGACCTGCCCGTGTTGTCTTTCATTTGAATGTGCTGCGACAACACTATCAGTTTGTTCTTGGGTACCCGCTTCAGGTTATTTTCCAAAAAACGGAGCTGATCCTCCCGGTATCCGGCCCAGTACCCTTTTCCGCCGCGGGGATCGGGATAAAGGATATTGTCAAGAATAACAAAATGGGCATCGCCGTAATTGAAGGCAAGGTTTGCCAGTCCGAAATTTTGCTGGAAAGTTTCATCCGACAGGATATCGGACGTGGCGTCGTAATTCATATCGTGATTGCCCATCACGTTGTACCAAGGCAGCTGAAGCCGTTTCATCCTTTCCTTGTAAACCGGTTGCAGATCGAGGTTGTCGCCGACGATATCGCCCAGACTTATGCCAAACAACGTTTTCCCGGTCTTTTGCACATCGGCCACGATCTTCTGAGAGAAATAATCCAGGTCCTGAATGGAGTAGGGCTGGGGATCCCCAAAAACGACGGTTGTAAAATCGTTGGGTTCATCGTATTTGTACAGTGCAAAATTTATTGAGCCGGGAAGTTCTCCAGTTGGCGGAACACCTTTGTACCGGAATGAACCGGGTGAGCCTTCCGGCTTATGGTGGTAATAATACCGGGGTATAAAATGCTCATCCACAGGAATTCCGTATCCGCTAGGCTTTATCACGAAAATCGTATTGTCGGTTCCCGCCGGAAGGGAGTAATGCCCTTTGTCGTTTGTAACGGTTACTTCGATTCCGTTGGAGACGGCAACACCCGGGATTCCAGCTTCGCGACGGTCTTTCCTGCCGTTTTTATTGTTGTCTTCAAACACATAGCCTGAAGCCATTTGCTGGGCATAAACGGTAAAACTTGCCAGCAAGGCAAAAAGAAGTAAAATGTTCTTTCTCATTGTTGATATTTTTTTGCATTGAATTTTCATATGTGTGATTATATCAGCTAAATGTCACGTGTTAAGCTGTATACGTCAATGATAAATGCATGTTAATGCAGAATTACTTATACAGATTCAACAATAAACTTGAGGTAATGTTTCGGAATTAAGTGAAGAAAATGTGACGTTTTCCTCCAAAAAAAACGGGAACTGTTGTTATTCAACATTCCCGTTTTCGAATATATCTGACGGATCAATACTTCAATACCGATTTGATTTGAATATCGCCCGCGTTACTGAACGGCACCAGCGTGAATCCCCACTTGTAGTTTTGATTCGCCGGTATGGAATATTCGGGCAGCGGGCGTGCACCCCAGCTGTTGTATCCGGCTACGCCCTGTTGCTTCATATCCACGCAGACTTCCACAAAATTACGTGGAGTGATGTCATTGATGTGGGTGTGTCTGGGGCGCTTATTTTTAGCATCGGCATCGTCGCGTCCGGCAATTTCTTCGCTGCTGAAATTGTTCCATTGGTAGGGGCGTCGAGTAGCTTCTTCCGAATCGAAATCTTCCACTGAATTTTTCAGTGAGTTAAAGCCGATGGTTTCGTCGGCAACAACCATCAGTCCGTTTCCAGCACCCTTAAGGGCAACCCAGCGTGTATCGGTACGATGTCCGTTCTCCTGAGGACGGACGTATGGGAAATACATTTCATCAGCGGTGGTTTTATAGAGGCCTACTTTTGAGCCTGAGGCGCGGTCGATGTAATTTTCACCGGGCCCACGGCCGAAGTATTCTACCGCATTCATGGATGCGGGCAGGCGAAAGCGTACGCCAATACGTGGAACAACCAGTTCCGATGAGGCCTTGCGCGCTGCAGTGGCCTCGGGCGATGCGGTTGCCATAAGTGTTGCTTCCGATGCTTCAAGTTGGGCGGCCTGCATGTCAGTAGAATGGAACTCTACGTCTACTTTCACTACTCCCGATGGATGAACGGTATATTTAATTGTGTAAAGGTTACCGGCGGCCAGCAGATAGGTTGTTTCAACCACGGCATTATTGCCCTGAGCGTATCCCTTGACGTCGGTGACGTTGAAGTGGCGGCTTGATTGTTTCCATACCTGGAGGCGGTGCGGATTTCCATTTCCAAAGTCATTGTCGTTGGGTGCGCGCCAGAAGTTGGGTTGAATACCGAAGCCCTTATCGAAATATTCCTGACCGGTTACCTTGTAGGATGTCACCGTTCCGCTTTTTTTATCAAAAACAAAGTTTACTGTAGGTGATTTGACAACAATACTTTTTCCCGACGAAGTAATCTTCAATTCGGGTTTTTGGGACTTGTCGGTAAACGCTTGTTTGGGTACCGTTATCGGTAATTTAAATTGCTCTACAGCCACGATGTGATTGGCTGGAATAAGTTGGGTTGCGGTTTTCTGAACCACTTCGAAATTCAGGAAATATTCCATCCCCGGCCTTGCTTTTATTTGGCCAACAGGAACGGTTGCATGAGCGGCTTGTTGCGGTGCCAGTGTTACCGGGAGGATACCTTCGGAAATTTGCTTCCCGTTTTCTGTAATGTTGTATTTAAATGTGTAATTGTCTGTATTGGAGAAGTATTGCCGGTTAATGATGTTGACAATCCCTTTCGGTAGGTCAACGGCTTCAACAGCAAAGTTTTGATGGGTATATTTCACTTCGCCCATAGCGGGGTGGGGGGTACGGTCAGGATTTACAATACCGTTGCAGAGAAAATTTCCGTCACTGGGCATATCTGTTCCGTAATCGCCGCCATATTTATAGTAAACCCGGCCATTTTCGTCAACAGCCTCCATACCCTGGTCAACCCAATCCCAGATGTATGCGCCTTGGAGGTTAGGATACTTATAGATGGCTTGCCACTGCAGATCGAGATTTCCACTTGAATTTCCCATTGCGTGCGAGTATTCTGAAGGCACAACAGGGCGATCGCTCCCTTTTTTCCCGACTTCTTCGAGCCACGCTGCGCTTGGATATTGCGGAACGTACATGTCGGTATTGTATTCCCAAAGTCCACGCTCGTAGTTTACAGGACGGTTCATAAAATTGCGTTCCTGATCTTTCAGGTATCTATAGGTATGGAAGAAGTTGATTCCGTTACCGGCTTCATTTCCAAGTGACCATATGGCTACAGAGGGATGATTTTTGTTACGCTCAAACATGTTCACCGTTCTGTCCATATGCGCCTGTTCCCACTCGGGGTGTTTGGCCAGCGATTCCTGGCCGTAATACATGCCGTGAGACTCGATGTTGGCTTCGTCGTAAACGTATAATCCGAATTCACTGCACAGTTCGTAGAAGCGGCGTGCTTGTGGGTAGTGCGACAAACGGACGGTGTTGATGTTGTTTTGTTTCATCAGTTCGAAATCCTTGCGCATCAGCTCTTCGGGCACGTAGTGCCCTGTTTTTGGGTTGGTTTCGTGGATGTTGACCCCTTTTAGTTTGATGGGTTGCCCGTTCACCAGGAATAACCGGTCGGTTCTCTCACCGGTTTTTACGGCTTTGATTTCAAAACGGCGGAATCCGACGGAGTAGGGGACTACTTCACCCGATTTCTCGCCTTCTTTTCTTACGCTAATAAGAAGCTTGTAGAGGTTAGGATGCTCCGATGTCCAAGTGGCTACGTTGGGTAGCTGAGCTTCAAATTTTACGGCGTTCTCCCCTTGTCCTTGCACACTGACCGCTTGTGATCCGGAGGCTGCCGTCTTTCCAGCTGCATCCAGCAATTCGTAAGAGACCTCGGCATACGACACGCCTGCGCTGTAGTTGCTAACGGTGGTTTCCAGTTCGAAGATACCGTTTTTGTAACTGTCATCAAGCGTGGATTTCACGCGGAAATCGCGGAGTGAAGTCTTGGGTTGAGACCACAAAAACACATCGCGTTCAATACCGCTGATGCGCCAAAAGTCCTGGCATTCAAGGTAAGATCCTGTTGACCAGCG
>ERZ795032.1974-NODE-1974-length-12625-cov-16.999602_pt1 | contig 12625 bp, 15 predicted proteins | sample MGYA00375124_ERZ795032 | MGnify/ENA primary metagenome ERZ795032 (study PRJEB30167, sample SAMN05720154) | activated sludge metagenome | isolation source: Anaerobic digester | place: China | collected 2015-12-16 ...
TTAATCTTTAGAACTTATCTTCTATCAATTGCACAATATCATATGGACCTGTACAAACCCTTGACAAAATTTTAATTCTAGGGTATGAAGACTGTGCCATTTAGTTTCCTATGACTAAGTGGTAAGTGAAAGGATTGGTTTTTCTTTTTTCAGACAAAGCGCCGCTTATCGGCGCTTTTGTCTTTTATTAAAAATACTCAAAAAATATTATTTCAAATTGCATAGACTTGACATTTTTATAATTTTATTTTACTAAATAACTTAGCATGGATCCGGTATTGCAAGCAATGATGCGCCTTGATCCGTCTGTGATCGAGGCATTCGGGGTCAAAAGACCCTACACAAGCACAGCAAGCACGGAAAAAAATCCTAGGTAGATTTCTATCTAGGGCTTCTTCTTTTTTATACTTAAAATAAGGGCAGGACTTGATTTTAGAAAAGAATTTTGTTAATGTAATCAATATAATTATATAAATAAAAGTTATGAATAAAAAGATTCAGCCAAAATATTTTGAGAATGCAAAGATAAAATGTGCTTGCGGTACAGTTTTTGAAATTGGCTCAACAAAAGAATTAATGGAAGTTGAAATTTGTTCTAGCTGTCACCCATATTATACAGGACAAGAAAGAAGAACTGGTGAAATGGGTAGAGTTCAGAAATTCAAACAAAGACTTGCTAAAACAACAGAGTTAGAAAAAGATGGAAAATAATCCAAAAGCAATTATTTTTGAGATAAGAGCCGGAGTCGGAGGAGACGAAGCGGCTCTTTTTGCAGCAGACCTTTTTAGAATGTATTCGAGATATGCCCAATCAAAAAACTGGGATGTTGTTATGTTGTCTGAAAACAAAAGCGATGCCGGTGGAATTAAAGAAATCATATTTGAGATTAAAGGAGATAATGCTTTTGAAGATCTTAAGCATGAAGCAGGAGTTCACAGAGTTCAAAGAATACCAAAGACAGAAAAATCAGGAAGAATTCATACATCAACTGCAACTGTGGCTGTCTTGCCTAAACTTGATAAAACTCAAATTAATTTAAATCCTAATGATGTGTCGATAGAAACTACAAAAGCTTCTGGTCCAGGAGGACAATATGTAAACAAAAGAATGAATGCTGTTAGAGCAACATATCTGCCAACAGGATTAACAGTATTTTGCCAGACAGAAAGAAACCTTCAACAAAACAAAGAGCAGGCACTCGCATTATTAGCTGCTAAAATTCAAGAGGAACAAAGAAGAAAAAGTATATCAGAAATAGAAGGAAAAAGAAGAGAACAAATTGGTAGTGCTGATAGAGGAGAAAAAATCAGAACATATAATTTTCCACAAGATAGAATTACAGATCACAGAATTAATAAAAAATGGCATGACATTGAATCATTCCTCGAAGGTAAAATAGATAAAATGGTAAAACAATTAAAACAGGGATTAAGTTAATCCCTGTTTTTTTATGGAAATATCATTTTTTCACAAGTAGATGACATTGACCCATTATCTATATATTGCTGTATGCACCAAGTTCTACTTTGAACACTTTTAGCATATGACGAAGATCCTCCGTAATATCTCGATGCTGCATTATACTCTCCAGAAGCATCTGCCCTAGCTCCTAAATCGTGTAAATATACTGCAGCCGCAGTAAGTGCATCTTCAAAATTCCATGGATTAGGGACGGCATGGCCTGTATACTTTGCAATATCTGCCTTAACTAAATTCCAAGTACTTGGAATAAATTGGGCAGGACCCATTGCTCCTCCAAACCCATATGGTACATATCCCTTGGGACAATTAATTGTTCCTGTCGATGCAATTGTTATAGAGGTTCTTGCTGCATGATATCCATTAGAAATACAATCAGGAATCCAACAAGAAACAGGAACTTTTGAACTATCATACCCTAGGTCCTTCATGAGCTGTGTAAATACTGGCAAATCTCTTGTGTAATGTATTATTCTTTCTACAAGTCCTCCATTTGTATAATATTCACCATTTGGTTGTCTATATCCTGTACCAGAACTAGCAAAAGTTCCTCCCCCATTTTTTGTATTTGTAACATAACATCTACCAACATTTCTTCCAAGCGCTGATTCTTGAGAAATAATTCCAAGTATGTATGCTGGCCTAACTCCGACTTTTGGACCAATTGTTTTGGCAATGTTTAGAAGTGTTCCAAAATCTGGTTGCTCCTGTCCAGGTAAAAGACCCACTAATTGAATTAATCTCTTGGCTATTTCTGCTTGCTTGCTTTCTATATCCTTTTTATTGCTCACAGATGCTTGATATTCTTGTTCTGTAATAGAATAAAGGTATTCTTGTTCTTTTTTGACTTCTTCTGAAGCATTTTTTTGTGTTTTTTGAAGCTCTACATAACTTTCCTGCTCTCCTTTTTCTACTTCAAGGTCTTCTCTTTCTTGACCTAATTTTGCTTGAAGCGTTTGATAATCGTTTAAAATATCCTGATTCTTATTATTTAAAATTTCAAAATATATAAAATTGTCAAAAAAGTTAGAAATAGAGCCCGATGTTAAAAATACCTCAAGAGGACTCTTTTGTCCGTTCTCATAAATTGCTTGAAGAATTAAAGTGATTTTTCTTTTTTGTTCCTCTATTTCTTTTTTTGTTTCTTCTATCGAAGTTTCTGTATCAATTATTTTATACCCCAAACTTTTAATTGTTAAATTAGATTGGTATATTTGATTATTCAAATTTTTGATACGACTATTTATTTTATAAATTTCATTTTCAAGAGTCTTTTTTTCACCAGCTTTCTCTTCAACATTTCTGTCCGCAAGCTCTTTTTTCACATCAAGATAATTTTTACATTTTTCAAGCAATTCTTGAAAGTCTTTTTTTGATAACTCTTTTTCTTTTTGATCCAAATTAGTAGAATTTTCACAGATACTTACTAAATCAATATTAGGATCAAGCTCAGCCATAGAAAAAGTAGGAATAAAAAACATTATTCCTACCATTCCTATGAAAAGATTTATGATATTTTTTTTATTTTTCTTTTGGTTCTTCTTTTTCATTTTCCTTTGGAGCTTCAGCTTCTGGCTTTTCTTCAACCTCAGCCTTTACTTCAACTACACTTGCTATAATTTCTTCTTTATTAGTTAAAATTTTAACTTTGTTACCCAAGTTCACACTTGCAACATCAATATAGTCCTCAAATGTTTCGAGTTTAGTTACATCAATTTCTATTTTGTGTGGTAACTCGTTTGGTAATGCTTTAACATGCAAAACCTTTAAATTATGAATTAAAGTTCCCCCAAGTGAAACTGCCGGAGCAACCCCCTTTAATTCTACAGGAACTTCTGCTTCTACTTCTAATTTTAAGTTAGGACTGTAAAAATCAACATGAATAAATTCTCCTGTCATTGGATCGTTTTGATAATCATAAATTAAAACAGGATATATCTTTCCATTACTTTCAAGATCAATTAAAGAAGTTTCTCCTGCTTCTCTGTATATTTTTTTAAATTCTCCTGTGTTAATTTTAAGTAAAATGTTTTCCTTTATTTCAGGACCATATAATATTGCTGATATAATTTCTTGAGATTCTATCTTTTCCTTTTTTTCTCTTAACTCTGCTTTTAATGAATACATAATCATTTCTATTAATTAATTACAATTTTATAATAGCATTTTATATAATATTTTCAAGTTTCTTTGAAAGTACTTCCTTTGCCTTATCTGGATTTATCTTTCCTTTTGATCTTGCCATGATCTGTCCAATCAAAAACTGAAAACTAGCTAACTTACCTTTTTTATAATCTTCAACAGCGTCTTTTTGGCTTTCCAAAACCTCATCTATAATTTTACTAATTTCTTCACTATTATCTATTTGTTTTAAACCTTTTTCTTCAATAATATGAGATGGATCATTCCCAGAATCATACATTTCTTTTAAAACTATTTTTGCAATTTTACTGTTAATATCACCTTTGGATATAATGACTATAAATTCTGCGAAATTCTCTGGAGTTATTTTTTTACTAAAATCAATTATTTCTCCACCCGCTAACCCTAAAAGATCTGATGTCAAATAATTTGTACTTAGCTTAATTAGCTCAAAATAATTACTCTTATCTATTCCTTCATTATTCATCCAATCTAAAATTTCTGTAACAATTTTCTCAAAATATTTAGCAAAATCTCTATTTTCTATAAATATCTCTATAATTTTACTGTCTTGAATTCCATACTCAGCTTCAAATCTTTCTCTTTTTGCTTGAGGAAGTTCGGGAATTTCTTTCTTAAGATTAATTACTCTTTCTTCTGTTATATGGAGAGGTGGTAAGTCTGGCTCTGGGAAATATCTATATTCATGACTTTCTTCTTTTGATCGTTGACTTAACGTAACTTGTTTTACATCATTCCATCCTCTTGTTTCTTGTATTATTTTTTCACCATTATCCAAAAGCTTTGATTGCCTTTCTATTTCAAATAAAATGGCTTTTTCAACAGACTTAAATGAATTCAAATTCTTAACCTCGACTTTTGTACCAAGCTCTCTTTCCCCTTTTTCTTTGAGAGATAAATTAACCTCTATTCTCATCTCTCCTTTTTCCATATTTGCATTTGACACATCTAAATATCTTGCAATAAGTTGAAGCTCTTTTGCAAAATTAACAACTTCCAAAGCTGAACTAAAATCAGGCTCTGTTACAAGCTCAATTAAAGGAACACCTGCTCTATTAAAATCAACCATAGAAGTTCCATCTTCACTATGGGCCAACCTTCCAGCATCTTCCTCTTGATGAATTCTATTAATTCTGATTAACTTTACGCCTTTTTCTCCCCTTACGTCTAAATAACCGTCTTTACAAACAGGATAATCGAATTGAGAGATCTGATAACCTTTTGGAAGATCAGGATAAAAATAGTTTTTTCTATCAAATTTTGTATAATCAGAAATTTTTGTATCTAAAGCTAATCCTAACTTAATAATATTATCTATTGCCTGCTTATTTATAACAGGAAGAGTTCCTGGGTGCCCCATACAAATAGGACAAATATTTTGATTGGGTCTTCTTTCATCGGCATCATTTAAACAAAAACAGAACATTTTACTTTTTGTTTTTGATTCAATGTGTATTTCAAGCCCTATAACAACGTCGTATTTATTATTTTTTTCCATAATTTTTCATAATTTTGACACCTGAACTTGTTCCCACAATATCTGCTCCTGCTTTTATCATTTCCTCAACATTTTCACGTGTCCTAATATTTCCAGAGGCTTTTATTTCTAGCCCTGGAGCATTTTTTCTCATAATTTTTAAATGCCTTGCTTTTTCGGCCATTTCTCTATTTTCAAGAGGATCTTTTCCAGTTGCAGTCTTAACGCAGAAAGCTCCTGCTTCTTTTACAATTTGAGACACTTTAGCAATTTCTTCATCTGTTAGATATCCACTTCCAATAATAACTTTTGTATCACCTATTTTGCAAATTGCTTTTAAATCTTTTAAAACCTTGTCCCATTTTTCATGTTTTACATCAGAAATGTTTACAACAACATCAAGGTCGTCTGCTCCATCCATAATTGCCTTCTTACATAATTCAATTCTTTTTTTATGATCAGAATCACCAATTGGATCGTCAATCAAAACTACAACTTTAATATTTGTATCTTTTAGCTCTTTTTTAGCTAACTTAACCCATTTTGGATTAACGCAAACTCCTCTAAAATTGTATTCTTTTGCCTCACTGCAAACTTTTATAATATCTTCCCTTTTAACATCTTTACCTATTTTTGTATGATCTATATATTGATTTAATTCTTTTTTCATAATACTTAAATTTATTTATTTGGTCAACTTATAATTTACTTATTATTTTATTAAAAACTTCGTCAATAGATTTACTTCCATCTATTATTTCCCAATTACAAAATACTTTATTTTTAGCTATTTTTAAATACTGGTTTCTTACATTATTTAAAAAATCTAAATTACTTTCATTTCTATCTAAATTTTCAAATCCTTGCTTTTCGTTTGACTTTCTTTTTTGTGATTCTTCAGCAGTAATATCTAAAAGAAAACAATTATCTGGAACTGGTAATTCAAACATTTCATTTAGTTTAAGTATATCCTCAATATTCCTTTTATCATTTAAACTCTGAAAAGTAATTGTGGATGTGAAATATCTATCACAAATAACATTCTTATCTTCGCTTAGTGCTTTTAAAATCATTGGCTTAAATTGTAATATATCAGCATAATATACTAAAATTTCAACATCTTTTTCCTCGTAATTAGTTCTTTTATGCAAAAAATCATCAATAATCTGACCTAATTGAGTTTTATATCCTGGAAAAGATAAAAAAAGTGTATTGTTTTCTCCAAAATATTTTTTAAGAAGATTTGTTTGTGTTTGCCCACCGCAACCATCAATACCTTCTATTACAATAAATTTTCCTTTTTTCATATATTTTTTAACTAAAAACAGGAACCCTAGTCCCCTGTCTCTAACTTACTTTCTTGTGGATGATTCTGTATAGCATACTTTGCCCCTTCTTTCTTGTAATAAGGCTTACTTGTTGGGGTCTTTAACTCCTGAAACACAAGTTGACATATCCTTGTGCCTGGATAAAGAAGCACTGGAATCATACCAATATTTTCCATTTCTAAAACAATTTTACCCTTAAAGCCTGGATCAATATGTCCTGCTGTAGAATGAATTACTATACCAAGTCTTCCCAAACTTGATCTTCCATCAATTCTTGCGGCTATATCATTAGGAAGAAAAATCTCTTCAAGCGTAATGCCTAAAACAAACTCTTGTGGATGAAAGACAAAGGGTTCATTGTCTTTTAGTTCAATTAATCTAGTAGTTCCATTATATGATTCTGGATCTCTTGTATCAATAAAAGATCTTCTTGTGTGTTCAAAAACTTTAAATTCATTACCTAATCTTAGGTCAAGTGAAGCAGAACCCAACTGCTTTTCAAAGTTAGGCTCTGGTAAAATTTGAATCTTTTTAGATTCTATATATACTTTAATATCTTTGTCTGATAGAATCATTAATCTATAATTTCAACACCAAGTGATCTTGCTGAACCTGTAAGAATTTTAAGTGCTGCTTCCATATCATTTGCATTCAAATCCTGCATTTTTTTCTCAGCAATTTCAGTTAATTGTGCTTTGGTAAGTTTACCAACCTTTTTTTTATTAGCCTCAGGTGATCCTTTTTCAATACCTAATGCTTTTTTGATCAATTGAGATGCTGGTGGTTGTTTTAAAATATAGTCGTAGCTTCTGTCATCATAAACAATGATTTCAACTGGTATTTTAAAACCTGCATCTTTTTGTGTGTCGGCATTAAATTTTTGACAAAATTCTGCCATGTTAATACCTGTTGGAGCTAATGCTGGTCCTACTGGAGGTGCTGGATTTGCCTTTCCTGCCGCTATATGTAATTTTACAATTTTCTTAATTTGTTTTGCCATAATTATAATTTCTTAATCTGAAGAGAGTCTAATTCAAGTGGTGTATCTCTTCCAAACATGTTAATTAATACTTTAACTTTTCCCTTTTCTTTATCGATTCCAGAAACCTTTCCATCAAAATCTTTAAACGGACCATCTATAATCTTAATTGCATCGCCCTTTTTAAAATCAATATTAAATTCTGGTTCTTCTGCGTTCATTCTTTTTTTAAGTGCCTCTATTTCCTCAATAGATACTGGAAGAGGAACTGTTCCTGAACCAACAAAACCTGTAACGTTAGGTGTGTTTCTTACAACATACCAAGAATCATCTGTTACAACCATCTCAACAAGTACATAACCTGGATATATTTTCTCTTCTACTGTTTTTTTCTTTCCATTCTTAATCTTGATCTTTTTTTCTTTTGGAACAATTACATTAAAAATCTTATCATCCATAGATAATGACTCAATTCTTTGTTTTAATCCTTTTGCAACCGCATCTTCATAACCAGAATATGTATGAAGAACATACCATCTTCTTTCATTTGTCGTCTGTTGTTTTGCCATAATTATTTAATAAAATAGTTCTCTATTATATGGAAATATCCAAGATCAAGTAATCCCAAAATCGCTGCTACAATAAGAGAAAAGATTATTACATTAATCACATATTTAGTAGTTTCTTTTCTTGTAGGCCAAGTTACTTTCCTTAATTCTCTAAAAATATCTTGTGCAAAATTTCCTTTATTATTCATAAAAATACAATAACAAAAAGAGTGAAAAATGTCAATTAGCCTCATAGCTGAGCATTATACAAAGACTTCACTTGCGTCCCTGTTAGAGCATTATTGTAAATTCTAATATTAGACAATAATCCGTTGAGGTAATAAGATGACCACCCTGTGCCTATGTATAATGGATTTGCAGAATCTCTAATATTTGTTAATGCTGTATCTTTAGATGATACAAGTTCTCCATCCAAATAGAAAAACATATAATCCCCATTAAATATTGCAACATATTGATGCCATTTATCATCCATATAATTAGAAACGTAACCATTATCATAATCAGCTGTTCCTGAAGAATTTTTAATATAAAAACTAATATTTGTACTGCCGGTTGTTAAATAAATCATTGCATCATAATCCCCGCCCCCTTTATTCATGATCGCTAAATAAGATTGAGCCACCGAAGTTCTCATCCAAAAAGACATCGTTATGCTGCTTGTAGGACTCAAAGAAGATGAATCGCTTACTAAAATATAATCGTTAACTCCATCAAACTTCATCCCATTATTCATATTTCCATCATTGCCTTCTCCAAATATAGCTCCATAGTTAGTACCATTATTAGAATTAGGACTCATGTCGGAAATAGTAGTTCCACTACTAGTTCCGATTGATAAAGGATAATATGCTACAAGGTTGTTAAAAGAAGGAACTTCTTTTACTTTTTCTATATTAGAATTGATTTCATATGATAGAGATGTTTCTGATGGTTTACTTGAGTAAAGAACAAAGAAATTACCTGAAATTGATGTTTTGTAATATATATCTTGATCTATGTTTGGAATAGCTATTTTAGACTTTAGATTAGTACAACTTGTTTTAATATTACAAGGTGTTGTTTCAATTGGAAAAGAATCCATTGAATATGTTTTAAGAAGTTTGTTTATACTAAGCATTGCACTTACTACTTTTGAGTCTTGTGCTTTGGCAATGTTACTATTTGTTGAAACAACAATTACTCCTGCTAATATTCCATTGATTACTATTACTACTAGTAGTTCTATTAGTGTAAATGATTTATTTTTGTTCATAGGCTAGTTCATTTATTCTTTCGTTGTATTCTATTTTAGATATATTTCCATTAGCGAGCATTGAGTTTAGTCCTGCGATGTAGTTTTGTTTGATTTGAGAAGAAGAAAGGGCTAAGTCATATGTTTTGACATCATCTAACAGACCATTAAAGGCGTACCCTGTAGTACTTCCGGCTCCAATTTTATCAAATGTTACACTACTATTTGTAACAAGGCGATCACTTGTTGTTGTTATTCCATCCTGATAAAAGATAGCTCCATTATTAACAACTAATATCGTATAGTAATGCCAGCTTGTATCACGTTTTGGATAACTATCACAGTAGTCTCCATCCGTATCTGTTTCAAAATAAAGTCTATCATTTGTTAAAAAAATAATTCTTTTATAAGAAGATGTGCCGCTATTGCCAAAAATTATGCCATTGTGCTCTAAATTCTTTTTAGCCCAGAAACTAAAAGTAGTTCCAGAATTTAAATTATATGTTACTGAATTTAAGGTTATATAATCAGTAGACCCATTTAAACTTATGCATTTTCCCAATATGCAATCATCTCCTCCTTTTATTTGAGGAGAACCACCAACTATTCCATTATTAGATCCCCAAGTGTCTTTTACATCATTATTAGTAGCTACTCTATTGATTGTTTGATCGTTACCTTCATCAAATGTCCATTCAGATACTAGATTAGATAATAGTTCTTCTTGAACAGTAGAAGAAAATGTTTGAGCTTTAGCAAAGTTAGCCTTATCAATTGAAGAAGAAGTAGAGATCATTATGACTCCTGCTAATATTCCAATGATTACTATTACTACTAGTAGTTCTATTAAAGTAAAGGATTGTTGTTTCTTTCTATTTATCATAGGCTAGATGTAGTTTTGTTTGATCTCTGCTGAAGACAACGTTCCATCATATAATTTTACATCATCTATTAAGCCATAAAAATCTTTTCCATAAGTAGTTCCTCTACCGCTACCTATTAATGTTTGAGAGCCATTGGATATAAGCTGACCTATAATCGGATCTATATCTATAAATTGTTTAGTATTTACATATAGATATGATTTTTGGTTTGTATAATCGTGACTAGATACAAGATAATACCATTGCCCAGATTCTAGCGTGGATGAAGGCGTGTGATTGGCAAGTGCTGGATCCCTAAAATAAGCATCCAAAGCTTTTGAGGACCTGTATTCAAACCAAGCTGGCCCAGTATAACCGCCTCCAGTATTTGTGAGAGCAAAAAATACTACTGAATATTCTAAAGGAGTTTGAATTGGTTTAACCCATAACGAAATTGTAACATTTTGCGTTAATTGAGGTGTATTTGCGCAAACAACATAATCTCCGACACCATCGAACTCCATACATTTTCCAGAAATACATTCTTTTTCTTCTTTTAAAACTGGATTGCCATTTATGGTTCCTATATTACTTCCCCATTGATCAGGAGTTTGATTAGTATTAATTATTTCATCTAGTTTCCATCTAGATACCATATTAGCAGCAAGATTGTTTTCTATACTTTCTTCAAATACTTTTACTTTAGCTATATTAGCTTTATCAATTGAAGAAGAAGTAGAGATCATTATGACTCCTGCTAATATTCCAATGATTACTATTACTACTAGTAGCTCTATTAAAGTAAAGGATTGTTGTTTCTTTCTATTTATCATAGGCTAGTTCATTTATTCTTTCATTGTATTCTTCCTTAGATATATTTCCTTTTGATAACAAGGAATTTAATCCTGCAATGTAGGTTTGTTTGATTTGAGCAGAAGGTAGCGTCTCATTAAATAACTTTACATCATCGATTGATCCAAAAAAACGTCTACCATGAGTATCCGCCAATAATAAATCAGATGCAGATGAAGCGTTCCATGTTTGAGCTCCATGGTCAACATTACCAACTAGTAATCCATCTCTATAAACTTTCATTGCGTTTCCGTCTTTTGTTGCTACTAAATGATGCCACTTATTTAGAGAAAAACCTGTCCCAGAAGTGGCTTTAGAAGTTGTTCCTCCTGTATGAATTCTAAAAGTGTAAGTACTGCTTGATTCTTGTCTGATATAAAAACCCGAAGAACTTTCACTATTCCCATGAATAACTAATCCATTAAGATAAACGTATTGGCTAGATTTAAGCCATGTACTAAATGTAAAGTTGCCAGAACCAAAATCTAATGCATCTTTATCTAAAAAGCTAATATAATCATCACCATCAAAATTCATACATTTATTATTTACACAAAGAGATTCTGTTAAAAGAGTAGGCGTTCCTGGGGCAACTCCAAGCGTACCAATACTAGACCCCCAAACATCAGAAGTAGAGGTACCACTTATTTCATCTAGTTTCCATCTAGATACCATATTTGCTGATAAGTTATTAAGCACATTCTCCTCAAATACCTTTGATTTAGCTATACTAGCTTTATCAATTGAAGAAGAAGTAGAGATCATTATTACTCCTGCTAGTATTCCAATAATTACTATTACTACTAGTAGTTCTATTAGCGTAAATGATTGTTGTTTCTTTCTATTTGTCATAAGCTAGTTCATTTATTCTTTCATTGTATTCCTCCTTAGATATATTTCCATTACTTAGCATTGAGTTTAGCCCTGCGATGTAGTTTTGTTTGATTTGGGAGGAAGAGAAGACTGTATCGTATATTTTAATATCATTTATTAATCCTTTAAACCAGTATCCCCCTTCTTTAGAAATATATAAATTGTTAGAATTTCCTTGTGAAAAATAACGTGCATGACTAAATGAATTTATAAATGCACCATTAATGTAAAGCTTCCAAACATTACCCTCCACTATTCCAACAATGTATTTCCATCTACCATCATAAGGTATAGAAGCACCAATAGCACCTCCACCATAACCTGAATTATCGCCCCAATAAAACTGAGCATTCGTAGGATACACCATTAAATCGTAACCATTGGGATCTTGCCAATTTGTTTTTTTAGACACAATTTGATACCCAGCATGTTCAGATGTTATAGGATTTATCCAGACACCCACAGTTATCTGATTTACAATATTTAAATTAGAATTATTTCCACAATTTATATTATCGTTCACTCCATCAAAAGATAAAACATTACCCATCTCTTCATCATTAACTATTTGAGGACATAAAGAAGTTGTACAAGCTGTGGAAGTATTATCATAGAATGTTCCATTATTACTTCCCCACTTATCATTTAGTACCCATGTTGTGCCTTTGGTAACATGATCAGCATCCCATGCTGATACCATGTTAGCTGCAAGATTATTTTGTACACTTTCTTCAAATACTTTTGATTTAGCTATATTAGCTTTATCAATTGAAGAAGAAGTAGAGATCATTATTACTCCTGCTAATA
>ERZ795032.1981-NODE-1981-length-12607-cov-4.392129_pt1 | contig 12607 bp, 10 predicted proteins | sample MGYA00375124_ERZ795032 | MGnify/ENA primary metagenome ERZ795032 (study PRJEB30167, sample SAMN05720154) | activated sludge metagenome | isolation source: Anaerobic digester | place: China | collected 2015-12-16 ...
AAGCGCTTCGGCGCGGTGAATGCTGTGCGCGGCGTGGAGTTCAGTGTGGGGAAAGGCGAGATCTTTGGCCTTGTCGGCCCGGATGGCGCGGGCAAGACAACCACCATGCGCATGCTTGCCGGAGTGCTCCATCCAGACGCAGGAGCGCTCCTGGTGGATGGCGTGGACGTGGTGCAGGACCCGGAAGCCGCCAAGCTGCGTCTGAGCTACATGCCGCAGCGCTTTGGCCTGTATGAAGACCTGACCATCGCGGAAAACATTTACTTCTATGCCGAGCTGTTTGGCATTCCGCGCAAGCAGCGCCTCCAGCGCAGCAAGGAACTGCTCGATGCCGCCGGACTGGCCGGGTTCGAGCGCAGGCTTGCTGGGCAGCTCTCTGGCGGCATGAAGCAGAAGCTGGGCCTGGTTTGCGCGCTGATTCATACCCCGCGCGTGCTGCTGCTCGACGAGCCGACCACAGGCGTGGACCCGGTGTCACGGCGCGATTTCTGGGCCATTCTCTACAACCTGCGCGAAAGCGGCGTGGCCATTCTGATGGCGACCGCCTACATGGACGAGGCCGAGCGTTGCTCGCGTCTGGCGCTGTTCCATGAAGGGGAGATCCGCTATTGCGACACGCCGGCTAGGCTGAAGGCCGCCATGCCCGGCGCACTGCTCGCCATCGTGACGGCGCAGCCGCGCGCTTTGCGCGATGTTCTCGCAGGCAAGCCGGGCGTGCTGGGCGTCTTGCTCATGGGAGACCGAGTGCATGTGCGGGTGGATGATGCTGCCCGGCGGACGCCCGAACTTCAATTGCTGCTCGCGACGCGGGAGTTTGCCGAAGCCCGCATCGAGACGGCCGATCCTGGCATCGAAGATGTCTTCGTGGCGCTGCTGGGAGGGCAGGGCAAATGAACCCTGCTCAGGATCCCGCAGTTGTTGCCCAAGGGCTGACCAAGCGGTTTGGTCACTTCGTCGCGGTCGATCATCTCGATCTATCTATTGCGCGCGGTGAGGTGATGGGGTTCATCGGACCAAACGGCGCCGGAAAGTCCACCACGATCCGAATGTTTTGCGGGCTGGTCACGCCCAGCGCGGGGCGCGCCACGGTGGCGGGTTTTGATGTGGGCAGCCAGTCGCAGGCCGTGCGTGAGCACATCGGCTACATGTCGCAGAAGTTTTCGCTCTACGGCGATTTGACTGTGGCCGAGAATCTGCGATTTTTCGGCGGTATTTACCGCGTACCGCAACAGGAGATGGCTGAGCGTGTGGCGTTTGCCCTGTCGATGGCCGGGCTGGAGGGGCGGGAAAACGCGCTGGTGGCCACGCTTGCGGGCGGCTGGAAGCAACGGCTGGCGCTGGGCTGCGCCATCCTGCATCGGCCGCCGGTACTTTTCCTTGATGAGCCGACTTCCGGCGTAGAGCCGGAGGCGCGACGAAAGTTCTGGGATTTGATCCACCAGTTGGCCGCCGGTGGCGTCACCATCCTGGTGTCCACACACTACATGGACGAGGCCGAGTATTGCAACCGGATTGCCCTGATTGATCGCGGCAAACTTATGGCCGTTGGCAGCCCTGGTGAACTGCGCACTAGAGAGTTAGGCGGCGAACTGGTAGAGGTAGCCTGCGCGCCACTGGGTGCTGCGCGCACGGCGCTACTGACCGCGCCTGGCGTGGTCGAGGCGGCCATCTTTGGTGATAAGTTACATGTCGTGCTCGGGCAGGGCGGACTCACGTCCGAAACCTTGCCGGACTTTCTCCAGACGCATGGGGTGCAGACAGGACAGATTCGGGACGTGGTGCCTAGCCTGGAGGACGTATTTGTTCGCATCGTGTCACGGGCTCAGGATGCGAGGAGCGCGGCTTGAGCTTCACACCCGTGAATCTGCCCGCAGCGAGGCTCGCGCCGGACCAGCGCCATGCGGGAGGTCGTGCATGAACCTGCGCAGACTGCTGGCCATGGCATACAAGGAGGCTCTGCAGATCTGGCGCGATCCGCGCAGTCTCGCCATCGCGCTGATCATGCCTTTGATGCAGATGGGTTTACTCGGTTATGGCGTCAGTCTGGATATCAAGCATGTTCCTCTTTGTGTCTATGACCAGGAGAACAGCCAGCTCAGTCGGGCCATTGATAGCCGGTTTCAGGCCGCAGGCTGGTTCTCCATCACCCATGTGCTGCATAGTCAGGCAGACCTGCGCAACGCCATGAATGCCGGTCAGTGCATTGCTGCAGTGGTCATTCCGGTGGACTTCTCGCGGCATCTGGCGTCAACGGGAACCGCCTCCATTCAGGCGATATTTGATGCGACAGATGTCAACACCACCAATATTGCGCAGGGCTACCTCCAAGGCGTGATTGCCCAAACGAATGCGCAAATCCAGGCGCAATGGCGGGCAGCGCATGGGGTGCAGCCCACATTGATCGGGCAGGTCAATCTGCAGCCCAGCACCTGGTTCAACGAAACACTCGACAGTCGCAACTTCATCATTCCAGGGGTTGTGGCGGTCATTCTGGCGCTGGTGGGCGCGCAGCTGACCTCACTCACCGTCTCGCGCGAGTGGGAGCGCGGCACCATGGAGCAACTCATTTCCACGCCCGTCACCGCGCTGGAGGTCATGCTCGGCAAGCTGTTGCCGTACTTCGTGGTCGGCATGGTGGATGCGGTGGTCTGCCTCGGCCTCGCGGTGTATTGGTTCGGGGTGCCAATGCGCGGCAATTTGGTCACGCTGTTTGCCGCCACGGCGCTTTTCAGCATGGTGATTCTTGGGATTGGCTACCTGATTTCCGTGCGCATCCGCAGCCAGCTCGGCGCCAGCCAGATTGCGCTGCTGGTGACCATGCTGCCCACCACGCTGCTGTCGGGGTACACCTTTCCGATTGATCAGATGCCCGCTCCGATCCAGGCGCTCACGCTGATCGTCTATCCGCGCTACTACGTCACCATTTTGCGCGGCATTTTCCTCAAGGGCAGCGGGATTGCCGATCTTTGGCAGCCACTGCTGGGACTTCTGATCTTTGCCGTGGTCATTGTCTACCTCGCGGCGCGTGCATTCCACAAACGTTTGGACTGAGGCGATGTTCGAACGCTTGCGCGCCATGTTGATGAAAGAGTTCCTGCAGATCCGGCGGGACCGGTGGGCCATGTTTCGCCTGATCGTGCCCATGATCATTCAAATGCTGGTGTTCGGCTACGCCGCAACATTCACCGTGCACCACGTCGCCACGGTGGTGCTCGATCTCGATCAAAGCCAAGCCAGCCGCTCTCTCATTTCGCATTTCGTGGCGTCCGGCCGATTTGATGTGGTCGAGGCCGCGCGTAGCCGCGCCGAGGTGACGCATGCGATCGACAACGATGTCGCGGTACTGGCCATCGTCGTGCATGCCGGGTTCCAGCAGGATATGCAGAACGGTAAGGGTGCGCCTTTGCAGGTGATAGTTGATGGCACGAACTCGAACACAGCGCTCATCGCGCTGGGTTACATCAGCCAGATCGTCGCGCAGTTTTCCAGCGACGAAGCCAGTCGGCTGCTGCCACCCCACGCCAGCCTCGCCGCTCCTCAAACAGGCATCAGCCTGCAACTGCAGCCCTGGTTCAACCCGGGTTTGGAAGATCGCTGGTTTTTTATTCCCGGTGTGATTGGTAGCCTGACCTTGCTGCAGGTGGTGAGTCTTACGGCGTTCGCCATCGTGCGCGAGAGAGAGGTGGGCACACTGGAACAGATCATGGTCAGTCCGATCCGCTCGGTGGAATTCATTCTGGGCAAGACGGTTCCATTCTTTCTCATTGGACTGGGGGACATCCTGCTGGTCAGCGCCATCGGGATCCTATGGTTCAAGGTACCGTTCATCGGCGACCCGCTCGTTATGTTGGCGGGCTCTATGCTGTTCTTGCTTGCGGCCGTCGGGATGGGCTTACTGCTGTCGACCTTCTCCAAAACGCAGCAGCAAGCCTTCGCGTTGAATTTCTTTTTCGTCAATCCGTTTTTCATTCTCTCCGGTTTTGCATTTCCCATCGCCGCCATGCCGCAGGTGCTGCAGTGGTTCACGCTGATCAATCCTCTGCGTTATTTTTTGGTGGTCATTCGCGCCGTCTTTCTCAAGGGCGTCGGGTTTGCGGTGCTTTGGCCCGATCTCACGGCGCTGGCTGCGCTGGCGGCAGTGATGCTGGCAGTGAGCGTGCTGCGCTTCCGCTCTTCGCTGGATGCCTGATAAGCGCGCCCCTGCGGTGGCCCGCGCAGAGTCACATCGACATGGCAAGCGCGGGTGAGGTTACATCGTCGAACAAGTCAAACAAAATCCCCGGGGTGTCATCTGATGTGCATCGAGGGCAAGAATCATGAAGCCGCACAGACTCGCTATCTCGTGTTCCGGTATCCATGATGGGCCGGATCACAGACCACAGCATGTGATGGAGTTGGACCATGCCTCGACCGTCCTATTTGCTGGAGTTTGCAGGCTCCATGGCCTCTGTGGCCACCCATGCGCTGGTACGCAAAACCTATGCTGTCCTGGCGTCAACGCTGGTGGTGACTGCGGTCGCGGCCCTGTTCGGCACGAGCATGGCCTTCCCGTATCAGCCCCCCTTCATTTTGATGATCCTGGCGTTCGGTGTGCTGTTCGCCATTCTGTTCACAGGAGCCAAGCAAGGCCCACTCGCCCTTCCGCTGGTCTTTGACTTCACTGGCTTCATAGGTCTTTCCATGGGCCCCTGCTGGCGGTCACCAGTTCTGCCACACGCCTGCAGATACCGCCTAGGGTTTCATCAATGCGACCGGATCGGTGGTCTGCACATGCCGAGCAAAACCGCCTATTGCTTCAGCCCCAAGAAGTTTTAACCGGCGGTGTATTTGACTCCAGGGTCCTGAAAGTAGCGCATCACCCGCTCGGGTGATGTTTCCAACATGGCCGATGGAAGCTGGCCCAGTCTCACCATTGCCTGGCGACCATCAAGGCGCTTGATCAACTCTTGGGGCATCATCCGCGGGCCGATTCACGCGCCTGGCTGCGCAACATCTGGGCGAGCCGCGTGGTTGCCTGCCAGACCAAACAGGGAGACGTGAATGGCGAGGCTTCTTGAGCAGTCTGTTGCAGTTTATGGAACTCCTGCAGCGACTCGAGCCAGACGTTCTGTCCGAGAGGCGAGCGCTGCAGCAGCGCCTGTTTGACCGAGCACGGACTGCTGCCGAGGTCTGGGCGGAGCCCGGTGCAGATCTGCAGACGACGGGCGTGGCCTGGAATCTGGCGCGGTGCGCCGGTTTGCAAGTCGACCGACCGCACGGCGCTGATGACATGGTGGCACGACTGCGAAGACCCGGCATTCGGGCTGCTGCTGCTAACGCCGCAGGCCTGGACGAACTCGGCAGGCGTGCTTCTGCGCGGGCTTGATGTAGCGCAAGGGCTTGGCGTGACGCCGCACTACGCTGAATCGGTCTTCCGCCAGATTCGCAGGTTCGCATGCTGCAGCAACCGAGTGGCGGTTTTAGTGTCTGGCACCTGGCTTTGCCCACCTCTGGGACGCCCGGCAGACGCTAAGTGCAGCAGATCGGTTGCAAAACATCACAAAACAACTCCCTGGAGAGCCGTATGAGTCACAGCACTTACATTCGTTTTTTCGACCAGATTGGGATCGGCGATGTACCTTTGGTGGGCGGTAAAAACGCATCGCTGGGCGAGATGTATCGCAAGCTGTCAAGTCAAGGCGTGCGCGTGCCCAATGGATTTGCCATTACCGCCGAAGCCTACCGTTACATGCTGGAGGCCGCAGGCGCTTGGGATGCGCTTCATGCCGCGCTCGACGGCCTCGACCCAGACGATGTGAAAGACCTCGCTCGCCGCGGCAAGCGCGCCCGCGAAATTGTTTACGGCGCGGGTTTGCCCAAAGACTTGGCCGCAGAGATCATCGCTGCCTATCGCACCTTGCAGGAGCAATACGGCGAGGATGTGAGCCTGGCGGTGCGCAGCTCAGCCACCGCCGAAGATCTGCCCACCGCCAGCTTTGCCGGCCAGCAGGACACCTATCTGAACATCCGGGGCGATGAAAGCCTGCTCGATGCTTGCCGCCGCGACTTTGCCAGCCTGTTCACCGACCGGGCCATCCATTACCGAGTCGATCAGGGCTTCGACCACTTCAAGGTGGCGTTGTCCATCGGCGTGATGAAAATGGTGCGCTCCGATCTTGCAGCTTCCGGGGTGATGTTTTCCCTCGACACCGAATCGGGGTTTCGCGACGTGGTGTTCATCACTGGCGCCTACGGCCTGGGCGAAAACGTCGTGCAGGGTGCGGTTGATCCCGATGAGTTCTATGTCCACAAACCCACCTTCTCCGCCGGGCATCGCACCGTGCTGCGCCGCAGCCTGGGTGACAAGGCGGTGAAAATGGTGTTCGTCGAGGGCGAGACCCGGCAAACCACGCGCAACCTCCCCACGCCCAAGGCCGACCGCGAGCATTTTTGTCTGGAAGACGCCGATGTGCTCGAACTGGCCGACGCCGCAATCAAAATCGAGCAGCACTATGGCCATCCGATGGACATGGAATGGGCCAAAGACGGTTTGGACGGTCAGATTTACATCGTTCAGGCGCGGCCTGAAACCGTGGCCTCGCAGCGTCGCGTGACCGAAATCGAGAGCTATGTGCTCGACGGCCATGCCGAGGTGCTCACCGTGGGTCGATCAGTGGGCGAAAAAATTGCCAGTGGCACGGCGCGGGTGATCGCCGATGTGGCGCATCTATCCGATTTCAAACCCGGCGAAGTGCTGGTGGCTGACATCACCACGCCGGATTGGGAGCCGGTGATGAAAACCGCAGCGGCCATCGTCACCAACCGCGGGGGGCGCACTTGCCATGCGGCCATCATTGCCCGCGAGCTCGGCATTCCGGCCGTGGTCGGTGCGGGCAATGCGACCAGCGCCGTTCCCAGCGGCCAGAGAGTCACAGTTAGCTGCGCCGAGGGCGATAGCGGCAAGGTTTACGACGGTATCGTGCCGTTCCACGCTGAAAAGACCGAGATCGGCGACATGCCCCGCCCCATCACGGGCATCATGATCAACATCGGCAATCCCGAGATCGCGTTCAAGACCTCTTTTCTGCCTAATGACGGCGTGGGCCTCGCGCGGATGGAGTTTGTGATCAACGAATACATCAAGGCGCACCCGCTGGCCTTGTTGCATCCAGACAAGGTCAAGAACGCAACGACGCGCCAGACTCTTGCGCACATGCTGCGCGGTTACCCGGACGGCGCACAGTTCTTCGTGCAAAGGCTCTCCGAAGGCATCGGCACCATTGCCGCAGCATTTTGGCCCAAGCCGGTGGTGGTGCGCATGTCGGACTTCAAGTCCAACGAGTACGCCACCCTGATTGGGGGCGTTGATTTCGAGCCCGATGAATCCAATCCGATGATCGGCTTTCGCGGCGCGTCGCGCTATGCCCACCCGGCCTATGCCGAGGGTTTTGGGCTGGAATGTCTGGCGATGAAGCGGGTGCGCGAAGAGATGGGGCTGACCAACGTCATCCTGATGCTGCCCTTCGTTCGCCGCGTCAAGGAAGCTGACGACGTGCTCGCCGCAATGGCTGAATACGGTCTCAAGCGTGGAGAGAACGGCCTGCAGATCTACGCCATGTGCGAAATCCCGAACAACGTCATTCTCATCGACCAGTTCGCCAAGCGCTTCGATGGTTTTTCCATCGGCTCCAACGACCTCACCCAGCTCACCCTCGGGGTTGACCGTGACAGCGAAATCGTGGCCTTCGACTATGACGAACGCGACGACGGCGTGAAGGAAATGATCCGGCTGGCCGTTGAGGGGTGTCGCCGCAATGGCATCCATTCCGGGCTATGCGGCCAGGCGCCGTCGGACTATCCGGAAATGGCCGAATACCTCGTCGAACTGGGCATCGACACCATGAGCCTGAACCCGGACACCGTGATCGCCACCACCCAGCATGTACTGGAGGTCGAGGCCCGTTTGGGACGAAAGGCCGATGACAAGCCCAGCGCCGAGGTGGCCCAGCGATGAGTGATTCAACCCGCATCCCGCAACCGCCCCATCGAACCAAGCGTACCCAACCGCTGCCTTGGGAACGTCCCAAACCGGTGGAGGAAGAGGCGCAGGCGCAGGCCCGGCTGCGCGCCATCATGGAGCATCCGTCGTATGTCGAGGCCGACCGCGATGTGGCCTTTCTCCATACCGACGCGCACCGCGGCCTGCGATTGCAGCTCGACTATGAAAAAGCCGAGCAGGCGTTGCAGGCGCACGGCATCACTCGCACCATCGTGGTCTTCGGCAGCACGCGGCTGCGCGAGCCGCAGACGGCGCGAAGCGAGCTCGAACAAGCCCGGCGTCAGGCTGCCGAGCAACCGCACGACGCAGCCGTCGCCCGGGCGCTGCGTCTGGCCGAGCGCCGCATGGCGCTGTCGCGCTATTACCAAATCGGCTTCGAACTCGGCCAGATGATCGGCGCAGCGCGGATTCCAGGGCTCGCGGTGATGACCGGCGGCGGCCCTGGCAGCATGGAGGCAGCCAATCGCGGCGCGTTCGAGGCGGGGGCTGAAACCCTGGGCTTGAACATCTCCCTGCCGCGCGAGCAATACCCCAACCCCTACCTGACGCCGGGGCTGTGTTTTCAGTTTCATTACTTCGCGCTGCGCAAGCTGCACTTCATGCAGCGCGCCGCAGCCATCGTCGCGCTGCCGGGCGGCTTCGGCACGCTCGATGAACTGTTCGGCGCACTCACGCTGATCCAGACCCGCAAATCCGCCCCCATTCCCATCGTGCTGATCGGCGAGTCGTACTGGCGCGGCGTGTTCAACGTCGACTTTCTGCTCGAAGCCGGCAGCATCGACGAAGAAGATGCCCGGCTGTTCTGGTTTGCCGAAGACGCGCGGGAGGCCTGGGAGGGCATTTGCACCTGGCATGCCCGCAACGGCTCGCCGCTGGAAGGCTCCGCAACCGAGTCACCACAAGGACAATAACCATGAAACTCTCCTTCCACGGCGCCGATCGCAATGTCACCGGCTCCTGCCATCTGCTGCATGCGCAGGGCAAACGAGTGCTCATCGACTGCGGCATGTTCCAGGGCAGCCATGAACTCGACGAGGAAAACGCCGAGGACTTCGGCTTCGACCCCAAGTCGATCGACCTGTTGCTGCTCACCCATGCGCACCTCGATCACTGCGGCCGCATTCCGCTGTTGGTCAAGCGCGGGTTTCGCGGCGAGATCATCACCACGGCGGCCACGCGTGAACTCACCCGTGTGGTGCTACTCGACGCCGCCCATCTGCAGGAAGAGGAGGCCGAGCGCAACACGCGTCACGCCCACCGTCGCGGCGATGCCCAGGCACAGCCGCTCTACACCACGCTCGATGCGCTCAATGCCCTGGAGTTTTTCGGCCGCACCGCGGTCTATGGGCAGACGCTGGAACTCGCACCGGGCCTGAGCGCCACCTTTTTCGATGCCGGACACATTCTGGGCTCAGCCAGCATCCGCATTGAACAGACCGCATCGGGGGCGCACCGCTCGGTGATTTTCTCTGGCGACCTGGGCAATGGCGGCCACGCCGTGCTGCGCGACCCGCAACTGCCGCCCCGCGCCGACTCGGTGGTGATGGAGACGACCTACGGCGACCGTTTGCACAAACCCATCGAGCCCTCGATCGCCGAACTGTTCGCGGCCATCAGCGAGACCCTCAAACGCGGGGGAAATGTCGTCATTCCGACATTTGCACTCGAGCGCGCGCAGGAGATTCTCTTTTACCTGCGCGAAGGCCTCGAGGCGGGCAAACTGCCCCGCACCTTGCCGGTCTTTCTCGATTCCCCGATGGCGATTTCCGCCACCGAAATCTTCCGCCACCACCCCGAGTGCTACGGCAACGCCATTGACGCTTTGTTTCGCGCAGGCAGCGACCCGTTTTCCTTGCCGGGGCTGCGCTTCACCCGCGAAGCCGCCGATTCCATCGCCCTCAACCGTCTGGTGGGCGGCGCGGTCATCATGGCCGGCTCGGGCATGGCCACCGGCGGGCGGGTGCGGCATCACCTGCGTCACAACCTGGGGCGGCACGAGTCCAGTGTGGTGTTTGTCGGATACGCCGCGCGCGGCACCCTCGCGCGGCTGCTGATCGATGGCGCCAAGAAGGTCAAGCTGTTTGGTGAAGAGATTCCGGTCCACGCGCGGCTCTACACCATCAACGGCTTCTCGGCACACGCCGATCAGCGCGAACTGCTCGCCTGGCAGCAAGCACTCAAACCCGAGCAGACCATCCTGGTTCACGGCGATCCGCACAGCATGGACGCGTTTGCCGCGCTGCTCAAAAACACCCGGGTGCAACGCCCGAAACAAGGCGATGTGATCGATCTCTGATCCCGCTTTACCACGACTTGAAAACTGCAATGTGCTCATCGCTGAACAAGACAGCCGCTTTGCCGCTGCGGGGGCCGAGATCGACGCATCCGCCCGCAAACTACCGGTCCAGGCTGACATGGAGAACGCCTCATGACCCGGACCGCGGGCAACAATCCCGCTAACTAGATGATGGGGGCTGCCACCGCCAGGTGTAGGGACGCAGGTAGGAGTACCGACGGTAAGCCGATACCATCGACCAATTGTTATTCCGCTGGCGCCAGCAGCCCATTCAATCTTTGAGGCAACTTTCTGCGGCCCAAAAAATCTATTTTTTATTTTTCATATGCCTAAACTGATTTTTGATTTCTTCCCCATCATCCTGTTTTTCATCGTATTCAAGGTGGCGGGCATTTACGCCGCCACGGCGGTGACCATCGCCGCGACCTTTGCGCAAATCGGCTGGGTCTGGTTCAAGCACCGCAAGGTCGAGCCGATGCTGTGGATGAGTCTGGCCGTGGTCGTCGTCTTCGGCGGCGCGACCTTGCTGTTCCACAACGACACCTTCATCAAGTGGAAGCCCACCGTGCTGTACTGGCTGTTCGCCCTCATCCTCGCCGGGGCGCAACTGTTTCAGGGCAAGAATCTGATGCGCGCCCTTATGGGCAAGCAGATGCAACTCCCCGATCCGATCTGGAACCGCGTCAACTGGTCGTGGGTGGCTTTTTTCGCGCTGATGGGAGTGCTCAACATCGTGATCGCCTACAACTTCTCCACCAACCTCTGGGTGGACTTCAAGCTGTTCGGTAGTCTGGCGCTGACGCTGGTGTTCGTGCTCGGGCAGTCGCTGCTGCTGGCCAAGCATATGAAGCTGGACGAGAACGCTTGATGTCCGGGCCGATTTCCCGCCGAGATCGCATCGAGACCCTGTTGCAGCAGGCGCTCAAGCCCGAAACACTGCAGGTGACCGACGACTCCGCCGCTCACGCCGGGCATGGCGGATTCGATGCGATGGGCAGTCATTTCCGCGTGCGCATCGTCAGCGCGCGGTTCGCTGGCGCCTCGCGTCTTGCGCGGCACCGCCTCGTGTATGATGCCTTGGCTTCGATGATGCACCATGAGATTCATGCGTTGGTGCTCGATTGCCAGGCCCCCGGAGACCCTCCCGAGGTCAGCGCACACTGAAAACTTGACCGTGCGCCCTGGTCGTTTGTTCCCTCCCCTTCTGGATGACTTCATGTTGAAACTCTCCCGCATTCTGGCCGTTGCCGCATTGAGCTGCGCGTTTGCCGCCCCCGTCTGGGCACAGAACATCGCCACTGTGAATGGCAAGCCCATTCCGCAGTCCCTGGCCGACTCCGTCGCCAACAGCATGGCCAAGCAGCAGGGTCAGGCCGTCACGCCCCAACTCAAAGAGATGGTGAAGAACGAGCTGATCAGCCGTGAAGTGATGGTGCAGGAAGCCGACAAGCTCGGCCTGGACAAAGAAACCGCAGTGCAAGACGAGATTCGCATCGCGCGTCAGAACATCCTCATCCGCGCGCTGTTCAACGCCTATCTGCAAAAGCATCCCATCACCGAGGCCCAGATCAAGGCCGAATACGACAAATTCGTCAAGAGCTTCGGCTCCACCGAATACAAGGCGCAGCACATCCTGGTGCCGAGCGAAAAAGAAGCTCAGGACATCATCGCCCAGCTGAAAAAGGGCGCCAAGTTCTCCGAGCTGGCGAAGAAATACTCCAAGGACACCGGCAGCGCAGCCAATGGCGGCGATCTGGGTTGGTCCACCCCCAACAACTATGTGCCGCCGTTCGCCAAGGCGCTTGAAGCCCTTAAGCCCGGCCAGTACACCCAGACGCCGGTGCAGAGCCAGTTCGGCTGGCATGTGATCAAGCTCGACGCCACCCGCCCGGCCAAGGCCCCGACGCTCGATCAACTCAAGCCGCAAATCCAGGCCGAACTGCAGCGCCAGGAAGTCACCAAGTATCAGGACGAACTGCGCGCCAAAGCCAAGATTACCGAGTGATCCGGCTTCGGCCCTGCAACAAAACGCCCGCATCTGCGGGCGTTTTTCATGGCTTGATCAGCTCATGCCTCAAGTCTCTGGAAACAACAGTTTGTGAACGGTGCTGTTGTCGATGGGCTCGTCGAACAGATCGCGCGCGAGCAACTGGCTGCCGAGTAGCTGCGGGGCGAACAGCACGTCGGGTTGCACCCGCCGGATTTTGTTGACGTGCCGCACATCGTTGACCCCGGCGATGGTCTTCACGCCCGGGGCCAATTCCTTCACCGCG
>ERZ795032.1987-NODE-1987-length-12581-cov-3.090053_pt1 | contig 12581 bp, 6 predicted proteins | sample MGYA00375124_ERZ795032 | MGnify/ENA primary metagenome ERZ795032 (study PRJEB30167, sample SAMN05720154) | activated sludge metagenome | isolation source: Anaerobic digester | place: China | collected 2015-12-16 ...
GGTCGTCCAGCGTGCCGCGCTCCCCGCACTCGCACATCAGGCAGTCGAAGTTGCAGAACGACGTCACGGGCACGCCGATCGACGCCGGCGCATGGTCGATGTCGTGCCGGCTCGCGAGCATGGCCTCGGCCATCCGGATGCGGTTGCCGACCGCCCGTGCCGTCCCGCCCCGAAGCACCAGGCGGTCCGGGGTCTCCTGGCCGCCCTGCAGCACCGGGCACGTCGTCCGGCACCCGGCGGGATGGCCGCCGGACGTCATCTGCACGCGGTATTCGCGCAGCAGGTCGGCGCCCCACAGGGCGGCCGGCGCCGCGCCCTCGGGGACGAAGTGCCGCCCCGCCATGTAGTCGGCGCAGCACGGCCCGAACGTGCCGCCGTCGTGCAGTTCCAGCCGGGTCCAGGGCCGCGTGCACGGGATCGCGGGCAGCGCCCCGGGGGGCACCAGGTCCACCAGCCGCACCTGCGCGTCCGGGCGTCCGACCAGCAGCGCGCGGGCACGGTCCTGCCACGTCGCGTCCGCCGCGGGCGTCCCGAACGGCCGCAGCCCGCCCAGCCCGAAGCGCCGCGCGTACGGCGCCGGCACGCCCAGGCAGCGGGCGTCGGCCTCGCACGCGCGGCACGCGTGCGCCTTGACCCACGGACGCGACGGGTCCTCGTAGCCCGTCTCGCCGGCGGCGATCAGCGGCCGGTTGCTCATCCGGGCGCGCTGCGCGGGCGACACGAAGCACGGGGGGATCGACGCGTGCGTGCTGGCGACCAGCGGCGACATCGGCAGGCCCGACGCGGCCGCGGCGTCCACCGCCCGCTCCAGCAGCGGCACCAGCTCCTCGTACGGGATCAGCCACGCGTCCGAAGCGGGCCGGTGGGGCGGGCACATCAGCACCGACACGTGCAGCTGCGGCAGCGGCAGCCCGGGCAGCAGGCCCGGAAGACGCGCCGCCAGATCCGCCAGGTGCGCCGCGTTGGCCGACCCGACGACCGCGTTGACGATCACGCGGTGCCCGGCCGCCAGCAGCGCCCGCAGCCCGTCCAGCGCCCGCGGCAACTGGCCCTGCGTGCGGGTGATCCGGTCGTACAGGGGCGCGTCGATCGCGTGCAGCGACACGAACCACAGCAGCCGCGGGTCGGGCGCCACGCGCGCCGCCGCGCCCGCGGTCGCGAAGGCCACGGCGTTCGTCTGGACCTGGACGCCGCCGACGCCCGGCAGCGCCAGCGCGCGCGACAGCACCGCGTCCCAGCCGCGGCGCAGCGTCGGCTCGCCGCCGGTCAGCGTCAGCAGGCAGCCCGGGAATCCGGCCGCGGCCGCGTCGATGCACGCCGCCAGCGCGTCGTCGTCCGGCTCGGCGCAGTCCGGCGCGCTGCAGAACGGGCAGTCCTGGTTGCACCGGGGCGTCAGCCGGACCAGCACCTGGTCCTCGGTGCGGCCGTCGTCGCCGACCGAGCGGTCGACGCTGGCGAACGGGAACCGGTGCGCGAACGCGCGGGCCGGGTCGCCGCCGCCCGCCCGGGCCCAGTCGTCGGGCAGACGGGCCTCCAGCCGCGCCAGGATCGCGATGGCCAGGTCGATGCGCGCCATCAGCGCGGGCGTCTCGGGGCCGGGGGTCGCGTACCGGTAGCCGTACCGTCCGGTCGCCTTGTAGTTCGGGCCGCCCTCCGCCAGGGCCACGACGCGCACCGTCGCCGCCGGGGCCGTCGCGTCGGCGTCCAGCGCGATCGCCAGTTCGCCGTCGGCCGCGTCCACCCGGGACGCCGGCAGGCCGGCCCGGCGCAGCAGGTCCCCCAGGCGCGCGGTCCAGGCGGGCGCGGCGGGTGCGCGGTCGTGCGGGTCCATCGCCTCTCCGGCGGCAGGGGCCGCTGGAATCCTAGCCCGGAACGCGCGCCGCGTCACCGGCCGCGCCGCGCGGGAATCCGTCCGGGCCGGCCGGAAACCCTAGCGGCTCCAGTAGCGGTTCGTCCAGTGGACGACCTCGCCCATGCGCAGGGCGTTCGCCATGCCGTCGATGAAGGGCAGGACGCCGGCGAACCCCAGGAACGGGCGGTCGGCCAGCGCGTGGGTGTGGAACGACGGGAACCCGAACTCGACGGTCGCCAGGTCGTCCTTGGCGACCATGCCCACCGCGGCGCTGCTGGACACCAGCAGGCCGACCCGGTGGTCCGCGATCCGCGACCGCATCAGGTCCAGCAGCGGCTTCAGGCGCGGGTGCACCAGCAGCAGCGTGCCGGGGTCCAGCGCGCGGTCCAGGCCCGCCAGGTGGTGCTTCGGGTTCGTGACGATCGCGAAGTCCAGCTGCATGCCCAGCAGCGCGGCCGTCTCGGCGAAGCCGCGCGCCAGGTGGGGGTCGCCGACGAAGCCCGCCCGCCGGTTCTGGAACACGTAGGGGATCAGGAACTCCAGCGGCGGCACGATCGCCGACAGTTCGCGGTCGATCAGCGCCTCGGCGGCGGCCTCGCGGTCGAACTCCCGGCCGAGCTGGCGGACCCAGTGCTCGGTCGCGGTCAGCCCGAACGGCAGGTCGCACGCGACCAGCCGGGCGCCGGTGCGCCGCGCCAGCCACTGGGCCGCCTTGCGCCCGTAGGGGAACGACAGGATCGTGCCGGCGTCGCGGACGTCGCGCAGCTGCTCGAAGCGCTGGCCCTCCAGCCAGATCGACACCGGCTCCAGGTCCAGCGCGGCCAGGATGCGCCGCAGTTCCCGGACGTTGGCGCGATGGTCGCCCTCGTTGCGGTCGAACATGTGGCCGACGATCGCGACCTTGCGCGGGTCCTTCGTGCCGCCCGACAGGTCGAGCTGCCGCGCCAGCGAGATCAGCACCTCGGCGTAGCCGTCCATCCAGTCGCCGGACAGCGACTTGCCCGGCACGTGGATCACGGTCCGGCCCGTCGCCTGCTGGACGCCGCGGCACAGCCGCTCGTAGTCGGCGCCGGTGATCACCGCCATCGGCATCGACGTCATCATCACGCCGCCCACGGTCGGGTGGGACGCGATGCGCATCAGCGTCGACTCGATCGCCTGCTCGCGGGACTTCGTCATCTGGACCGGGTGCAGCGCGGTGTTCGCGATCCGGTGGTGACCCGACACGCTGGTCAGCGTCGACATCCAGTCGTGGTTGCCCTGGACGTACTGGGTCTTCATGTGGGTGCAGTCGGGGCCCTCGACCAGCGTGTAGGCGTCGCGGATGGCGTTCGTCGCCACGTACACGCCCACCATGAACGTGAACGTGATGCGCTGGCTGTGGTCCTGGGAGGCGGGATCCGCCGCCCCGCCCGCGCCCGGGACGGCCCCGGCGTCAGCGTCCTGCATCCGTGTCCTCCGGCGGCCGACGGGCGGGCATGCCGTCCGGGGTCCGCGCCAGCCAGTCCCGGTAGCGGCGGTAGAACGGTGTCCGGCAGATGCCCGCGATGCGCTCGACGGTGCGGACCGCGCCCGCGAGCCCCATCTCGAACACCTGCAGCGAGAACCGGCTCTTGCCCGCCTCGGTGACCCGCCAGTCGAAGAAGTGGTACGACAGCACCGCGTCCGCGCGGGACTCGCGCAGCCGGCGCCGCATCATGTCGAAGCTGTTGAACGCCTGCAGCACGTGGCGTCCCGGCTCGCGGAACACGCCCTGGACCGCCGCGGCCGCGACGCGGGCCCGCTCGCGTTCGCCCGCCTTGATGAACACGTCGACCCCGAAGCCGGCCTCCTCCAGCACGCGCAGCAGCGGCACGCCCCAGGTCCGCGACGGGTCGGTCAGCAGGTCCGTCTCCTCGGCGCGGATCACCAGCGCGACGCGGTGGTTCGCCGCCAGGTCGCACGCGCGCCGCCACGCGTCGGCATGCCGGGCCGACACCGCCTGCCACGCCGCCTCGGCCTGTCCGGCGCGCCCCAGCGCCTCGGCGACCGCCAGCAGCCAGCGGTGCGTGCCCTCCCAGCCGTAGGGCGCCTCCGGCGTGATGCAGCGGATGCGCGTCTCGCCGGTCAGGTGCTGGTAGTGGTTCTCCCAGACCTGGTTCGGGTAGAACACGCTGACCGGCGCGCCCGGCAGCGCCCGGATGCGCTCGGCGCTGAAGTTCGGGATCAGGTGCGTGTTGATCCGGATGCCCGCGGCGTCCAGCAGCACCCGCAGGTCCTCGGACGCCGAGTCGTCGGCGAACCCGACCAGGTTGACGGCCGCCGGGTCCGGGGGCGGGGCCTCGGCCTCGACCGCCAGCCGGCGCGTCTCCAGCAGGTCCTTGAACACGTTGAACATGCTGACGGGCGTGACGGTCAGGTACACCAGCGGCGACTCGCTCCTGCGCGCGTACTGGCGGACGACCGACTCGACGTCCTCGCCGGTGACCATCGGGACGCAGGTGTTGGAAAAGAACGTGATCTTGTCCTGGCCCTTTCCGGTCGCCAGCACGTGGTCCAGCACGTCGCGCACGCGCTTCGGGTTGCCCATGATCACGTCGTGCTCGGTCAGTTCGGTGGTGACCATGCCGTCGACCCCCGGCTCGACGCGGCTGGCGTCGGTCGGCAGGTCGAAGCTGCGCGTCCGGTTGTCCCAGGGATAGTCGACCGACGAGATCAGCGGCGCGACCCCGTGGGGCGCGACCTGCAGGCATTCGCTGTCGCAGTGCTGCACGAAGCGGAACGACCCCGACAGGTCGACGCTGTCCAGCTGGCCGCGCTGGATCTCGCCGACCGCGAAGAACTCGGCGTACGCGTCGGCGCCGGCCCAGGTGTTCAGCAGGTTCGTGACCTGCTGGCCCAGGTACTTGCGGACGACCGGCAGCGCGCGGCACTCCGGGTCGGCCTCGATCCGGCCCAGCAGGGCCGCCAGGTCCAGGTCCCCGATGCGTTCCGGCGCGCGCTGGCGCACCCGCCGGTCGATGTCCTCGGGGATCGACCCGTGCCCCTTGTACGACACGGCCACGCGCGGCGTCGTCACCCACGCCCGCCCGTCGGGCTGCCGCTCGGACAGCGTGAACACCAGCCGCGGCTCGCGCGGCGCCGGGCCCAGCAGCACCTGGATGTGGTCGTCGTACCAGACCACCAGGCGCACCCGCAGGTCCTCGGGCATGTCCTCCAGGCCCAGCAGGTGCTCGAAATCCTTGCAGGATGCGTCGCCGCCGCGCAGGCGCCGGGTTTCCGGCTCGCCCTCGTCGGCCTGGGGGATCGGCACGGTGTGGTGGGACATCCGATCAGCCCCCGTTGTCGCGCAGGAACTCGAAGACCCCCTCGTCGGTCATCGGCGTCGGCAGCGGCATCTGCGCGGGGTCGATGGCCTCGATGGCCGCGCCCAGCGCCCGGAACGCCTGGGCGGCCGGGGCCTCCGGGGCGTATTCCAGGATCGTCCGCTGCTGCTTCTCGCCTTCCATGATGCGCGGGTCGCGCTCGACGACGGTCAGGATGCGGGTGTTCAGGCGCGCGGCGAAGCGGTGCAGGGGCTCGACCTTCGCGTCCTTCGAACGCAGGTTGGCGACCAGGCCCGCCAGGCACACGCCGTTGTCGCGGTAGATGTCGATGGCGCGGGCGATGTTGTTGGCCGCGAAGATCGCCATCGGCTCCTCGGACAGCACGATGACGACCTTCTTCGCGAAGCCGTCGCGCAGCGGGGCCGCGAAGCCGCCGCACACCACGTCGCCCAGCACGTCGAAGATCGCCACGTCGTAGCGGCCGGACTGGAGCAGCTGCATCTCGTCCAGCGTCTCGATCATCCGCGCCACGCCGCGCCCGCCGCAGCCGACGCCGGGGGCCGGGCCGCCCGCCTCGCAGCACGAGATGCCGTAGCGGCCGGTGGTCAGGATCTCGTCGGTGCCCGCCGCCTCGGGGTCCTCCTTCAGGATGTCCAGCACCGTGCGGATGTTGGTCGACGTCTCCAGCAGGCGCAGCGCCGAGTCGTGCTTGGGGTCGCAGCCCACGTGCAGCACGCGGCGGCCCGCCTGCGCGTAGTGCACGCTGAGGCTGGTGGCGACGACCGACTTGCCGATGCCGCCCTTGCCGTAGACCGCGATCGTTTCCATTTCGCCTCGCGAGGTTGCGTTCCCGGGCCGTTTCCGGTGCCCGGGCAAGTATCCGTTCTGGATCTTGCGCAGTCAAGTCGCGGCGCGCCCATCCGCGCGTGCCCACAGGGGTTTCCGGCGTCCCGAGGCGGGGGCGGTCACGCGTCCCCGGGACCCGGCCCCCGCCGGGCGCGCAGGTCCCGCAGGAAGCGCATGAACGCGTGGAAGGCGCGCCACTGGTCGGGCGTCCGCAGCGGCGCGTCCTCCGGGTGGCGCACCGACATCCGGCCGATCCGGGCCAGCCCGGTGGCGCCCTGCTCGCGCACGTCGACGACCAGCCGGACCGGGCGGTCGCCGCCTTCCAGCCGCACCGCGACCTGGCCCGGGCCCGCGGGGCCGGACTCGGCCAGGCGATAGCCGGCGAACCGCGTCGGCCCCCGGGCGACCCCGGCGAACAGGCGTTCCAGGAACGACGCGGCCCGCGCGGCGGCCGGGTCCGCGGATTCGGGCGACGGCAGGACCGTGTCGCGCGGCGGCGGGGCCGGCGGCTGGATCGGCGCCGCGCGGCGGGCGGCGATCATCGCGCGCCAGAAGTCCGCCTGGATCGCGCGCCCGTGCCACCACAGGAACGCGCGCCCCGACAGCGGCAGGAACGGACGCCCCTGCCGCAGCAGCAGCAGCGTCTCGCCCTCGGCGACGATCTCGTCGGACAGGGTCACGCCGGCGGTCTCGGCGCACGGGACCATGTCGTGGCCGACGCGGTAGCGGAAGCGCTCGCCCGGCTCGGATTCGGGGATCAGTTCGACGATCGCGCTCTGGACCCCCGCGAACAGCAGGAACGGGCGCTGCAGGCGCGCCACGTGCCGTTCCCAGACCGCCGGCGCCGCCTGCCGCAGCGCGTCCAGGACCCGGCGCGCGCGGGGCAGCGACGGCGCGCAGTCCAGCGAGCAGGGGACGTACTCGATGCCCAGCGACGCCGGGCTGACCTCCCAGGGCACGGGGCCGGGCGTCGCGATGCGCCGGTCGACGTGCATCCAGAAGACGGAGTCCCGGAACGGTTCGTCCTCGGCGGCCCACGCGTCGGAGCAGCAGGCGGGATAGCCCAGCAGCCGGCCCATCCGCGCGATCAGCGCCGGTCGCTCGCCGGGCGGCGTTGCCGGGTCGTGCATCCGCATGGTCACCGCGACCGCCTCGTCGACGTCGGCGGCGCGCAGGCCGAAGAACGCCTCGAACGCGTCCTCGCGGCCGTCGGGCAGCGGGCGGCGCTCGGCGCGGACGTTGGGCAGCAGGGGATTGCCGGTCCAGGCGGCCACGGCGTCTGGGTGCACCGGCTCGATCTTCGCCACCGGCTTCAGGGCCAGCAGCGTGTCCAGCGGCACGATCAGGTCGGTCTGGGGGCCCGCGACGGGCCAGGTGGGCAGCGGCGCCCAGTACTCGCCCGCGGGTCCCGGGTCGACGCGCCGCGCGACGAACCGGTCGGCCTCGGCGACCAGGGCGTCGACGTCCGGGATCCCGCCTTCCCACGCCAGCACCACGGCCTCGCGGACGACGTGCCGCGCGACGTCGACCGGCGAAACGCCCCCCTTGCGGCCCCGGTGCACGACGTCGGCGACCGCGTCGGTCAGCGCGTCGAACCCGCGCGGCACCTGGTCGTTCTCGATGCGCAGCAGCACGCGGCCGATCGGTTCCATGACCGGGTCCGCGAACCGCCAGGGCACCTCGGGCTCGTACAGGTTCAGCCGGGCGGTGTCCAGCAGCGGATCGTCGTAGCGGTCGGCCAGCAGCCCGTCCGCCCGGGCGCGCGCGTGCAGCGGCAGGGCGGCGTACAGGCGCAGGCGGCCCGACAGCAGCTTGCCGGCGATCGGCGCGATGCCCAGCAGTTCGCAGACCGACAGGTTCAGCAGCAGTTCCTCGGGGCGGGTCCACGGGGTGAACGTGATCAGGCTGAGCCCGCCGTGCCGCCGGAACCCGAACCCGTCGGGGAACTCGCGCTCCAGCAGGAACAGCGCGCGCAGGGCCTCCAGGTTCGTGGCCGGTCCGAAGCCCTTGTTCAGCCGGGCCAGTTCGGGGCCGGCGAAGTTCTCGACCCCCACCAGGCACAGTTCGATGCGGTGCGGCGTTTCCGCCAGCGTCGCCAGCGCCCGCCGGAAGGCCGGCAGCGACCGGACCAGCAGGTCGGACCGGCAGTCCAGCAGCAGGTCGGACGGGGGCAGGGCGGCGTCCCGGAGGATGTCCGCGACCGCCTCGACGCGACGCACCGGGGCCTCGCCCTGCATCCGGATCCACAGCCGGTCGGGCGCCCGGGGGCACGTCCGCGCGATGGCGTCGAACTGGACCTGGATCGACCGGACCGGGTCGACGTCGCGCCAGGCGTCCGGCTGGGCCGGCGGGCGCAGGCAGAACGCGCAGCCGCCGGCGCGCACGCAGCCGTCCAGGTCCAGGCCGGCCAGGAACGGGTTGGACGCGAAGGACCGCTCGTACAGGCAGGATTCGCCCGCGATGACGTAGGGCAGGGGGTTCAGCGCGCGGGCCGCGTCGTTCCCCGGTTCCCAGGCGTGGTCGGGGACCGCCCCGGACAGGCGCGCCATCCGGGACACGTCGGTGTCGGGCGTCGGGAAGGGGCGCGGGTCGTTCCACAGGCACGGGATCGACGGGGCGTCCCCGGTCGCCGCGGCGTCGGGCCCCGCGTGGCGGAGGTCCCGTACGCAGCCCGGCATCGCCAGTCGCGCCAGCAGCCCGGCGGCCGGCCGCAGCCCGAACAGCACGTGCGTCGGCGCGAACGCGTCCAGCACGCGCTGCAGCGTCGCCGTGTCGGCCGCGTCCAGGTCGACGCCCTCGGCCTCGAACTGCAGCAGGTTCGCCGGCGCGACGCCGAAGCGGATCCAGCGCGTCGCGTGATCCGGCCGCAGCCGGCCCTGGACGAACGGGAACAGTTCGGCGCGGTGGAACCCGCGGGTCGCGGCGAACTCGATCAGCAGCAGTCGAACGCGTTCGTCCATCGGTTCCCCGGCCCGCGGGGCGGGCGGTTCGGGCACGTGCCGGCGCAACGAGTGTCGAGGGCGGGGCGCCGCGAGTCAAGTCCGCGGGGACCGGCTGGCGGCGCTTCGCGGAACGCGGTGGCGTGGCGCTACCGGCGCTCCAGCGTCAGGTTGCGGGTGCACGTCAGCGTGCCCTCGTCGCAGCCGCACGCGCCGTCCTGGCACGCCAGGCAGGGGCCGAAGGCGCTCTCGACCGCGACCTCGGTGCAGTTCGCGTTCGGCGTGCCGACCAGCGTCATCATCCGGCTGGGGCAGCTCGGGTCGTGCACGAACTGGAACGTCCATTTCCCGTCGGCCCAGGTGACAGGCAGGTCCGCGTCGCTGTGCCAGCCGCAGACGCCGTCGGTCCCGGCCAGTTGCACCGGCCCGATCGTGAAGCTGGCGCGGATGGCGCCCGCCTCGTCCGCGACGAACCACGCGGTGGCGCTGGCCATGCCGTCGCAGTCGTCCCGGGGGACGTCGACGGCCCAGGTGCCCAGCGGGCACGGCAGGTCGTCGCTGCCGCTCAGGTCGATGTCGTCGCCGGCCGTGGTCACCGCGACGCCGTTGCCCAGGTCGACCGTGATCGTGCCCAGGTCGGCGTCGCCCGTCAGTGTCACGGTCTGGCCGACCTCGGTGCCGGCCCGGAACAGCATCGTCGCGACGCCGTTGCCGTCGGCGTCCAGCACGAAGCAGCCGAAGGCGACGCCCAGCGCGTCGATCTGCAGGGACACCTGGCCGGCGGCGTCGGCCGTGCCGGTGGCGGCGTCCGGCGGCGTCGCGAACGTCACGCAATACAGCCGGTAGCCGGCCAGGGGGTCGCCCGATTCCAGCGCGGACGCGCGGACGCCCGGCAGCAGGCGCGGGGCCGGCGACTGGCCCTGGCTGCCCGCGACCAGCGTGCCCGAGATCGTGATGGCGGCGGGCGGCACGTCGGGGGTGACCCCGGGGTCGACGGCCGATCCGCCCGTGTCGTCGCAGGCCAGGAACGGGGCCAGCGCCAGGATCGGGAGCAGGGCCAGGGACGCGATCGGGACGGAACACGCCCGGTGGATTCGCATGGCAGCCTCCTGTCGGTGGCTCGATGCTACGCCTTTCGGGCGGCGGGATCGAGCCGGGGGCGCGGGACCGCTCCGGGGCGGTTGCGGACCGGCCGGTCGTGACCGTACACTGCCGGCCATGGCCGACCCCGCGCGAAACCCGCCCGCCGGGCCCCGGATCCCGCCGCTGGTCCTGGCCCCGCTCCAGGGCTTGACGACCGCCGTGTTCCGGCGCGTGTTCGCGCGCCATTTCGGCGGATTCGACCGGGCGATGGCCCCGTTCATCGCGGTCGGGCACGGTCGCATGCCGCCGCCGCGGCGCTTCAAGGACATCCTGCCCGAGCACAACCGGGGCGCGCCGCCGCTGGTGCCGCAACTGCTGGGCAAGGACGGCGACGACTTCCGGGCCCTGGCGAACGCGATCCACGACGAACTGGGCCATCCCGAGGTCAACTGGAACCTGGGCTGCCCGTCGCCGACGGTCACGGCCCGGGGGCGCGGCGCCGGCATGCTGCCGCATCCCGACCGGGTGCGGGCCTTCCTGGACGCGGCGTGCGCGGGCCTGCGGTGCCGCCTGTCGGTCAAGCTGCGGCTGGGGATGCAGCGCGACGACGAGGCCCTGGCGCTGGCCGACGTGCTGAACGCGTACCCCATCGTCGAGGTCACGATCCACCCGCGCACCGCGCGCCAGCAGTACCAGGGACACGCCGACGTCGCGCGCTTCGCGGACCTGAAGGCGCGGCTGGCCCATCCCGTGGCGTACAACGGCGACGTCGCCACGACGGCGTTCGCCCGCGACCTGTGCGCGCGGTTCCCGGACCTGTCCAGCCTGATGGTCGGGCGGGGCGCGCTGGCGAATCCCTGGCTGCCGGCCGCGATCCGGGCGGGGCGGCCCGAGCGCGAGGGTTGGGATCCGGCCGCGCTGGCGGCCTTCCACGACGACCTGTTCGACGCGTACCGACTGGCGCTGGCGGGCGGCGCCGGCCCGGTGCTGGGGCGGATGAAGGAACTGTGGGGATACTGGGCGCCGGCGTTCCCCGACGCGCGGCGCGTGCTGAAGGCGCGCACGCTGGCCGAGTACCGCGACCAGGCGGACCGGGTGCTGCGCCCGTGATCGCGCTTCGGAGCGCGGCCGTCCTGCTCCCTGGTTTGCCTGGAACGCTTGCAGTATGCTGTCCCCATCCGAACGCGACGATTCCGGGGTGAAGACCATGCCGGGTGGCAGCGGGCGCGCCGTCAAAGGGGTCGAGCCGAAGCGGCACGGCGGGTCGGGGCCGAAGCCGGCCGCCAAGGCGCCTCCCAAGGGGGGCTCGGGGCCGCTGGACGCCGTCCGGCCGCAACTGGCCGGGCATCACGCCGACGAGCAGCAGCGGATGCTGAGCCCGAAGGCGCGGCTGCTGTCGCCGCTGCGCACGCGCAACGCGACGGGCATGGACCGCGAGGCGCTGCGCCATCACCAGCCCGGCGAGGGCGTGCACCTGCCGGGGCCGCGCGGGCACTGGAACACCGTCGGCCAGGTCAGTCGCGGCGATCCGGCGATGGCCCAACTGGGCGACGAGTACAAGGGCGAGAAGCAGCATGCGCGCTTCCGGGACGACGAGGGCCTGGAGGACGCGGTGGCGACGGGCGCGATGACCGAGGACCAGGCGTGGGCCGAGGCTCAGAGAGGCGGGCGCACCTTCCGCGGGTGGCGGTGGTTCGACGGCGAATGGGTGCCGGTGCGGACGTACCAGCACCCGGCGCCCAGGGATCTGCAGGTCGGCGCGACCGGCGGGGTGCTGCAGCACGAGCAGGCCGCGATGGACACCACCGGCGCGCAGCCGGGCCTGGCGGACGCGGGCCAGGACCGCAAGATCTTCGTCATGGGTCGCGACCGCAACCTCTATTCCGAGGACGCGAAGGCGGCCACGCTGTCGCTGCTGCGCCAGAAGATGCCGGCCGTCAAGGCCGCGCGCGACCAGGCGCGGGCGGCGGGGAAGTCGGACGCCGAGATCTCCCGGACGCTGGGCGCGGGCAACTCGAAGGTGGCGTACGAGTATTTCCACCACTCGTCGTTCCTGCCCGGCGACGAGGTCGCGGCGGCCGGCGACATGGAGGTCAAGCAGGGCTACCTGAAGAACATCTCGAACGAGAGCGGCCACTTCCGACCCGGGCGCGCGCAGCACCTGCAGGCGCTTGAGCGGCTGGACGAGATGGGCGTCGAGCTGGGGACCGCGAAGACGCAGTTCACCGACGCGGAGGGGCGGCACGCCGGTCCGACGGGCAAGGGCTACAACGCCGGCGAGTACCTGCAGTCGGGCGGCAACCTGGACCTGCTGCACCAGCGGCACATGGTCCGGGGCCAGCTGGAGTACCAGCAGAAGGGGCACCGCCGGGCGCTGGACGCGGACGCCGAGCAGCGCGCGGCGCGGGTCGGGCCGGTGGCGGCGACGCGTTCACCGGACGAGCAGGCGCAGGCGGAACTGGTGCTGGAGCAGGCGGCGCGGGGCCAGGCCCGGGCGAACGCCCCGCAGGAGCGGGCGAAGTCGCGGGCCCTGACCGCGCAATCGTCCGCGCGCAA
>ERZ795032.1996-NODE-1996-length-12507-cov-4.832557_pt1 | contig 12507 bp, 11 predicted proteins | sample MGYA00375124_ERZ795032 | MGnify/ENA primary metagenome ERZ795032 (study PRJEB30167, sample SAMN05720154) | activated sludge metagenome | isolation source: Anaerobic digester | place: China | collected 2015-12-16 ...
AATCGGCCCGGTCACCGGCAGAGTGGGCAATGGTCTGGTAGTAATCGTAGACGCCAGCGACGTCGATATAGTTGGTTTTGGTGTCAACATCATAGTCGAACGGACTGCTCGCGTTCAGGGAAACTGTGTAGGTGCTGGGAACAGTATAGGGGTGTGTGGGATTTTGCTCGGTTGAGGTGGTGCCGTCCCCGAAATTCCAGAGCCAGGAGGTAATATACCCCGTTGAACTATCAGTGAACGTGACGGTGAGCGGGGCGGTCCCTGCGGTGACATTGGCGGAGAAGGATGTGGAGATCTCCTCTCCATCGACGACTGTGATATAGTTTGAATACTCAACCGAATCCGTTCCTCCGATATTTGTGACGGTCAGTGATACACTATAGGTGCCGGGATTAACGTACGTATGTACCGGAGATTCACTCTGAGAGGTGGCACCGTCCCCAAACGTCCAGGAATACAGTGATGGATATCCAGTAGAATTCGAGGTAAATTGTATTGATGTGCCCACCAGGGCCGCTGTCTTGTTGGCAGAAAAACCCGCACTTGGGGTCTGGAACGAGGCCCAGACATAATCCGCCAATGCTCGCTGGCCGGATGCATTGAGATGCACTCCGTCCGGGGCATAGTATGTAGTATCTGCCTCATCAATGATGCAATTCCCAGGGATAGTATCCACGGCGTCATACGCGCGAATGAAAGGGATATCTAATGCCCGCAACCCCTCCTGGATCTGAGTTAGATTCTCTCGCTGATAGGCATACTCGCGAAATGCTCGCCCGTCGGGCACCATCAGCGTCTGGATGAGGATGATCGGGGTGGTGTCCTCAGTATGTACGTAGTTGTACATATCAAGCAGGTTTTCCAGCCGCTGTTGGGCATATATCTCATAGTAATCATCGTTCAGACCGAACATGATGCAGTAATAGGTCTCGTTGTCGTAATGAGTGGCAATATTCGCCAACCCCCACGCGGAGGTCATTGAGCCCCCATCTATATTGTGATCGGCGGAGGCGTCCGGATCATACAGATCTCGCATCTGCATAATGTAACAATCTGATCCGTCCGGGTTGAGATCGGCATACCCTGTCGCTCGCGTGACAGAATCACCGTATGCGTAATAAGAAACATCCGTCGCCGCCACACTGGCGGGAATGATCAGCAGCCCCACCAGCAGCACGGCCAGCAGGGGGAGAGTAATATTTCGCATCGTCATTTTACATCCCCCAGAACCCGTCCGGTGACGAGTTGGAACAGGAAATAGCTGTATATCATCCAGAGACACCCTGTGAGCGGGTAGATGATGATCCCGGGCATGCCGATCATCGACATCATCTGCGGTGCGAGGGTGAACGGCCCGAGGATGAGGTCGAGGAAGGTGTTGAGCATCATCACGATCGTGCCGGGGTCGAGGAACGAGATCTCGGTGGTCGTGGAACTGTTGATGGAGGCGTTGATCAACTCGGTGCCGAGGGTGTAGTCAAGTTCAGTCTTGAACGGGTTGATGGCCCTTAAAATGGTGAACATGGCGTTCACCGCGAAGATCCAGACTGCGATGGTAAGTCCTCGTGCCATGTTTTTTCACTCTCCTGATGTCCTCCCGAGCAGTCCGAGGAACGCCCAGACGATGCAGAGCGCGACGATGGTCGGCGAGAGCGGGAGCCAGCCCCAGAGCACCAGAGCGCCGGCGAAGAGGGTGACGACGACGGCTCCCTGCGGGCCGGAGATGTAACTGAATAGGCCGGCGACGAAGAGGATCAGGAAGAAGGCGATCCCCATCTTCGCGTAGGAGTCGAGGTCGGCGGGGAGCTTGGCGACGCCGTCTGCTCCGACCCACTGGCTCCAGGTGTTGGTGAACGACGGGGAGCCGGAGGCGGTGAGCTGGACGCGATATGAGGAGTTGGTCCAGCCGGCGGGGATCTGGTAGTAGTCGTCTACGGGGAGGGTGGTGTACTCTTTCTGGAAGACCACGGTGTTGTCCGTCGATCGGGTGATCGTGTAGACGACGAGATGGGTTCTCTCCCGGGTGTCGTCGTAGTGGAGGTAGATCCGCTGGGTGGCTGGGTCGTAGCCGCTCGAGTACTGCGCTCCGGTGCGGAGAGGGTCGGGCCCTTTGATGCGAAGGATGTAGTCTGTTTGCGACGATGCCGGGAGGATGACGCGCTGGAGTTCGCCGTCTCCGACAGTGACGCGGACGTATTCGCCCCATTGTACCGGGATGGAGGCTGTCCCGTAATCGTCGGTCTGGATGATGGTTGGTGCGTCCCAGGTCTGATCGGTGCCGCCGTGCTCGAGGGCGATCTGTGCCCCGGCGTAGGGGAGAGCGTCCTTGTAGACCGTGAGCCGGATCGTGCCGGGGTACTCATCTTCTTCAACGCCGGGCTGGAACGCGACGAGCCGGCCGTTGGACCGGCCGATGAGGACGATCTCTCCGCGCCAGGACATGGTGAGCGCGGTGACAGGGGATGCGCTGTCCGAGGCGTGGAGGAGGTACCAGGACGAGGAGACGTCTTTGCTGAAGACATAGTATTTGCCGTCGTCGCTGCCGCCGGCGGCGTAGAGGCCGTTTGCCTGCGCGACGTCAACGTAGCGGACGGGGCCGCCGGCGGTGTAGGTGCCGACCTGGGCGCCGTCGGTGCGGAAGATGTCGATGAGGTTGTTGCGGCCCTCGACGATGAACGCGCCTTCGTGGGCGAGGGTGAGGACGTAGGGGGTGCCAGCCCGGGGTCCCAAAGTGACGGTATCGCCGAACGCGGCGCCGTCGGTCTGCTGGAGGTAGAGGTTGGATGCCGTGGAGACGGCAAACCGGGTCCCGACCTCCGTCCTGGTGATGTGGGTGATGGTGCCGGAGTAGGTCTTAGTGGTGGAGGGGTGGAGGGCGGGGTAGTCCTCTGTTGCGGACTGGAACGATGGGGGGGCGGCGGAGTAGGCGCGGATGAGGACGTAATCATAATATTCGGGCAAGGAACCTCCCTTGTTGATGACAAATGGATAGTTCCCGCTGAGCGCTGATGCGGATCGAGTATCCCCAGCGGTATTAAACATCACGTATCCGTCAGACTTGCGGATGATCTTCGTGCTTGCGTAGGCTCCGCGGGTTCCGCCGGATGCAAAAGCCTCCGATGCCCCCCCCGGCCACTCATAGGACTCCCCTCCGGAATAATAGACGTTCCTGCCCGAGTCGTAACTTGACAGGGACGAGAACCCAACCATTGTTGCCACATCGACTGTGCTCGTCGATGAGTACACGTTGTGGTTACACTCTGCTATGACACCGTTCCCAAACGTTGCTTTCGTCCCAATGCCTTCCCACCCTGAGCTTGAGATCGTGCAGATCCCCCCTGATATAGTGAGAGATGTGGCCGTGACATCCCATTTGCTCGTGTTTATAGCGGGACCCTCGAATTGATCGAAAAAGAGGTACGTTGCGTCCCCGTCGCTCGTCGTTGCCGCCGCCGAGTTCCCATACCACATCCGCAGCACTCCGGCACTCGTCGCCCCCTCCAGCCGCACTGTGAACCGGGCGCTGCTGCTGGTGTAATCGGGCCAGAGATAATACGCGAGTTCCCCGGTGCTGTTGGTGAACCTGATATCGCCGTAATCCTCTCGACAGTGCTCCCCGACATAAATATGCCAGATCTTTAATCCGCCGACAATCTCCTCGTACGCGGTGCCCTCGGAGTGATGGACCATGACGTCCTGCTGGTATACTGTGATATTACCGGCAGAGTATTGGATCTGCTGGGCGCGTGTCCATCCCTGCTCCAGATAAGACGTCAACTCGCTCAGGGGCGGCAACTCGCTCAGGGGCGGCAACTCGCTCAGGGGCGGCAACTCACTTAGCGGGAGGAGATCCGCCTTGGTCGGGGCAGCCCCCTCTGCGCCCACTGCCCAGGTTCCGTCCCCGGAGACCTGGAAGGTCCCCGGGAGGAGGTCGGCGGTCACGAACCAGGCCCCGCGCTCGGGGGTGATGACGGCGAGGTGGTCGAGGCCGGTGTCGGTCGATTCATGGGCGAGGATATACCAAACGCTGCCGTCAGGTTTCGCGGCAACGCCGTACTGGTGGTCCGGGTCGGTGACGTTGAACCACTCGGCCCCGGTCCCGGTGTTCACCAGGTAGACGGCCGATGTGCCGGTCTCCTGGTACTGGACGGCCAACTGGCTCCCGTCCTGAGTGAGGATAAGGTTGGTGACGGGGCAGGTCTCAAAACTGATCGGGCTGCCTATCTGGGTCCCGTCCGCGTCGTAGCGATATACGTTCCCCGTTTCGGTGCCGACGAAGATTATTGCGCCGGTCTCGTCGGTGACGATGGCGGTGATCTCCGACCCGAGTTGTTTCTCCCAGACCTCGACGGCACCGGCTGCGGGGGCGAGGAGGACGAGAGCGAGCAGGAGCAGGGCGAGGCGCTTCATGCGGTCCTCCTCTGGGCCTGCACGAGGTACCAGAACGTGAGCGAGAGGAAGAATGCTGCCGGCAGCCACTCATGGATGGTGTAGAGGTAGCCGAGCGCGGTTGAGTCGCCACCGATGTTGACGGCCATCACCCAGAACCCGGCATACAGGTCCCAGGTGAGGGTGTAGAGGAAGAGGATGGCGAACATCGAGACGAAATACACGACGGTTGCGTATGAAACCATTATCGATCCCTCCAGGTCGGCTGCCGCCGGAACGACGGGGAGACGAACGCATGGATGAGGGCGGCGAAGATGATCAGCAACGGTGCCCAGTAGAGGACCCGGTCGAGCAAGGAGAGCAGCGAAGGGTCTACCTCAAATGTGACACAGGCGTCCCGGATGGAGAACCAGGCCGGGAGGATGGCGACGTAGTAGACGGGGAGAAAGATGCTGGCGCCGATGAAGCCCGCCCAGGCGCGGAGACCCATGCATCACCGCCTCCGCCGGCTCTTCTTGCGCTTGGGGGCCGGGCCGAAGTGGAAGTCGGGGATTCCGACGACGTCGAGAGGACGCACGGCGGGGATGTCCCAGGGCACCCGGTGCGGGGTTTTGCGAACAGATGCGGTCTGGACCGTTCTGGGCCGAAGAGGGGTCCGGGGCGGGCTCCCGATGGTGATCCGCTGGAGGTTGCGGATCACTTTCGCGGGCCGGATCTTGGGGTCCCGGAGGTTGGTGTACGTCTCCTCGAGCCGGGCGTGGGGCGTGGGGAGGTCGGCGGCGTGGAGGTAGAACTCGTCGCCGAATGAAGCCCTTCGCCGGTCCTCGGGCCACCCGGTCGGGACCTGTGGGGGTCGGGGATGGAGAGGACGGCTCCTCCGACCGGGCCGCATCCTTGGGGCGACGAGGGGCGTCTGTCTGGGGACCTGCTGGATTATCTGATCCTGTCTGAGGAGGACGATATCGGCCAGATCTGGTGCTTGCGCTACGATCTGGTCAGGAGCAGGTGTCTGGATCTGGGCATCTGCTTGTGTTGGGATCTCGATTTCTGCAACACCTGTGTCGATTTTGACACGAGGGAGCTGGACCGGTGATAGCCCGATGTCTTTGATCGAGTCCCGGGTCTGCACGATAGACCCGATCGAAGCCAGGCCCAACGCAGTTCTGGACACCGGCGCTGTCGGGCGCAGTCTGACTGGCGAGATTTTCGGAGCTTCCAGGATTTGGATGCTCTGCCGGGGAATAGGGGCTCCCTCGATCCTGGCAGCACGCCGTTGAGCCATTGTCGCGCGTTGCTGCGCCCCCAGTGCTTCGGGGGTGTGTAGGGTCAGGGTATCGTCTCTCTTGGCCCTGACCCTGGATGGGGCTCGGCTCAAGGGTTTCGGGGCGGCGTCTATGGATCCCAATAGGTCGGGTCCTCCCGCGCCGGTCGCGTCGTATATCCGGGTCGGGCCGACCTGAGCGACTTCGCGGATCGTGGGGAACTCCATCTCGGTGCCGTAGATGTCAAAGCCGTGGACGTCCCCGACCCTCCGGACAGAGGGGAACTCGGTCTCAGCTCCATAGATCCGGGTCGGGCCGACCTGAGCGACTTCGCGGATCGTGGGGAACTCCATCTCGGTGCCGTAGATGTCAAAGCCGTGGACGTCCCCGACCCTCCGGACAGAGGGGAACTCGGTCTCAGCTCCATAGATCCGGGTCGGGCCGACCTGAGCGACTTCGCGGATCGGGGGGAGTTCTCCTGTGACGTCGAAAACGTCCTGTCTCACCGGGGGGTTGGTTGGTCGTGGTTGGCGCAGACCGCGAAACGTGGTCAATGCGCCGGGGACCCACTGTATGGCGGTTGCACCTGCGGCCACCGGGAGAGCTTCCGTGGTCATGATGCCGCCAAAGGTCTCCCCGGCACTGAAGAGGTCGGGGGAGAGGGCGGTTCGCGCACCGATCGACCCCACCCATGCAGCCTCTGCGAGTTTGAGGGCGGGAGGCACCACCTTCCCGACCTTCGGGAGCATCGTTGCACCCTTGACGGCCGCACCGCCGACGAGACCGATCCCGAACGATGCGAGGCCCGTGAGCGGCCGGTCTCTGATGCCGCTATACGCGCCGGAGAGCACGCCGGCTCGGAACTCGGCGATGGCCGGGATCTGGCTGATGAGCGGGTCCTGCAGCCGGGTCAGACCGAACGCCTGCTCCCGGGTCATTTTTGGTAGGTTCAGCGTCTTTGCCAGCCCGGTCTCCCATTCGCTGAACTTGTAGGGGACGCCGAACAGTTCCTGTTTCTGGAGGTCTTCGGCCTCCTTGGCCCGAGCGGTGGCGGCTTCGGCGGATATTCTGAGTTCGTCGAACTGGATCTGGGATCGTGGATCACTGATCAGGAATTCGTCTCCGACGAGCAGCCCGGCATCTTCTACAGCCTTCCGCCGCTCTCCGTACCGTTTATACGCCTCTTCGGCATCCACCCCGGCCTGGGCGATCTCTTTGCGGTCGTCCCAGATGTCCTGGACGAGTCGTCCAAAAGGAGAGAGGAGGAACGGGTGAGTCTGGAGGGTTCGCTCCAGCTCAGAACGGTCATCCGCATTCGGGACCGGCGACGGCGCCACGATGCCGGCCTCAACGTTCCATCCGGTCCCATCTGCGTTTTTTGTGAGACGGGCAACGCTCTGATTCAGACCCTTCGGCGGGGCGGGGTAGTCGCTGGTCTTCATCGACAGGCCCGTCGCGGTTATCCGCATCCCGGAGCTCTGGGGGGTCTGCTGGAGGGAGGAGGCGGTCTGCCGGTGCTCGGTGGCGAACTGGGAGAGGTCCCGGAGGTAATCTCCGGGGGAAGAGTCCATCTCGACGCCGAAGTTCTCCCGCAGGGACCGCTGGGCCGCTTCCGCCCGGGCGGTCTGCTCGGCGATCATCGCCTGCGGATCCTGGCCGTAGTGGACGGCGGCGCCCTGATACCCTTCCCGGGCGATGGTCTGGGCGATCTGCTGCGCTTCGGTGAGAGAGAGCCCGAGTTCGTTTGCCCGCTTGATCGCCTTCTCCTCCCGGATGGCTGCCTGGAGGGCTTCGTGTGATGAATATCCGTATCGGGCGGCTTCGTCGTCCAGGCGCCGCTGTTCTGCGAGTGCTTTGTTGTATTCTTGGGATACGCGGTTGTAATACTCGATCTGCGCGGCCTGTTGCACCTCTGCCTGAAGATGATGGGGGAGGACGGCCGCCTTGATCTCTTCTTCCCGGAGCCAGTCTTCCCGCTTCCGCTGCTCCTCCCGGATGACGAGGTTCTCCAGCACCTCCTGTCTCTTCGGTGCGGCGTCTTTGGGCCGCATGGTGATGACGTAGGCATCGGATACGGGGGTTGCCGGGGCGGCGGTGGGCCGGATCTTGCTTTTCCGGTCCCGGCTCAGATACCGGCTTCCACCGAACCGCTCTTCGGTCTCTGCGAGGCTCTTGCGCATCGCCTGTTCGCGCCGGCGGGAGCTCGAGGAGACTGGAGAGGTCACGACGGGAGCGCCGGGCGCGGTGATGGTCGGCGCGGTCGGGGCCGTGGTGTCGGGAGCAATGGATTGCCCAGGAGTGCCTCCCGGGCGGGTGATCTCAGCCATGGGACCGCGCCTCGCTCATCTCAGAACACCCCGAGCGACTTCATGAGCCCGATGCCGAGACACCCCATCAGAAGGATGAACCCCAGCGCCATGATCTGGGGGTTCTCGTAGAATTTCTCCTGTCGGGCTCTGCGGTCGATGTTGAGCTTGGTGTCGCTGTAGGCTTTGGTGATGGCCGGTTTGCCCTTGCTGAAGATTTCTACCTGGGAGGGGTCAAACTGCCGGATGAGGGGGATGCTGATGGTGCCGTTGTCGAAACAGACCGTCTCGCCCTTGAGGGTGAACTGGTCGCCCTTGAACGTACCGGCCCGGACTGCCCGCATCAGGTCGTCGATGTTCCGGTATCCCATGTCCCGGAGCTCCTGGACGGCGACCACCAGGTCCGGAGAGGTGGCGGCAACGGCGCCGTCGTAGAAGATTTCGAGGTCACAGGCACCGATCTTGTAGCCGCCGGTGTCGGACTTGAAGAACGCGACGGGGTTCTTGGGGTCGGGGTCTTCGTACATCTCGGCGACGTACTTGCCGGGGACGAGCCGGAGCCGGCCGTTCCGCTGGAAGATCCCCATCAGTGGGGTCTTTGCCTTCCCCCGGCACTTGATGTAGGGGAGGGCGACGGGTTTCAGGATCAGGTAGCCCGCGACGAGCGCGACGATCAGGATGACGACGAGGCCGGCGAGCCCAAATGATATATATACCCAGGTTATCGGGTTGTCAAGCATGGATGGTTACCTCCGTTTTCCAAATGCCCGGCCGAACGCGCCGAGGATGCCGCCGCCGCTGCCGGGCTGTTCTCCCTTAATCTCGGTCTTCTGGTGGATGCTCTGAATAGTCCACCATTCGCGCTCGTTGGGTTTGCCGTCGAACGTGATGCTCCGGCGCAGCTGCCAGCGGGCGAAGAACTCGATCTGGTCCATGAGATACACCGAATCCTCCTCGGAGATGGTGTTGGAGATGTAGAGCGACCGGATCAGGTTCTCGACCTCCATCATGGCGATGGCGAAGTCTTCCTGGCTGGTGATCTTGCCGATGGCAAGTGCCGGGCCGATCAGGAGCGCGACCCGCTCTTTGTCTTTGACGTCGAGCGTGCATTTTTCGAGGAGGACCTCGACGAGCTTCTCCTGGTAGGCCGGGGTGCGTTCCGGCAGGACCGGGAGAGAGGGTGCGGCCGGTTCGTCGTCGAAGAGGTCGGCGGGGAGGTCGTATGCCTGCCCGGTGGCCTGATCGTAGAGGCGTTTGGTCGGTTCCCCGTTGCAGGGGGTGTCGAGGACCTCGTCGTCAACGGTGTAGGTGGTTCCGTATTCGTCGATCAGGCGTCTCATTCGAGGACCTCCGGACGGGGGTAGGGCTCGGTGGGCCGTTTGATGAAGTTCGCGATGGCGAGGATGACGTTGCCGAACGCGATGAAGAAGACCGCCGCGAGCAGCCAGGGCAGCCACGAGGATGCGTAGATGGTCGTGACGGGCTGGATGACGACGATGCTGCCCGGCAGGGTGGTGGTCGCGATCTCGGTGAAACTGAGGAAGGCGCCCTGGATCCATGCGGGGGTGATGAACGCCATCGCCAGGAGCCCGGTGATGAGTTCCCCGCGCTCGGGGAGGAGGATGGAGATCGTCAGGAACGCAAGCCCGAGGACCAGGAGGAAACCCCAGACGGTGCCGGGGATCGCGGTTTCCTGCACAGAATAGATATGCTGCAGCGCGATGGTCGTGTTCTCTGCCATCTGTTCGGGCAGGGTGGCCGACTCAGGAAATGGAGAGAGGGCCGAGACGGCTGCAGGTATTGCTGCAAGAGTGAGTATGCCGAAAAGAGAGTGCCTCATGAGGCGAGGTCCTCCTTGAACAGGGCGATCGTCGTGCGGATCCAGCCCCGTATCCCGCCAAGGATGGGGCTCAAAACCGGGACGCGACCGTTGATGGTCGCTTCGTACCATCCCTGGTCGATGCCCCGGCGCATCGCGCGGGTTTTCCGCTTCCATTCGGAGCGTGCTGATGGAGTCAGGGTGTCCACCTCAGTCCGAGGAGAAGACGAATGCTCCGATGATGATGCTGATGATCGCGGCCGCACCGAGGACGAGCGGCGCAATACCGAGCAGGTTGAACGCAGTGCCAGCGTTGGCGCCGACCGTATCCAGGGTAGCCGCCCATGGGGCCTCCTGGGGATCGGTTGTGTTGAACTGCGGCAGCGCCACGAGCGTCCGCCCGGTCGTCATCGCGAGCAGCGCAATTGCCATGATGGCGATACCTGCGGTAATTATGCTCCCGAGAATATTTGCCATGCTATATCACCTCTCATGAGAGTATGATATGATAGAGGTCGTAATATAGACTCTCTAGTGTCTGTAGAAAAGTCTGTAGAGTTATATAGTCATATCGACAAATATTGTATCTATGATGCGACAATACCACCTCGGTTCACATAAGGTGCAGCAACTCAAATCATCCTCAAAATATATAGTGCTGCCAGCTCACTGGTGTAAAAGTAACGGCATTCGGGGCGGGGATTCGCTCGCCATGGTGCTAGACCCCGAGGGGGATCTGGTGTTAAAAGCGCCGGAAAAATAATATTTACGCCTCTTCTTCTATTTCTTCGTATGATAGGAGCGCATTGCAATTCGGGCACCGCACGGGGGCGGCTACTCTGGGCGTCCAGGTGTGCCCACACCGGGGGCAGGTGAGCGTTTCGGGCGCGTCCTCGTCGTCGTAATCGCTCGCGAGTTCTTCCCATGCGGACTTGTTCCCGCTGCCGGTGAGGAACAACGTCCTGACCCGCGGCCGCTCGGTCAGTTTCCCCAGGTTTGTGGTGCCGTAACCGTCCCGCTCCAGGATGACGTCTCCGATGGGGAGCATGATCAGGGTGGTCCGGGGGATCATGGAGCCGTTCTTGGGGCGAGCGCCACGCATGTAGCCGTAATACTGCGTCTTGGACCGGAGACGGTAGTCAAGGTCGGTGGTGTCGTGCATCGAGAAGATGAACGAGATGTTGGCCTTCCGGAAGTCCTTTGCGGCGTCACAGAAGAGCCCCTGCAGGTGCCAGCGGATGCCGGCAGGGTTGGCCGGGAACACTTCGTCCGCTTCGTCGATGAATGCCGAGAGGAAGCCGGCTTTTTTGAACTGGAGTAGGTAGAACAGGAATTCAACCCACCAGAGTGCCGGATCGAACTCCAGATCATCAAGGGCACGGGGTTTGCTGCAGGACCGGGCGAGCAGGAGGTCGTGCATCGCCCGCGACATCTGGTATTTCGTCGGCTCGTAGACGACATTGATCTCTCCGAGCACGAGGTTGGTGTGGAGGTCCACGACGGTCCGGTAGGGCCGGAGGGCGTCGGGAGGGAACTGGATCGGGTCCCCGATCTCGTTGATGAACTGCGGGGTGTCGTCGATGAAGAAATGGACATACACTTTCCGCCGGAACTCGGGGCCTTCCCACTCGAAGTTTGGCTCATACATCCAGGTCCAGTAATCCAGGCTGCGCCCGCGCCAGATGACGGTTTCCCGCTGCAGGGTCTGCTGAGCGGGGTGCAGGAACACCATTTGGTGGGCCAGCCGGATGAGGAGATGCGATTTCCCGGAGCCTTTCGAGCCGAGGAGCGCGACCATCTTACCGCCAGGGTTGATGTCATGGATCCGGATCTCGTTGAGGAGCCGCTCGGCGATGGTGCGGTTAATACTAGAGACCATAGGGATCGTCCTCCATTGATGGGTTGCCGTCGGAAACAGGGGCTATGGGCATCTTCCCGTCATACATGCTGGCTCCTGTCTGGGTGAGTCCTTCCCGCTCGGCGATGATCTTGAGGGCAGTTTCGAGTGAGTAGAGGGTGGTTGCCGCCCGCCCGTGGTCGGTGGGACTGTCCAAGAGGATCCGGGCATTGGCGATATGCTGGGTGATCTCCTGGAAGATGGCAGTGTATTCACTGTATCTGTTCCGCTTGACGAGATACGCCTGGATCGTGCTGTTGAGAGCGGCAACGAACCGCATCAGGTCGTAGATGCGTGGAGAAAACGTGAACGCCGCGATCATGGCGCTGAGGGCCTCGCGATCGCCTGCGCTGAGCTGGTCGGGGCGGTCGGGACTGTTGTGAAAAAATTTCGGGGGGAGGGTATAAAATGCCGGGGGAGGGGTCTGTTTGAGGACCTGCGGGCGCTTGTACACAATATCTAGATTTCAGTGGATATATATAGTTTCGTTGCAGCAATGGCCCCCTCCCCCCCTATATATCTATTTGGGCATATTGGGGATGGTGAGGAGGCAGGGCCTGGTTTCTGGAAAAAATGGTTAAAACGTATCCAAATTAGGAAATAGGCTCGTCAAGGTCGGCAATGAGGGACCGCCGGAACTCCTCCAACTTGCGGTCGATGATGGCCAGGCGAGGGGCGGTGACGCCGCCGGGACGCACCTGGCACCCGGACCCGGGGAGTTGTCAACTACCCCCGGTTGAAACCGGGGGTCCCCTCGCGCCCAAGATATGGATGTGCCCGAAGGAACGTTCTCCGTCCGGCCGGCCCGGCAGACTCGGCCGACCGAGGCCCGGG
>ERZ795032.1999-NODE-1999-length-12496-cov-6.858211_pt1 | contig 12496 bp, 13 predicted proteins | sample MGYA00375124_ERZ795032 | MGnify/ENA primary metagenome ERZ795032 (study PRJEB30167, sample SAMN05720154) | activated sludge metagenome | isolation source: Anaerobic digester | place: China | collected 2015-12-16 ...
TCGGAGGGGAGGGCGGTGAAGATTCTTTCAATGATTTTCATTCTTGATGGTAGGCCAACAACTTCATCGGCTTGTTGATTAACAAGGGTGTAAGAATCACGTAAGGAAGTTGCAAGCACTTCTCTGTCGCAGACATAAGTAGAATAGAAATTTACCAACCTACCGATTGAGCTTCTGCAAAAGTCCATTCCCATTGAACCTAACCATTCAACTGTCTTTTCGAAACTCCATCCATCCTTGACGGCCTCAAACCTCTTATGAGCGTGCCAAGCATAACCTCCGATCTTGAAGGCTTCTTTCATGGTGCGATTCTGTAAGGGTATGTAAGGGTATGTAAAGACTCCCCAAATTGAAGGGGTATGGGGGGTCAAACGTGCAATCGGCTATGAAAGCTGCTTATAAGCGTGTTTTTTCCCTCTATTCGTCCCTTTTCGGAGGCTTACTTTCTCTCTGGTAGTGCCTTTGTGCTCTTCATTGCTTCGACCTCGGCCGCCAGTTCGTCAACCTTCTTCTCGAGCTCATGCTTCTCAATGATCGAAGAGGCCACCTGCGAGAGATAAGCGAGGGCTCGGGCTTTTTCTATGGTCCGGCGGTAAACCTCGGGATCGGCTTCTGTCGGGTCCAGTCTCGCGATCCTGGTTATCTCTGTCTGGAGCTTGGCTAAAAGGCTGTCTATCGTCATTCTTCGAGGCATTGTCTATCACTCCTGGGGGATCCCCATCTTCTCGGTGTATTCGCTTTTCTTAGGTCTATCGGGCCATTCACCCTTTAGATGTTGCCGCATTTCTCGGATCTCCTTCTCGGTGGGGCTCCACTCTTCGTATAGTGTGATCAAGTCGTCGTCCATCTTCTGGTAAATCTCTTCGTCCGTCCAATCCGAATGATCGAAGAGGGTTCTTTCATAACGGGGTCTAGGGTCTGTCTGGTATTCCTTTAGAACTTTTTCGATCTCTTCATCAGAGAGATGGTCAAAAGAGAGGGGGAACTTACCTCGAGGCTTCATCTCGGCAATGTCTTTCTTCAGCTTGTCGAGTTTCCTCATGTCATCTCCTTTTTCGAGACTCTATGAAGGCCTTGAATCTAGGGCGCTGTTCTTTGCCGAGCTCTATCACCGCTTTTATCTTTTCGGGAGGTTCGCCTTCTCCTTCCATAAATTCAATTAGCTTTTTTTCGTGTTCGTCCCATATCTCGTCATCGCTCATCTCTGGGTGATTGTATTTCAGCTCATCATAATCAACGGCTATTAGCTTGAACGTTTCGAGTTCGAGCTCTTCGTCCGAGAGATGGTCAAAAGAGGGCCCTGATTTCTCTTTCGGCTTCAGTTCATCCACTTTCTTTTTCAACGAGTCCAGCTTTCTCATGATCGACTCCGAGATTCAAGATAAACCTTTAACACCGGGCGTACCGCCTTCATCAATTTTCTAAACATCGCCAGCCTTTCGGGCGGCTTCTTCAGTTCATCCCTCATGAAGGCAATATATTGGTCTTCCATCCTTTGAAAGATTTCATCGTCTTTCATACCGGGATGGGCAGCTTTGATCTCGTCATAATCGACGGCTTCCAACTCAAAGACTTTAATTTTCATCTCTTCAATCGAAAGGCTGTCAAAATTCAGATCTTTCATACCCATTACCTCCAATAATGCCGCCGGATTTTACGGGGATCCGGCGGCTTTGACTCACTAACGCGTTAGGAGGGAGAGTCTAGAGCAAATTTGCTCGTTAATCGCGGTTCAGGTCAAAGTAATGCGCTTCGCCTTTCTTTACTGCTTCGTTGATCGCTTGCTGTTCTTTGCCGAGTCGCGCCCCGATGCTTGGCTTCTCGGCTTCTTCGTTCGTGTTAGGTGATTGACCTTCAGGTGTTGCGGGAGTTGCAACCTCTCCGGGAAGTTCCTTGAGGTAATTGAACGAGTGAACCATCAATTCACCGATCGGGCCTTCAAGTTCCGTCCCTTTGAAAGAATCGTAAGAATCTACTAGCTCATTCTTCAGTGTAGTTAGTGCCGCCTTGATTCTTTGTGCTTTCTCGAGGTTCTTGCTTATATCAGCCAAACTCATTTCTTCATCGCCTCCCTGGCTTCTTTCGAGCGTCTAATCATTTCGTTGCGTGTCTTATATTCCCAGGTGTCAAGCAATTTTGCCACCCGTGTATTGAAAGTAAACTGATTCGCTCCCGGCAACAAGTGAGAGCCGTAGTCCGAACCGCCTTCAACTCTCTCTCTTTGGGTGTAAGCCCGGTCCGCTTCTGAATGAAGAGCTTCCAACTCAGTGTATATCTCGATAAATTCTTCTCGGAGATCTCCCTCGAGGTAGTCCGCCAGCTTGTCGATGAATGAGGTTGCCAGGCTCTCGTATTTTGCCCGTAACGAGGCCGCTAATGCCTCAAATTTCGCTGTTAGCTTCTTTGCCTCATCTCTCTCTTCATCGAGCTTATTCTGGACCGCCACGCGCTTTTTTTCGAGTGCTTCAAGGCATTGCCTCTCCCCTGGGAGTTCTTTCAAAGCCACCCTGTCGGTAACGTCGGCTCTCTCAAGCTGATAGATTTTGTTTCGAGACTTTCCGATCTCTTCCTCAAGCACTTTCAACGCCCTTTCATTGTCTTTGATACTCATTCTTTCCCCTCCCATCCTCAAGATGATTTCAGTTCGGAAAGGCTTTTCAAAACTTCGTCTATTTGATCGGGCTTGAAGGTAACGCCTTTCGGCGAGGGCTTCCATTCGCCCGTGTCGTCAAGGTAATAGGTCCGAACGTCAATAAACTCTTTGCCTTTGTATTCTCTCTTCTCTATTCGAATCTTCTCCTGGGTGTTTTTTTGTACCTCTTTCATAGTGTCCACTCCCTGAATATCAATTCTGTATTGCCCCGGTCCTATTTCTTCGATTCGTCTCGCTATAATGCCTCTATCTCGCTTCAAGTGCTTTAGATAGAATTTCAACTGCTGTATATTCCCCTCAAATATCATCTTTCGCCTCTAAAATACCTGTAACCGCTGTAACCGCTGTAACTGCCTGTTTCTCGTAGTCTATAATCCTTATTCAAGGCCAGTTATAGAGAGTTACAGTAGTTACGCTCTCACTGTAACTGCCTGTAACCGCCTGTAACTCTTACACCAGTTACACCAGTTACAGTAGTTACACCAGTTACATTCATTACTGTAATTACATACTTTCTATATAGCATCTTATATATCCTCCCTTACTTTATAGACTCCATCGGAAACGCTCAAAAGCTTATCAGATACCATTCTCGAAAGAGCAACCTTGATATTGTTGAGTGTTTTTTCAGGGAACCAGTTCTCGTGTAAGTCTCTCGCTGCCATTCCTTGCTTGATTTCGCTCAAGGCTGCTATTATCTCTCTTCTGATATTTGATAGTTCGGCTTTCTTTGCGTCACCCACCCACTGCCAGGGTGTTTTATCCTCAGCTTCAGTGTCGAAAGTCAATTTATACCGTGCCTCTTTTATCCTTCTTCCAGTAACGTCAAGCGTTGCCTCTCTCTCGTTTCTGGGTTTGCTTAAAACTAAGGTTTCATCGGCTGTTGCTGCAATTCCTGAAGAGCCTAAGACTCTATCGAAAGGGTCAGTATATTTTGAGCCTTTATTTGTGTGGTGGGTTAGCAACACTGTTATGTTGTACTTGTTGGCTAAGTCTCTGAAGGGTGTAAGGGTTCTAACGGCCGCCGCATAATCACTTTCTCTTCCTTTCGGGTCATCTTCAGCTCCGAGAAACGCTTGTTTAGTGTCGATAATTACCAATTTCGGGTTAGGCTGTGCTTTTATCCAGGCCTCTACTTCCTGAAACCTTGAAGCTACGTCATCGGCTTCTCTCAGAAATTCGTAATTCTGTATTGTCAGGCCTTTCGGCAATACTCCGCCTCTCTTCTCTGCTATTTGCTCCAGGCGTTCCCAGGTTAGCTCTTTCGATACTTCGAGGTCCAGGAAGAGGGTTTGACCTGAATCGACCGGGTGAGGGTAACCTAAAACATCGCCGCCCAGTGCGATTTCATATGCGAGCTGTAAATTAAAGAAGCTTTTCCCTGATTTATGAGTCCCTGCAAGTATTACCAGGCCCGATTGTATCAGGTTAGGAATAAGCCACTGAAGAGGTTTGAAGGCCTTTGACATTTCCCTCAGTTCCAAAGCGTTGTAAAACTTGACTTTCGCCTTCTTTATGCCGTGGCGGTCTGCGTTGAAACGCTCAACTTCCTTAATGACATCGTCAGGGTTTCGGAGGTTTGCCAGCCTTTCCCGGAGAAGTTCTTCACTCTCTCTCCGGACATCTGCAATTAAAGGCGGGCAATGTTCCGTTTCGTGTTTTTCGCTCTCTATTGTTTTTGAAAGCACCGGAAAGTGTTGCCGAAAGTCTTTCAAAAGCTCTATTTCGTCCGTCTTTGCCGTGTAGTGTCGTGCCAGGTAGTCGTAGATTTCGACTCTCCGAAAGTCCGAACGGTACACGTCCTCAAAGTAGTAAAACTGATGTTCGTAAATCAGGTTCCATAACAATTTTCGCTCATTGCTGGAAGTTCCATATTCGGGCGAGGTTTGAAGCGGCTTCTTACTCATACCGACCACCTCGAAGATCCTTCAGTTCATCAATGAGTTTAGATCTCATTTTAGCCACTTCAAAAAATACCGGGTCAAGCTCCAGGAAGGCGGTTCGGGCTTTCTTCAATTCGTCCGTGTCCGAAAAATGGAAATACACTGTCCGGTCCCGAATCTCTCGTTTGACGGGTTCAATTCCTTTGGTGCGATAATAGGCCACTTCGTAGAGATTTCTTGTCGTCATTTTTTTTCTCCTCTTGCTCATAGTGGGCTTTGTCGTTTAACAAAAACGGCCGGAGTTTCTCTTTTGTGAGAGATCCCCGGCCGGGCATATAGTTTCTTGTAGTGGACTTAACTTCAATTGACAATCGGGCTGTTTTGGGTGTTATACTATTACTAGAGTAATATCAATATGTCGATCTAATACGTTGACAAACGGCCCAATCAGCTAAAGACGAGAGAGTCCCCGACCAAAGGTTATCTCTCGTCTTTATTTTACCACTACGCCCCATGATTCCAAATCTCTCCTATGCTCGATCGGGAATATCCCGAACACCTTTCGACCTTTCAGATAACAGATAGTAGCGTCTCCCTCTTTTTTTGCATGAATCGAACTGGTCCGGTTTCGCCTTCAGGGCCTCGATCTCTTCTTCTGAAAGTTTAGGCCTCATGCCTATAAACCGGGTGAGTCCGTTGCTTTCGAGATAAACTGCTTCGTGATTCGTTGCGATCCCTGCCGGGACCTCCAGGGGTAAACTCTCCATCAGGGTTACATCTCCCAGGTCGTCAATGATTCTGCTTTCCACTCTCTACACCTCCCTTCTTCTGGTAGTTGCCGCTCATTCTGTAAAATCCCCGAATTGCTCTAAAAGGAATTTTTCAAAGTCAATTACCCAGGCCCGGCCCAACTTAACGGCCTTGAGCCGTCCCTCTCTAACCCACTTTCTCACCGTCGGCTCTTTCAGACCTATCATTTCGGCCGTTTCCCGGACCGTTAGAAAGGTTCTCCCCTTTATCTCGATCAATCTCATCACCACCTTACATTGATACTTTACCACAATAAACCAACAAAACAAAACAGATACGACCTCGAAGAAATATGAAGTGATTCATACCCACAAATATGATTCATAATATCTATTATGAATCATTATCTTTGTGAACCTCATTATAAGCCACTTACAAAAGGCGGTTTTTTGATACCGTGTTTATGGGTGCAAACCACTCAAAGCCTTTCTGATAGCGGTTTATCTCCAATATAATCATCAATAACGCATAAATTATTACTCATTATGCGTTATGTCCTTCGTGTTTTCGATACCTGTCATTCTCGAAGTCGAAGGCCTCAGCTCGATAACGCTTTCCCGGGTGAGCTATGAGACTCTTCATAGAATGGCCCACAATGAATGTTTTCAATGTCAGGGGTGTAATCACCTTGACCACTTGAAAAAAATGCAACACGGGCCATTATACGAGGCCTCTTCTCTATTGGTTTCATAGCTTATAGGGTGATATCATATTATCCGACTCCAGGAGACTCTAAACACGGGTAACCGTTATTATGTTTATTGCTTTCATATCGTGTCATCTTTTTCTATTGATGTTTACAACGTAAAGGGGGTTAGATATGAATATCAAGGAAATAAGCAATCAGTCAGGCTTACCGTATTCTACTGCCAGGAAATACTTAGTATTACTCGAAGAGTCCGGGCTTCTCAGTTCCAGGCTCGAAGAGGGTTCACGGGTGTTTGATAATCAATCGGTCAGGTATGTAAAACGTCTCGCTTCAATGTCAGGAAATGGCGTGCCTCTCCGAGAAGCTATTGAGCGGATCCGGGAAACACCTTACGCTGTAAGTGATAACTCCGAGGTTGCAGGCCTTCAGGACCAGATCTATAAACTCACGAAAGAGGTTCAATCCCTTTCAGACCTTCTCCAGGTAGAATTATCCAGGCAAAAGGCTTTACCGGAACGGTCCGGGACCGGCTTCTGGTTCCATCTGAAGGCCGCCTTCAGGTCTATCTTCAAGAAGGAATGAACAAAGTTTTTTAGCGTTTAACGGTCTGTGCTGAGTCTAATAGAAGCAAATCAGAACAAACGAGAGAAAGCGGTCGTAATAAGCTGATTTTGATAGAATTAGGGGCATAATCCGGTTTCTTTGCTATCAAATGTGAATTAATGCAAGAGTTGAGTCATCGGAGGGGAGGGCGGTGAAGATTCTTTCAATGATTTTCATTCTTGATGGTAGGCCAACAACTTCATCGGCTTGTTGATTAACAAGGGTGTAAGAATCACGTAAGGAAGTTGCAAGCACTTCTCTGTCGCAGACATAAGTAGAATAGAAATTTACCAACCTACCGATTGAGCTTCTGCAAAAGTCCATTCCCATTGAACCTAACCATTCAACTGTCTTTTCGAAACTCCATCCATCCTTGACGGCCTCAAACCTCTTATGAGCGTGCCAAGCATAACCTCCGATCTTGAAGGCTTCTTTCATGGTGCGATTCTGTAAGGGTATGTAAGGGTATGTAAAGACTCCCCAAATTGAAGGGGTATGGGGGGTCAAACGTGCAATCGGCTATGAAAGCTGCTTATAAGCGTGTTTTTTCCCTCTATTCGTCCCTTTTCGGAGGCTTACTTTCTCTCTGGTAGTGCCTTTGTGCTCTTCATTGCTTCGACCTCGGCCGCCAGTTCGTCAACCTTCTTCTCGAGCTCATGCTTCTCAATGATCGAAGAGGCCACCTGCGAGAGATAAGCGAGGGCTCGGGCTTTTTCTATGGTCCGGCGGTAAACCTCGGGATCGGCTTCTGTCGGGTCCAGTCTCGCGATCCTGGTTATCTCTGTCTGGAGCTTGGCTAAAAGGCTGTCTATCGTCATTCTTCGAGGCATTGTCTATCACTCCTGGGGGATCCCCATCTTCTCGGTGTATTCGCTTTTCTTAGGTCTATCGGGCCATTCACCCTTTAGATGTTGCCGCATTTCTCGGATCTCCTTCTCGGTGGGGCTCCACTCTTCGTATAGTGTGATCAAGTCGTCGTCCATCTTCTGGTAAATCTCTTCGTCCGTCCAATCCGAATGATCGAAGAGGGTTCTTTCATAACGGGGTCTAGGGTCTGTCTGGTATTCCTTTAGAACTTTTTCGATCTCTTCATCAGAGAGATGGTCAAAAGAGAGGGGGAACTTACCTCGAGGCTTCATCTCGGCAATGTCTTTCTTCAGCTTGTCGAGTTTCCTCATGTCATCTCCTTTTTCGAGACTCTATGAAGGCCTTGAATCTAGGGCGCTGTTCTTTGCCGAGCTCTATCACCGCTTTTATCTTTTCGGGAGGTTCGCCTTCTCCTTCCATAAATTCAATTAGCTTTTTTTCGTGTTCGTCCCATATCTCGTCATCGCTCATCTCTGGGTGATTGTATTTCAGCTCATCATAATCAACGGCTATTAGCTTGAACGTTTCGAGTTCGAGCTCTTCGTCCGAGAGATGGTCAAAAGAGGGCCCTGATTTCTCTTTCGGCTTCAGTTCATCCACTTTCTTTTTCAACGAGTCCAGCTTTCTCATGATCGACTCCGAGATTCAAGATAAACCTTTAACACCGGGCGTACCGCCTTCATCAATTTTCTAAACATCGCCAGCCTTTCGGGCGGCTTCTTCAGTTCATCCCTCATGAAGGCAATATATTGGTCTTCCATCCTTTGAAAGATTTCATCGTCTTTCATACCGGGATGGGCAGCTTTGATCTCGTCATAATCGACGGCTTCCAACTCAAAGACTTTAATTTTCATCTCTTCAATCGAAAGGCTGTCAAAATTCAGATCTTTCATACCCATTACCTCCAATAATGCCGCCGGATTTTACGGGGATCCGGCGGCTTTGACTCACTAACGCGTTAGGAGGGAGAGTCTAGAGCAAATTTGCTCGTTAATCGCGGTTCAGGTCAAAGTAATGCGCTTCGCCTTTCTTTACTGCTTCGTTGATCGCTTGCTGTTCTTTGCCGAGTCGCGCCCCGATGCTTGGCTTCTCGGCTTCTTCGTTCGTGTTAGGTGATTGACCTTCAGGTGTTGCGGGAGTTGCAACCTCTCCGGGAAGTTCCTTGAGGTAATTGAACGAGTGAACCATCAATTCACCGATCGGGCCTTCAAGTTCCGTCCCTTTGAAAGAATCGTAAGAATCTACTAGCTCATTCTTCAGTGTAGTTAGTGCCGCCTTGATTCTTTGTGCTTTCTCGAGGTTCTTGCTTATATCAGCCAAACTCATTTCTTCATCGCCTCCCTGGCTTCTTTCGAGCGTCTAATCATTTCGTTGCGTGTCTTATATTCCCAGGTGTCAAGCAATTTTGCCACCCGTGTATTGAAAGTAAACTGATTCGCTCCCGGCAACAAGTGAGAGCCGTAGTCCGAACCGCCTTCAACTCTCTCTCTTTGGGTGTAAGCCCGGTCCGCTTCTGAATGAAGAGCTTCCAACTCAGTGTATATCTCGATAAATTCTTCTCGGAGATCTCCCTCGAGGTAGTCCGCCAGCTTGTCGATGAATGAGGTTGCCAGGCTCTCGTATTTTGCCCGTAACGAGGCCGCTAATGCCTCAAATTTCGCTGTTAGCTTCTTTGCCTCATCTCTCTCTTCATCGAGCTTATTCTGGACCGCCACGCGCTTTTTTTCGAGTGCTTCAAGGCATTGCCTCTCCCCTGGGAGTTCTTTCAAAGCCACCCTGTCGGTAACGTCGGCTCTCTCAAGCTGATAGATTTTGTTTCGAGACTTTCCGATCTCTTCCTCAAGCACTTTCAACGCCCTTTCATTGTCTTTGATACTCATTCTTTCCCCTCCCATCCTCAAGATGATTTCAGTTCGGAAAGGCTTTTCAAAACTTCGTCTATTTGATCGGGCTTGAAGGTAACGCCTTTCGGCGAGGGCTTCCATTCGCCCGTGTCGTCAAGGTAATAGGTCCGAACGTCAATAAACTCTTTGCCTTTGTATTCTCTCTTCTCTATTCGAATCTTCTCCTGGGTGTTTTTTTGTACCTCTTTCATAGTGTCCACTCCCTGAATATCAATTCTGTATTGCCCCGGTCCTATTTCTTCGATTCGTCTCGCTATAATGCCTCTATCTCGCTTCAAGTGCTTTAGATAGAATTTCAACTGCTGTATATTCCCCTCAAATATCATCTTTCGCCTCTAAAATACCTGTAACCGCTGTAACCGCTGTAACTGCCTGTTTCTCGTAGTCTATAATCCTTATTCAAGGCCAGTTATAGAGAGTTACAGTAGTTACGCTCTCACTGTAACTGCCTGTAACCGCCTGTAACTCTTACACCAGTTACACCAGTTACAGTAGTTACACCAGTTACATTCATTACTGTAATTACATACTTTCTATATAGCATCTTATATATCCTCCCTTACTTTATAGACTCCATCGGAAACGCTCAAAAGCTTATCAGATACCATTCTCGAAAGAGCAACCTTGATATTGTTGAGTGTTTTTTCAGGGAACCAGTTCTCGTGTAAGTCTCTCGCTGCCATTCCTTGCTTGATTTCGCTCAAGGCTGCTATTATCTCTCTTCTGATATTTGATAGTTCGGCTTTCTTTGCGTCACCCACCCACTGCCAGGGTGTTTTATCCTCAGCTTCAGTGTCGAAAGTCAATTTATACCGTGCCTCTTTTATCCTTCTTCCAGTAACGTCAAGCGTTGCCTCTCTCTCGTTTCTGGGTTTGCTTAAAACTAAGGTTTCATCGGCTGTTGCTGCAATTCCTGAAGAGCCTAAGACTCTATCGAAAGGGTCAGTATATTTTGAGCCTTTATTTGTGTGGTGGGTTAGCAACACTGTTATGTTGTACTTGTTGGCTAAGTCTCTGAAGGGTGTAAGGGTTCTAACGGCCGCCGCATAATCACTTTCTCTTCCTTTCGGGTCATCTTCAGCTCCGAGAAACGCTTGTTTAGTGTCGATAATTACCAATTTCGGGTTAGGCTGTGCTTTTATCCAGGCCTCTACTTCCTGAAACCTTGAAGCTACGTCATCGGCTTCTCTCAGAAATTCGTAATTCTGTATTGTCAGGCCTTTCGGCAATACTCCGCCTCTCTTCTCTGCTATTTGCTCCAGGCGTTCCCAGGTTAGCTCTTTCGATACTTCGAGGTCCAGGAAGAGGGTTTGACCTGAATCGACCGGGTGAGGGTAACCTAAAACATCGCCGCCCAGTGCGATTTCATATGCGAGCTGTAAATTAAAGAAGCTTTTCCCTGATTTATGAGTCCCTGCAAGTATTACCAGGCCCGATTGTATCAGGTTAGGAATAAGCCACTGAAGAGGTTTGAAGGCCTTTGACATTTCCCTCAGTTCCAAAGCGTTGTAAAACTTGACTTTCGCCTTCTTTATGCCGTGGCGGTCTGCGTTGAAACGCTCAACTTCCTTAATGACATCGTCAGGGTTTCGGAGGTTTGCCAGCCTTTCCCGGAGAAGTTCTTCACTCTCTCTCCGGACATCTGCAATTAAAGGCGGGCAATGTTCCGTTTCGTGTTTTTCGCTCTCTATTGTTTTTGAAAGCACCGGAAAGTGTTGCCGAAAGTCTTTCAAAAGCTCTATTTCGTCCGTCTTTGCCGTGTAGTGTCGTGCCAGGTAGTCGTAGATTTCGACTCTCCGAAAGTCCGAACGGTACACGTCCTCAAAGTAGTAAAACTGATGTTCGTAAATCAGGTTCCATAACAATTTTCGCTCATTGCTGGAAGTTCCATATTCGGGCGAGGTTTGAAGCGGCTTCTTACTCATACCGACCACCTCGAAGATCCTTCAGTTCATCAATGAGTTTAGATCTCATTTTAGCCACTTCAAAAAATACCGGGTCAAGCTCCAGGAAGGCGGTTCGGGCTTTCTTCAATTCGTCCGTGTCCGAAAAATGGAAATACACTGTCCGGTCCCGAATCTCTCGTTTGACGGGTTCAATTCCTTTGGTGCGATAATAGGCCACTTCGTAGAGATTTCTTGTCGTCATTTTTTTTCTCCTCTTGCTCATAGTGGGCTTTGTCGTTTAACAAAAACGGCCGGAGTTTCTCTTTTGTGAGAGATCCCCGGCCGGGCATATAGTTTCTTGTAGTGGACTTAACTTCAATTGACAATCGGGCTGTTTTGGGTGTTATACTATTACTAGAGTAATATCAATATGTCGATCTAATACGTTGACAAACGGCCCAATCAGCTAAAGACGAGAGAGTCCCCGACCAAAGGTTATCTCTCGTCTTTATTTTACCACTACGCCCCATGATTCCAAATCTCTCCTATGCTCGATCGGGAATATCCCGAACACCTTTCGACCTTTCAGATAACAGATAGTAGCGTCTCCCTCTTTTTTTGCATGAATCGAACTGGTCCGGTTTCGCCTTCAGGGCCTCGATCTCTTCTTCTGAAAGTTTAGGCCTCATGCCTATAAACCGGGTGAGTCCGTTGCTTTCGAGATAAACTGCTTCGTGATTCGTTGCGATCCCTGCCGGGACCTCCAGGGGTAAACTCTCCATCAGGGTTACATCTCCCAGGTCGTCAATGATTCTGCTTTCCACTCTCTACACCTCCCTTCTTCTGGTAGTTGCCGCTCATTCTGTAAAATCCCCGAATTGCTCTAAAAGGAATTTTTCAAAGTCAATTACCCAGGCCCGGCCCAACTTAACGGCCTTGAGCCGTCCCTCTCTAACCCACTTTCTCACCGTCGGCTCTTTCAGACCTATCATTTCGGCCGTTTCCCGGACCGTTAGAAAGGTTCTCCCCTTTATCTCGATCAATCTCATCACCACCTTACATTGATACTTTACCACAATAAACCAACAAAACAAAACAGATACGACCTCGAAGAAATATGAAGTGATTCATACCCACAAATATGATTCATAATATCTATTATGAATCATTATCTTTGTGAACCTCATTATAAGCCACTTACAAAAGGCGGTTTTTTGATACCGTGTTTATGGGTGCAAACC
>ERZ795032.2000-NODE-2000-length-12485-cov-3.722285_pt1 | contig 12485 bp, 9 predicted proteins | sample MGYA00375124_ERZ795032 | MGnify/ENA primary metagenome ERZ795032 (study PRJEB30167, sample SAMN05720154) | activated sludge metagenome | isolation source: Anaerobic digester | place: China | collected 2015-12-16 ...
AATTCCGTGCAGATTGACTATCCGGATATCGGGATCGTCGCCAAAATATTTCCGGAGACGGGAGATAAAAACATCGAGGCTGCGGCCTAAAAAATAGTCATTAGATCCCCACACTTTTTCCAGGATCTCATCGCGGCTGAGAACCTTGTTGGCATTGGCGGCAAAAAACCGGATCAGCTCGGCCTCCTTCAGGGTAAGACGGCGCACCTGCTCCCCGCGTTTCAGCGACAGGTCATCTTCTGCAAACAGGTAACTGCCAATGGCAACCGGCATTCCGGCACGGGAGGGCGGTTGTCCCACAAGGTGGTTATTGCTGCGTTTCAGAAAAATCTTCATCTTCAGCAGCAGCTCTTCCAGGCTGAAGGGTTTGGTGATATAATCGTCGCCCCCCAGGGTGAGGCCGACAATTTTGTCTTCGGTCATCGACCGCGCCGTCAAAAAAATAATCGGGATCTGGTCGTTACTTTTCCGGATCTCCCTGGCTACCGAAAAACCATCCAGCCGGGGAAGCATCACATCGAGAATAATAAGGGCATAAGACTGGGCGGCAAAAAGCTCCAAGGCCTGACTGCCATCTTCGGCCACATCAACCACATAGCGGTTTTGTTCCAGGTTATCCTTCACGATAAACCGAAGGGCAGAATCGTCTTCTACCAGTAAAATCCGAACCAACTGATCATTCATGCAAAATCGGGATTATTAAAACAAAGGTACTGCCTCCGTGCCGATTATCGGTGACAAAAATTTTCCAGCCGTGGGCTTTCACAACTTTTCTGACATAATCGAGTCCGAGTCCAAAACCTTTTACATCGTGTACATTTCCGGTAGGGATGCGATAAAAACGGTTAAAAATCTTTTTCCGGTACTCTTTCGGGATGCCGATTCCGTTGTCTTCAATACTCAAATGAACTTTGTGGTGTTCGCGGACGACCGTCAACCGGATATCGGGCCTCTCCCTGCAGTATTTTACCGCATTTTCCAGGATGTTCTGCAAAATATTTCCCAGATGAAACGGGTCGGCCCAAATCAGCAGTTCTTCGTCGGGCAGGCCGAGGGCAACCTCTGCGGTTTGTCCCAGTTCCGACTGTTTAAACCGTCCGACGGTACTTTTCAGAAAACTCCCCAGCGACACCTTCTCCTGCACCAGACTGAATTTGTTCTTTTCGAGCGAAGCCAGTCCGAGCACCTTTTCCACATTTTTATTCAGCCGCGAACACTGCTCGTCGATGATGCGGACATATTCAAACAGCCGGTCGGGAGTTTGGAGGATCTTCCGGTCGCTGAGCACCCGGGCCGACAACCCGATGGAAGAGATCGGCGTTTTGAGTTCGTGGGTCAGGTTATTGATAAAGTTCTTCTGCACTTCGGTTAACTGGCGTTGCCGGATGATCACCCAGAGTGTGTAGCCGAAGAAGATCAGCACAATCAGCAGCAGGCCGGTGAAAAAATACCAGCTTTTGAGCCGCGAATGAAAATAGGGCGAACGGTCAGGAAAAAACACTCCGAAATAGTAAGTGTACTGATCGCTGGTAGTCCCGGGAAACACCACCTTCTTTTCCTGCCGGCAGGTATCGCTGCCGGGACAAAGATGCCCCTGGTAAATCATGCTGTCTTTGCTGCTGTCGTAAATGGCAAATTCAAAATCAGCGTCGATGGAGTGCCGCTTGAACTGCTCAATCAGCTGCGCCCTCAAAACTTTCGGGTCGATCACATCGTTGACGTTTACCAGATAATAATTGTTGGCCACCCGTTTCACCGGCTCAATATTGTCGAACTTCGACGTTTGCCCGGAAGCTTCCAGCAGTTGCCAGGCTACCTCTTTCAGGGCAATCGAGGTACTTTCATGAAACTGCTGTTCGGTCAGATCGAGGGTATCTTTCAAAAAACCGAACTGAATCACAAAAATACCGGTTACCGAAAGAATGGCCAGAACAATGATGTATTTGATTGCATTTCGTTTCATCCGAACTACATTTTCTAAAAAAGCTACCATTTATCGGGACCACATCCTCCTCTTTAACAAATCATTAACAAATAATAGCTCTTGATTAACAAATAATTACAACGACTAACCTAACTTTGTTACAGTTTTTTGAAATTTCAGAAACAACAAATTTATACCATTATGAAGTACTTGTTATCAATTTTTGTAATGTTTTTGGCAGTTTCAACAGCTGTTAACGTACGAGCCCAGGCAAAACCCAAAATTGTTTTCGACAAACAGGAGCACAATTTTGGTTCTTTCAAGGAAAGTGCCGGCGTTCAGACGACAACTTTTGAATTTACCAACAAGGGCAATGTTCCCCTGATCCTGAACAACGTGCAGGCGTCGTGCGGATGTACTACCCCGGCGTGGACGCGGGAACCGGTTGCTCCCGGCAGCAAAGGAAAGATCCAGGTAAGTTACAATCCGGCAAACCGCCCCGGCGCTTTCAGCAAAACCGTCACCGTCATGTCGAATGCCGAAACGCCCACGGTCATCCTGACCATCAGCGGGAAAGTGGAAGAACGGGAAAAAACCCTGGCAGAACTCTATCCGCAAACAATTGGCAGCCTGCGGGCCAAGCAGAGTTACATTTCGTTCGTTACCATCAAACAGAACGATGTTAAAACCGAAACCCTTGAACTGATCAACGACACCGACCAGCCGATTGCCGTGGGTTTCAAACAGGTTCCGTCGCACATCAAAGCACAGGTTGAACCGACCACCATTCCGGCCAAAGGCAAAGGGATCCTCACGGTAACCTACGATGCCAAAGCCGCCGGAACGCTTGGTTTCGCCTCGCATCGCATCTACCTGAGCCTGAACGGCGAAAACAACTACAATAACTCGATCGGCGTAAGCGCCACCATCGAAGAAGATTTCAGCACACTCTCCCCGCAGGAACTCGCCAATGCACCGGTTGCCAGCTTCGACTCCGAATCGGTTGACATGGGCGACCTGAAACAAGGCGCCAAAGGAGAACACACCTTCACGCTGAAAAACAACGGCAAACGTGAACTGATCATCCGGAAGGTAAACTCTTCGTGCGGCTGCACGGCTGTTTCGCCTTCAAAAAATGTGGTTGCCCCCGGCGAAAGTGTCCCGATCAAAGTGGTATTCGACTCTACCGGTAAAAAGGGACGCCAGAGTAAAACGGTCACCGTCATTACCAACGACCCGAAAAATCCGACGGTCACCCTTCGTGTCTCTTCGAACATTACGGTTTAACCCTTTGAAAAGCCTTTCTGAAAAAGGCGGTGGAGGCAAAATTTAGCTCCGCCGCCTTTTTCATTTTCCTATTCGGCAAATCCTCACTATTTTCGCAAATATTTCAGATAAAATGAAATTCGAAGAGAAACATATTGAAAACCAACCTCATTTTAAGGGGTTGAAAGTAAACGAAGGAATTGCCCAGCCAGCCCCGGTAAACGAAGATTCGGTCCGCCGCTTTTTAAAAAAACGCCGAAAAACCTACACTCCGGATGAATATGTAGCCGGCATCCTGCAAGGAAACATCACCCTGCTGAGCCAGGCTGTAACGCTGGTTGAGAGTTCAAAAACCGAACACCAGCAGATCGCCCAGGAGATCATCAAAAAGTGCCTGCCACACAGCGGAAATTCGGTGCGGGTGGGAATCACGGGCGTTCCGGGCGTTGGCAAAAGTACTTTTATTGAAGCGTTGGGAAGCCTCATCGCCCGGGAAGGCGGCAAGCTGGCGGTCTTGGCCATCGACCCCAGCAGCGAGCGCAGCAAGGGAAGCATCCTGGGCGACAAAACGCGCATGGAAGAGTTGTCTGGCGCACCCAATGCCTACATCCGCCCCAGCCCGTCGGCCGGATCGCTTGGCGGAGTCGCCCGTAAAACCCGCGAAACGGTTGTGCTTTGCGAAGCAGCCGGATTCAACACCATCTTCATCGAAACTGTCGGGGTAGGCCAAAGCGAAACCGCCGTTCATTCCATGACCGACTTTTTCCTGTTGCTGATGCTGGCCGGCGCCGGCGACGAACTGCAGGGAATTAAACGCGGCATCATGGAAATGGCCGATGTGGTAGCCATCAACAAGGCCGATGGCAACAACCGCGAAAAAGCCGAGCTGGCACGTATCCAGTATCAAAATGCGCTGCATCTCTTCCCGGCCAAAGAGTCGGGATGGGAACCCACGGCCCTCACCTGCTCGGCCTATGAAAAAAGCGGCATTCGCGAAATCTGGGATACCATCAACCGTTATCGGGAGCAAATCCAACAAAACGGATTTTTTGAAACCAACCGGAACGCCCAGGCGCGTTACTGGATGTTTGAGTCGATCGAGGAACAGTTGCGGAACAGCTTTTACCAGAATCCGGCGATCAAACACAAACTCGCTGAGATGGAAGAGAAGGTACTGAAAGCGGAGATCAGCTCGTTTACCGCCGCCAGTCAGTTACTCAACCTCTATTTCAAACGGTAAGCTGGTTTTGAGGGATTAAAACGGAATGGTTGCAACTTTTGAATCGGATTGAAAAAACCTTTCCGAAACCAAAATGTTTCAATGGGTAGTCAATAATTAACAAAAGAATACAAACATCATGAACTACGATTTATTGGTCATCGGCAGCGGACCAGGCGGATACGTGGCCGCCATCCGGGCTTCTCAACTGGGAATGAAAGTTGGGGTTGTGGAAAAAGAAAACCTCGGCGGAATTTGTCTCAACTGGGGATGTATCCCTACCAAATCGCTGCTGAAAAGCGCTCAGGCTTACGAATACGCGCTGCACGCCGCGGATTACGGTGTTTCAATTACCGGCGAGGTAAAACCCGATTTTGATGCAATGGTAAAACGCAGCCGTGGTGTGGCCGAAGGGATGAGCAAAGGCATTCAGTTTCTTTTCAAGAAAAACAAAATAGATACCCTATCCGGCTTTGGCAAACTGGCCGGAAAAAACAGCGTGGAGGTTACCGATGAAGCAGGCAACAAAACTGTTTTCACCGCGCCGCACATTATCCTGGCAACCGGTGCACGCACCCGCCAGCTGCCCAACCTGCCGCTGGATGGCGTTAAAATTTTCGGTTACCGGAAAGCCATGACACTGCCCAAACAGCCCCAATCGATGGTGGTGGTGGGCTCGGGTGCCATTGGCAGTGAATTTGCCAATCGATCGGAACCCGTGTTACGCTGGTTGAATTTCTCCCCAGCGTCGTCCCCAACGAAGACGAGGAAGTTTCCAGACAACTGGAGCGCTCCTTCAAAAAAATGGGCATGAAAGTCCTGACCAGCTCATCGGTGGAAAAAGTAGATATCTCGGGAGAACTTTGCAAAGTGACCATTAAAACCAAAAAAGGGGAAGAGATCGTTGAAGCCGAGGCAGTACTTTCTGCGGTAGGCATCACCCCCAACACCGAAGGGATTGGCCTCGAAGAGGCCGGCGTGCAGCTGGAAAACGGCCGCGTAAAAGTAGATGAGTTCTACCGCACCAATGTGGAAGGCGTCTATGCAATAGGCGACATCATCCCCGGACCAGCGCTGGCACACGTTGCTTCGGCCGAAGGGGTCATCTGTGTTGAAAAAATTGCCGGACTCAACCCCGAACCGGTTAACTACAGCAATATTCCGGGATGCACCTACACCAGTCCGGAAGTTTCGTCGGTAGGACTCACCGAGGCCAAAGCCAAAGAGGCCGGCTACGAAGTAAAAGTTGGGAAATTCCCCTTTTCAGCCAGCGGAAAAGCCAGTGCAGCCGGACAAAAAGAGGGTTTCGTCAAGCTGGTCTTCGACGCCCGCTACGGCGAATTACTGGGCGCTCACATGATTGGCGGAAATGTTACGGAAATGATCGCCGAACTGGTTGTGGCCAAAAAACTGGAGATTACCGGGCACGAGCTGATCAAATCCATTCATCCGCATCCAACCATGAGCGAAGCCATCATGGAAGCGGCCGCTGCAGCTTATGACGAGGTGATCCACATCTGATTTCCGTCCCAAAAGAGTTCAAACAGAATTTACTCGAAAAATTTTATTAAATAATTGAAGGAGGGTAATGCAACAGCAACCCTCCTTTTTTTATAAAAAATCAAAAGGCTGCATTCTATAGACGATTAGGACTATTTGTTTAAAAGTTTCACAACAAGTTGGAAATCAGCGTGATTTTTTTGTAGATATAAAGAAAATTCTACTTTTGCCATAACAAAAAATTAAAAAACAATTATGAAAAAAATTACGCTACTGGCAATCATTGTTAGCACTCTGTCACTAACTGGTTACGCAGGAGGTCTGTTGACCAATGCGAATCAAAGTGCGCAATATGTACGTATGCTCAGCCGCAACGCATCTACCCAGATCGATGCAGTATATTTTAATCCGGCCGGACTGATCAAACTGAATGACGGTTGGCATTTTGCCCTTCACAACCAAAGTATTTTTCAGACCAAAACAGTGGAAAGTTACTTCCCGCTCCTGAATGACGGAAAATATGAAGGCAAAGTGGAAGCGCCGGTATTCCCCTCAGCTTTTGCCGTATACAAAAAGGAAAACTGGGCTTTTTCGCTGGGTTTTGGTCCCAATGGCGGCGGTGGTTCGGCCGATTTTGACCGTGGCCTCCCCTCTTTTGAAATCCCGATTTCGAAGGTTGTTCCGGGATTGGCCGGACTGAGCGCCCTGGGATACAACGTCACCGGTTACAATGCCGACCTCTCTTTCGAAGGAAGCTCAGTCTTCTGGGGAATCCAGGCCGGAGCTACATATAAAGTTTCGGATATGGTGTCTGTTTACGGCGGAGTTCGCTACCTGCCGAGCACCAATGCCTACACCGGATCGATCAAAGACATCTCACTTCAGGTGGGAGGACAAACGCAAAATGCCAAAACTTTCTTAACCGGCGCATCAGCCACCGTTAAAACACTGGCCAACGGAGCCACGGCGGCTGCAAGCAGCCTCCAGCCACTGGTTGTCGGCGGCGCTGGTTCCTACACGCTGGCTCAGGTTCAAGGCCAGGGGTACATCTCCGCGGCTCAAAAAGCTCAGCTGGAAGCCGGCCTCCAGGGACTGGGACTCTCCCCTGCCCAAATAGCCGCTATCACGGTTGAACAAGCACAGGGAGTATTCACCAGCGGCGCCTTTTCGCTCAACACCACTTCGGCCTCCTTGGCTGAAACTGCCACTATGCTTGACAACAAAGAGGTAGACACCAAACAAACCGGCGCCGGCTGGACGCCCATCCTCGGAGCCAACTTCTCTCCCGCCGAAAACCTGAATATCACGGTTAAATATGAATTTGAAACCAAACTGACCCTGACCAACGAAACCAAGGTTGACGACCTGGGGCTTTTCCCCAATAATGAAAAAAGCCAAAGCGACCTGCCGGCTATCCTTACCTTTGGCGCCGGTTACAAACCTTTGGCCTGGCTCGAAACCCAGCTCTCTTACAACCTCTACTTCGACAAGGGGGTTGACTGGGGCAAAAACATACGCGACCTGGCCGTTTGGAAAAACGTGGATCCCACCAAAATCCGCCAACGCGAAATCGACCACAACTACTGGGAGCTGGCGCTGGGCCTGCAGTTCAACCTGAGCGACCGTTTTGCCCTGAGTGTGGGCGGACTTCGGTCGGCAGCCGGTATTGCCGAAAGTTACCAAAGCGATTTCAGCTACAGTAACCCGTCGTACACCGGCGCATTGGGCTTCCAGTGGAAAATCAATGATCAGCTTACATTCGACGCAGGTTTGATGAACTCATTCTACGAAGACAAAGAGGTTTCCTACACCGATCCGGACGTAGGCAACTACAAGGATAAACTCGGGAAAACTACCACCGGCGTTGCCTTTGGTCTTTCCTACAGCATCTTTAAATAGTCAGTAAAACAGCTTGTGAAGGGGCTGTCGGGGTTACCGGCAGCCCCTTTTTATTGTGCGACAGAGCGGAGGCCATTTTTTATCTAACTTGTATTACATCTTGCATTTTCTCTTAATTTTACCTCCGGATCAAAATCAAGAGAATATTTTCATGACATTGAGAAGTAACTGGATAAGAACATTCCTCATCTTACTGATTGCAACTGGCTTTCAAAATATATCAGCTCAAAAGGCCACTCCGAAATATGAATTCCGGGCCGTGTGGGTAGCCACGGTCAACAATATCGACTGGCCCTCCAAACCCGGATTACCAGTTGAAACCCTGAAAAAAGAGGTTACCGACCTGCTCGACATGCACCTCAAGAATGGAATGAATGCCATCATTTTGCAGGTTCGACCGGCGGCCGACGCCTTTTATCCGTCGTCGCTGGAGCCATGGTCGCGTTATCTGACCGGTTCTCCCGGCAAAGCTCCCGACCCTTTTTGGGATCCGCTGCAGTTTTGGATCGACGAATGCCACAAACGAAACATGGAACTTCACGCCTGGCTGAACCCCTACCGTGTGGCACAAAACAGCCGGGAACCCCTGGCTGCCAACCACATCGCCTTTAAACATCCGGAATGGGTTGTTAACTACGGCGGAAAACTCTATTTCGATCCGGGAATCCCTGAAACACGCCATTTTGTAACGCAGGTGGTGTGCGACCTGGTTCGGCGTTACGACCTGGATGCCATCCACTTCGACGACTATTTTTACCCTTATCCGCTCCGCGAAGATTTCCCGGACAACCGCTCATTTACCCAGTACAACCGCGCCTTTTCGCCCGATCAGAAAGCACACTGGCGCCGCGAAAATGTGGACATCCTCATCAAAATGCTCAACGACTCGATTAAGTCCATCAAACCGTGGGTGAAATTTGGAATCAGCCCGTTTGGTGTGTGGCGCAACAAAAAAGAGGATCCCGAAGGTTCGGACACCAACGCCGGGATAACCAACTACGACCATCTTTATGCCGATATTCTGAAATGGCTCCGAGAAGGATGGATCGATTACGTCACTCCGCAGATTTACTGGGAAACCGGCCACCCCGCTGCCGACTTCGAAACCCTCTGCCACTGGTGGAACCGCTATGCTTACGGAAAAGGTCTTTACATCGGGCACGCCGTTTACAAACTCGAACCATCGGGAAGTTCAGCTGCCTGGCGTCTTCCCGGTCAATTGCCCCGCCAGGTGGAAATCCTCCGGAAATACCCCAACATCAGCGGAAGCGCGTTTTACAGCAGCAAACACTTCAAACGCAATCTGCTCGGATTCCAGGACAGCCTTTCGCAGCGCCTCTACCGTACTACCGCACTCACCCCGCCCATGCCCTGGCTCGACAACCAGCCTCCGGCAACTCCGGTAAAAATTAAAACTTCCGGGAGAAGGGTCCAGTGGAAACCGGCTGAAACCCATGCCGGCGAGCCGCTCCGTTTTCTGATATACCTGAATGAGGCCGGGAAACCGTTCTCGCCCGACGACCCCCAGTTTATTGTGCAGCATACCCGGCTTCATGCCGTAGAATTTAACCGGAAAAGCGGCAAACGGAAAAAATATGAGATCCGCATTTCGGCCCTTGACCGGCTCAACAACGAAAGTCCACTCAGTGATCCCGTGATTTTAAAACTCTGATTATGAAAAAAATCGATTGCTTTATCCTGTTCACCGACCGGGAAAGCACCCTTCAACAGGTTAGCTACCTCGGATCGCTGGAAATGACGCACCGGGTAACGGTATTGGTTCCGGAAGAGATGGAACTGGCCGGTGTCAATACGCTCGTCACCGGCTTCCCCGAATCGTCGGAAACGATCCGCGCCATTGCCGACCAGGCCAGCTCGCCCTACACCCTGCTGGTTTTGCGCCCCAACCCGGTGCAGTTTACCCAGTATGCTCCGGAACGTCTGGTGCAGGTTGCCCAAGCAACCGGCGCAACCATGGTGTATGCAGACTACCAGGAGATCAGAAACGGAAAAACCCAGTCAACTCCCGTCATTGACTACCAGGCCGGAAGCCTGCGCGACGATTTTAACTTTGGGCCGGTTCAACTTTTCAGCACTGCGGTGTTGAAACAATTTCCGCCGTCGCAATTCCGTTTTGCCGGATTTTATGCCCTGCGTCTGCTGGCTTCGCGATTGGGGGATCTGGTCCACATTCCTGAATTCCTGACTATCATGTCCGAAACCGATCTGCGTAAATCGGGAGAAAAGCAGTTCGACTATGTTTCGCCGGCCGCCCGCGAACGGCAGATCGAAATGGAGACCGCCTGTACCGAACACCTCCGCCTCACCGGGGGCTTGCTACACCCGCCCTTCGAAACGGTCAATCTTGAAGAAGGCAATTTCCCGGTCGAAGCCAGTGTTATCATTCCCGTCCGGAACCGCGTCAAAACCATTCGCGACGCAGTGGCTTCGGTACTTCGGCAACAAACCACCTTCACTTTTAACCTGCTGGTGGTCGACAACCATTCCACCGACGGCACGTCGGAAATCCTGTCGGAATATGCAGGCCGGGGAGAGCTGCAACACATCATTCCCAACCGCTCAGATCTCGGAATTGGCGGCTGCTGGAACGAGGCGTTGTTTCATCCGCTCTGCGGACGTTTTGCTGTTCAGCTGGACAGCGACGACCTCTACGCCTCGGAAACCACGCTGCAAACGATTGTCGACAAATTCCGTGAAGAGAACTGTGCCATGGTGATTGGTTCCTACCGGATGACCAATTTTCAGCTGGAAGAGATTCCGCCCGGCATTATTGACCACCGGGAATGGACACCGGAAAACGGGCCCAACAACGCCCTGCGCATCAACGGACTGGGCGCCCCGCGGGCATTCTTCACCCCGGTATTACGCCAGATCAGGATTCCCAACGTCAGTTACGGAGAAGATTATGCGGTGGGGCTCACCCTTTCGCGCCGCTGGAAAATCGGACGGATCTGGGAACCGGTTTACCTCTGCCGCCGCTGGGAAGACAATTCCGACGCCTCGCTCGACATTGTAAAACTCAACGCCCACAACCTTTACAAAGACCGGCTCCGCACCATCGAACTGGCGGCGCGCATCCGGCTTAACAAGGAGAAAAAAAGTAACTAAAAACAACCGTCAGGAGACAAAATATATTTCGGCAACGCCCAATCGTCGCGGGCTGCACAAATTTTAATTTCAGCAAAATGCAACGGATTACGCTCGAAGAACTTCAGAAATTCGGCAAAACTTTTTCATTGTCAAAACAAGCTATTGCACTGGTCAACCAGCAAAAAGCCACCTGGGAACTGGCCGCGGCCAACTACCGGTCGCTGCGGCAGGTGTACACCCGCAGTTTCGATTTCAACCATTTTCGGATCGATTGCCAGTTTAATCCCGGGAGAATCCGTTCCACAGCGGCCAACACTGCTGCCGAAGCGATCCAGACGCGCCCCTGCTTTCTCTGCGCCGAGAACCGTCCGCCGGAACAGGTGGGAATTGAGGCCGAAAAGGAGTGTACCATTCTTTGCAATCCTTTCCCGATTTTCCCTTACCACCTCACCATTGTTTCGGAAGCGCACACCCCGCAGCAACTCACCGGCAGGGTGCCGCTGCTGCTCAAACTTTGCTACGACCTGCAGGAGTTTACCCTTTTCTACAACGGCGCGCGCTGTGGCGCTTCTGCCCCCGACCACTTCCATTTTCAGGCCGGGGTGAAAAATATTTTACCGGTGGAAGAAGAGATCGGTTATCTACTGAAACACCAGTCCGACAGCCTGATTGAACTTCCGGAGATAAAAATCCGGGCCGTGGAAAATTTCCTGCGTCGGGTGCTCTGTTTTGAATCGGCCCAGCCGGAAGCGCTCGTTTTTTGGCTGGAGAAGACTTTGCAGTTATTGCAAAAACCCGGAGAAACCGAAGAACCCATGCTGAACCTGCTTGGCAGCTATGAAAACGGCAGCTGGCGAATCCTGCTTTTCCCCCGTTCGGCCCAGCGCCCGTGGCAGTATTTTGCCGAAGGCGAGGCGAAGCTGCTGGTAAGCCCGGCCACCGTTGAGCTGGGTGGGTTGGTCATCCTTCCGCGGGAAGAAGATTTCAGCCGGATTACGGCCGACGACCTGACCGACATCTTCGGCCAGGTAACATTGCCGTCAGCTGATTTTGACCAGCTGAAACAGGCCCTGCGCGAAACCACAAAAACTTCGGAGAAATAACATTTACGATAACCGGAAAAGCTGACTAACCATGAAAAAAAGATCATTCCGCACGCCCTGGGCCTGGATTCCGACGCTCTATTTTGCCGAAGGGATTCCGTACGTAGTAGCCATGACCGTTTCGGTGATCATGTACAAAAGGCTCGGAATTTCAAATGCCGATATCGCGCTGTACACCAGCTGGCTCTACCTGCCCTGGGTAATCAAGCCGTTGTGGAGCCCGGTGGTTGACAACCTGCGCACCAAACGGTTCTGGATCGTGGCCATGCAGCTGCTGGTAGGCGCCACCCTGGCGGGCGTGGCACTGACCATTCCCGCCTCCGACTTTTTCCGCTATTCGCTGGCCTTTTTGTGGCTGCTGGCCTTCAGTTCGGCCACACACGACATTGCTGCCGACGGCTTTTACATGCTCGGCCTCACCAAACACGACCAGGCCTTTTTTGTGGGAATCCGCAACACCTTT
>ERZ795032.2002-NODE-2002-length-12479-cov-5.219816_pt1 | contig 12479 bp, 9 predicted proteins | sample MGYA00375124_ERZ795032 | MGnify/ENA primary metagenome ERZ795032 (study PRJEB30167, sample SAMN05720154) | activated sludge metagenome | isolation source: Anaerobic digester | place: China | collected 2015-12-16 ...
TTGTCTCATTTGGTTATTGCCTCCCTGCCATCTTTTTGAGCGTCTTTTCTCATTGCCTGTGCTTCTTTCAGGTCTTTCTTGCTATCTATACCAACCTGCCCGCTATCAGCAAAAGCGGCTGCAGTTTTACCACACATACCGCATGACTGACAATTATTATGTTCAACTTTCACTTTCGAGAATTTATTGGCTAAAGCAATAACAAGCCCAAATGCAATAAAGCCGCCCGGAGGAAGTATCATCATAACTGCGGGGTCAATAAGACCTGCTGTCACCCTTAGCCCCATCCAGGTGCCATTGCCAAGTATTTCACGCAATGAACCAATTGTAAACAATGCCAGGGTATATCCAAACCCCATTCCTATCCCATCCAGGGCCGATAGAAAAACTGTATTCTGACTGGCAAACATCTCAGCCCTTGCCAGTATTATACAATTAACCACTATTAACGGAATAAATATTCCAAGTGCTTTATCTAAAACCGGTACATATGCTTTAAGTAAAAGCTGCACAATAGTCGTAAACCCTGCTATTATTGTTATAAAAGCAGGAATCCTTATCTTGTCCGGGATTAATTTCCTTACCATGGATATTACTATATTAGACCCCAATAGAACTGCAGTTACAGAAATACCCATTCCCAAGCCATATAGGGCCGATGTGGTTACCGCCATAGTGGGACACGTACCAAGTACAAGCCTTAAACTGGGGTTTTCTTTAATCAAACCATTTGTCAATGTTTTCATTGCTCTTTTCACTGCGCAATACCCCTTTCTTTTGCCAGTTCCTTATATACATTTAATGCAGCCTGCACAGCCTCAACAATAGCTCTTGATGAAACCGTAGCACCGCTTACCGCACTTATTTCCTCGTCTTTACCGCTGCTTTCCCCTTTTATAACCTTCAGAGGCCCCTTAGGTACAATTCCTGTCAGCTGTGAAAGGAAAGGTTTATCTGTTGCTTTGGAACCAAGTCCGGGAGTTTCAGTGTTTTTACCAATTTTAACTCCGGTAACTTTTCCGGTCATATCTATACCTACAATTACATCAATTTCGCCGCCGTAGCCTTTATTTGTGACGTTAAAAACAAATCCAGCTGTCCCAGTTCCCGCCGTCCCCGTATCTTTAATTCCTTCATATACCTCTTTAACTATGCCAGTTCCCGGGATTTTTTCAGTAATATCTATAACTTCATCATCTTCCAACTGCTTAAAGCTCTCACTTTCAGAGAGGACTTCCTTTCTGGCATTCTCCGCATCCAGGACAGCCCTCTGATCTATTGTATCCTTGGTAGTGTTATAAGTGAACGCAAGGGCAGCAGTTACAACTAAACAAATAATGAATAAAACCAGGGCAGGTTTAAATATGTTTTCCAACTTTACCTTCACCTCCAAAAGTCGCAGGGATTGTATATTTATCAATCATTGGGGTTAGAACATTCATTAACAGTATGGCAAAGGAAACACCTTCAGGATAATTTGCATACAGCCTGATTATTGAAGTTATTATACCGCAGCCGATGCCCATAATAATTCTTCCTTTAGTTGTAACCGGGGATGTAGAATAATCCGTTGCCATAAAAAATGCACCTAATATAATTCCACCTGCCAATATGTGGTATAAAAAGTCACCTGTAAAAGGTGTATTTCCTCCAAATATCCAGCCAAATAATGCTGCACTTCCAATAAAACTTAAAGGTATTACCGGAGAAATAACTTTCCTGTAAATCAAATACAACCCACCTATTAAAAGTGCCAGCACTGAAGTTTCTCCTATTGAGCCAACAGCATGCCCCAGAAAAAATTGGAGATAATCCGGGCGCACCATGTCGACAATTTCATGACCTTTTTTCAAGACCGCCAGGGGGGTTGCAGAAGATACTGCATCCGGTGCCAGAGGATTGGTCCAGTTTGTCATTTGCTGTGTCCAGGAAAGCATTAAAATAACACGGGCTCCCAGAGCAGGATTCATAAAGTTCTGGCCTATTCCCCCAAATAACTGCTTTATTAAAACAATAGCCACAAATCCACCTACTGCTGCAATCCATAAAGGTATTGAAGGCGGCAGGTTTAGTGCAAGTAAAACTCCGGTAACCACTGCGCTGAAATCGGAAATTGTAATTCTCCTTTTCATGGCTTTCTCAGATAAATACTCCCATAAAACACAGCTGACCACAGTAGTTAGAAGTACCGCTAAAACCCTCGGCCCAAAAAAACGCACTCCTGATATGATAGCAGGTACAAGAGCAATTACAACATCTATCATTATCCTTTGTGTAGTATCCCTGCCTCTTATATGAGGAGAAGAAGACAAAATCAAGGTATTTCCCAAAATAAACCCCTCCTAAACTTTCTTTTTTCTAAGCAAGGCCTTGCCCAATCTTATAGACTGCACAAGATGTCTCTTAGCCGGACAAACATAAGAGCAGCTTCCACATTCGATGCAGTCCATAGCCTTATATTTCCTTAATCCATCAACATTCTCATGGATAGCATTAAGATTTAAATAAAGTGGTAAAAGATTCATAGGACAGGCTTCTACACACTTTCCGCATCTTATGCAGGCACTCTCTTCAGGGAGCTTTCCAAACTCAGGGCCAAAAGCCAAAAGAGCATTGGTGTGTTTAAGTACAGGGTTATCAAGAGAGCTTTGTGATACTCCCATCATAGGTCCGCCCATTAAAACCTTTTCAACATCTGTTTTTAATCCACCGCAGAATTCAAAAACATCCACTATTGGAGTACCTATAAAGACATCCACATTAGACGGGTTTTTAACTGCCGGACCATCAACAGTCACTCTCCTTTTAATAAGAGGCATACCGGTTTTTACATATTCGGCTATAAATGATACGCTGTTAACATTCATTACAACCACGCCTACATCTAATGGCAATTTACCAGGCGGGACTTTTCTTCCTGTTATTGAGTAAATTAGCATTTTCTCTGCTCCCTGAGGATAGCGTGATTTAAGTTTCACTACATTTATTTTCTCGCTGGTAGCTGCAAGTTCAGTTAACACTTTAATTGCTTCAGGCTTATTATCTTCAATACCTATCAACACATTATTAACTTTGAGTAGATCCATTAAAATATTTATTCCGCAAATTACGTTCCAGGAGTTCTCCAATATCTCCCGATAGTCGGAAGTAATATATGGTTCACACTCAGCTCCATTTACAATTAAAGTATCAATATTTTTATCTGTTTGTGGGGCAAGTTTGACATGAGCCGGGAAGCCTGCACCGCCAAGACCTACAAGACCTGATTGTTTAATTAGTTCCAACAATTCTGAATCACTTGAATAAACAGGGGGTTTTATGCTTTCATGAATTTCCTGGTTGCCATCAGTTTTAATCTCGACAGCTTCTATATACATACCTCCTGAATGAACAACGGAACCTACATTTGTTACAGTTCCGGATACACTTGAATGGACTGGAGCAGAAACATATTTTTCAGACTGTCCTATCATTTGCCCTACTTTTACTATATCTCCCTTTTTAACTATGGGCTTACAGGGTGCACCTATATGTTGAAGCATAGGTATTATTACCTTTTCAGGTACCCCCATTCTGATAGTTTCAAATTCAGCAGTGTTTTTTCTATGAGGTGCTGCCACTCCTCCTTTAAATACCCCTTTTGAAATTATCATTTTACTTGACCCCATTCATAAGCTATTTAGTACAACCGGCCAACTATGCAACTGATTAACTTGCTATATAGATGACCTACTATTGGTTTTTCTATTAAATACATTAATATATACGGTATTTTCTTTTTTACTATGAAACTATGGTTATAGCAATCCTCTTAATTATAATTATTACCAGGTAATAAGTCAAATAATTGGCACTTAGGATTTAAAGGCTTTATATCATTTATTTAATTTTATCTTCATGTTAATATGACATACTTCATATATTACAGTTTACTTGCAGTTTTGTATATATTATTTAACATCATCCCATTGCACCTCTTGCCAGTATAGGATTCCGGGTATTGGCTATGAACATTGTATACAACATTGGTGATGCTTTTAGAGCATCATCATCCCAATCTATATCTCTATTCAGAGTGCATTTATATCTTTACCGCTCAACCCTTATAACATTTTCAACCCTTATAACAACAGATTCTTCTTTTATCTCATCAATTGCCTTATCTATTGAAAGCTCTCTGGCTTTATGGGTTACAAATATGATTGGAGTGCTATCACCATTACGCCTTTTTTGTATAACTGATGCAATACTCACTCCGTATTTTCCAAAAATACCAGCAATTTTTGCAAGCACACCCGGTTGATCTTTTACTGTCATTCTTATGAAGAACTCTGTTTCCCAATTATCATTAAATAAAATTTTGTCAGGTGTCCAATCTCCATTGGATAGAGTGGAATAAGTATGCCCGGATTCATGCAGGCATGCATTAACAATATCCGACACAATTGCGCTTCCAGTAGGAAGGTCTCCTGCTCCCCTGCCATACAGCATTAGATTGCCGACTGCATCACCTCTTATAAACACAGCATTATATGCATCACGTACTGACGCCAATGGGTGATCCGCCGGAATAAATGTAGGATGAACCCTGACTTCAATGTTTTGCCCGTGTTTTTTCGCTATAGCCAAAAGCCGGATTGAAAAACCCAGTTCTTTTCCAAATGCTATATCGTCGGTAGTTATTCTTGTTATGCCTTCTCTATATATTTTATCAATATGAATTCTTGTATGAAAAGCAAGAGTCGATAAAATTGAGAGTTTAAACATTGCATCAAGGCCTTCAATATCAAAAGTTGGGTCTGGCTCTGCATATCCTAGCTTTTGAGCTTCTTCCAATACACTTTCAAAGCTTCTTCCATCTTCAGACATTTTCGTTAATATATAATTTGTGGTACCATTTATTATTCCCATAATTTCATTTATGTTATTTGCCTGCAGAGATTCCCTTATAACCTTAATTATGGGAATTCCACCGCCAACACTTGCCTCATAATACAAGCCTGCACCAGTTGATCTTGCAGTTTTTTCCAATTCTTCCCAATGCCTTGCCATTACTTCCTTATTTGCAGTAACCACGGTTTTTTTGCTTTTCAGTGCTGCCAGGATATATTCTCTGGCTGGTTCCTCACCACCTATGAATTCTGCAACTATTGAAATTTCAGGGTCGTTGATTATATCATCAATATTATCCGTTAGCAAACTCTTGTCTACAACTACACTTCTTTTTTTAGCAACATCTCTGACAAGAATTCTCTTAACATTAATGCTTATTCCTTCTTTTTCAAATAACTTTCTGCCATTACTGCTAATTATCGTATATGCACCTGTCCCTACAGTTCCAAAGCCTAAAAAAGCTATATTAATTTCTTTTAGCATTATATCCTCCAAGTACAAGTATTCCATCAATAAAATTTATTCTGCAAGACACCATTTTTCAAATTGACAAAATTTATTACATATTATAACGCATCAGCAGAAAATTTTTCGGTTGTAGAAAAACTTTCTAACCTTCGCGCATTTCAACGAGGCAGGAGACATCTCTCACCTCGTTATATTGCATAATTATATATTATTTTACAGCAATTTATCAAGTATAAGTTTTCTATAGGGGCGCATTTTCTTCTTATGATACAAAATATAGAAGATGCGCCCTTTCTATATTTGCCCTATTACAACCCTATCAATCCCATCCAAATCTTTAATAATTTCTATTTTCCTAAAATTACATACCCTCATTAAATCAGCAACTCTGCCTGCCTGGTTGTATCCCACTTCAACAGCAAGAATTCCGCCAACCTTCAGAAATAAAGGTGCTTCTTCTGTAATTCTTGTATAAAAATCAAATCCGTCCACTCCGCCATCCAGAGCTATTATTGGTTCATGCTCTCTTACCTCAACCTGAAGTGTTTCAATTTCTTTTTTAGCAATGTATGGAGGGTTTGAAACAATTACATCATAAAGATTCCCTGCCACCTCGTTGAATAAATCGCTCAAGATAAAATTAATTCTGTCTTCCACACCGTTTTTTACTGCATTTAGGCGAGCTGTATTTAATGCTTCTTCAGATATATCTACAGCTGTTATTCCGCAATTTTTAACATAGTGTGCAAGACTTACGGCTATGCAGCCTGAGCCTGTTCCTATATCAAGAATATTAAACATTTCAGGTTTGATAGTATATTTATATGTTAAATTATTAATATATTTAATAACATATTCTACAAGCATTTCAGTTTCCTGACGTGGTATAAGGACATGGGAATTTACTATAAAATCCAGGGACATAAATTCTCTCCGCCCTGTTATGTGCTGCAGAGGCACCCCTTCAGATCTTTTCCCTATGAGTTTCTTGAATGTCTCCTGTTCTTCTTCAGTTAATTCATAATCATCATGAGAAAATAAAAAGGTCTTATCACAATTTAAGAGAAAACATAGAATCACCCCGGCATCAGCGGCCGGGGATTGATTTCCAACAGATTTTAATATTTTCGTTCCTGTACTTAATGCACTTCTAATGTTCAATTCTCATGCCTCTCTCCGGCTTCATCTTCCTTCAATACGCTATTTAATGCAGCTATAGCCACTTCAACCTGATCATCATCGGGTTGTTTGGTGGTCAAAAGCTGGAGAGCCATTCCCGGATAATTAATTAAACCCACTATTTTATTTTTGCTATTCCCTGCCAATTTAAGCAGTTCATATGATATTCCTGCTACCACAGGTATCAATAACAGTCTCAACAGCAAATTTATCCATCTATTATGCCACCCTGCAAATGAAAATACAATAATACTTACAATCATCACTATAAACAAAAAAGATGTACCGCATCTAGGGTGTTTTGTTGAATATTTCTGCACATTTTCAATAGTAAGTTCTTCTTTGTTTTCGTAGCAATGGATGGTTTTATGCTCTGCACCATGATACTGCCAAACTCTTTTAATATCATTAAGTCTGGAAGCCAGGAAAAGATAACATAAGAATATAACAAGCCTTATAATACCTTCTAATAAATTTCTCTGTATTACACCGCCCCGAGTAGTCTTATCTATCCCCTTGAAAAAATCTGCCAGAAAATTTGGCAAGAGCATGAAAAGACTTATACCAAGAATTATCGCAATGAATACAGAAAAATAAATAGCTGCTTCTTTAAATTTATCCCCCAACAGCCGCTCTACAAACTTATCAAACTTTGATGGTTCCAGGCTATCATCTTCAATGTCCATAAATTCCGCAGAATACATGAGAGCTTTCATCCCAAATACCATTTGCCTTACAAAGTTGAACACCCCTCTTACAAAAGGAATTTTTGAATAAATATCTTTCGGAGGAAGATTCTTTTTTTCTACAACAATTTCTCCGTCCGACTTTCTTATTGCAGTTGCCGCCTTTTGCGGCCCTATCATTAAGAGTCCTTCAATAAGTGCCTGTCCCCCTACATTGCAATAATTATTTTTACTACTTTCCCTTCTTTTATTTGAATTTTTATTTATATTATTATTGCAGTTTTCTACGTAGCTATCAGATTTATTCTTGTCCATGTTAACACCTCACTCTGATTATATCAGATATTTCAAGCTAATGTAAATACACGGGTGCATTTAATTTATATGAAGAAAATATTTTATAAATGCACCCAAAAATGCAGAAATATATATTACCCCCATATACGAACAAAGGCTGAGACATATTGTAAGTCCCAGCCCTTATATTTAGCTCACTGTATATAGTTCACTGTATTTAGCTTACTCTATATAGCTTACTCTTTATTTCCAAGTCCGTATTTCCTATTAAACTTCTCAACTCTACCTGCAGTGTCTATAAATTTCTGTTTCCCTGTAAAAAACGGATGACACTTTGAGCAAATTTCAACACGCAGTTCCTTTTTTGTAGAACCTGTAGTAAAAGTTTCACCACATGCACATTTCACTACTGCTTCATTATACTTTGGATGTATTCCTTCCTTCATACTTTCACCTTCTTTCGAGATACTTTTATACTAAAACTCTATGCGATTAAAGTCGTTAAGCATTCTGTAAATAATTATTGTTAATATTCATAAGTTTAATCTATACAACAAAACACATTTTAACATAAATTGATCATATAGTGCAAGTATATTTTTTAAAAAAGTTTTACCTCTCTACAAAAGCCAAATTTATGCTGTTTACGAATTCCTCATTGCTCTTTGTCTGTACAAGCCTGTTAATTAGCATTTCAGTAACATCTGAAGTACCCATATTGCTCATAGCTTTTCTTATAGCCCAGATACCTTCCAGTTCCTTCTGGCTTAAGAGCAGTTCTTCTCTCCTGGTTCCAGACTTATTAATATCAATAGCAGGGAATATCCTCTTTTCAGAAAGCTTCCTGTCAAGATGTATTTCCATGTTTCCAGTCCCCTTAAACTCCTCATATATAACATCATCCATCCTGCTGCCTGTATCAACAAGTGCAGTTGCAATTATTGTAAGGCTTCCGCCAAACTCAATATTTCTTGCTGAACCAAAAAATCTTTTGGGGCTATGAAGGGCTCCCGGATCAAGACCACCTGACAGAGTTCTGCCTGTTGGAGGAATGGTAAGGTTGTATGCTCTTGCCAGCCTTGTTATACTGTCCAGCAAAATTACTACGTCCTTCTTATGCTCTACAAGCCTTTGCGCTCTCTCAAGCACCATCTCAGCTACTTTAATGTGATGTTCTGGGACCTTGTCGAAGGTTGAATATACAACTTCGCCTTTAATCGAACGCTGCATATCCGTTACTTCTTCCGGCCTTTCATCTATTAATAAAACAATAAGCTCAATTTCCGGATAATTCGTAGTTATGCTATTGGCTATTTTCTGCAGAAGAATTGTTTTACCAGCTTTAGGAGGTGAAACTATCATTCCTCTCTGACCTTTACCTATAGGAGCTACAAGATCTATTAGCCTTGTAGACAATTCCTTTGGTGATGTTTCAAGTATGATTTTTTTGTTTGGGTAAATAGGCGTAAGATATTCAAATGGTGTTCTCCTTGAAGCAGTATCAGGTGGATCTCCGTTAACAGTCTGTACATATAACAGTGCTTGGAACTTCTCCCCTTCTTTAGGTATCCTGCCCTTACCTTTTAGTTTGTCTCCTGTTTTCAGTCCAAAACGTCTTATTTGTGAAGGTGATACATAAATATCCTTGGAGCCGGGAAGATAGTTATCACTCCTAAGAAACCCGTAGCCATCAGGCAATACTTCCAATACTCCTTCTACAGGATCATCGCTCTCAATCTTTTCAAGGCCATTGTTCCAGTTATCTCTTCTTGGTTCATAAAGTCTCCCTGAAAGCTTCTCTTCATATCTTTTAGTTTCTTCTCTGGGACGTTCCTTTGTTTCCACCTGTTCAGTGTCTGGTGCAACAGGTGCTGTGCCGGTTGCTGTACTCTTAGGCGAATCAGGTCTTCTCTCTTCTTTAGTTTCTATTATTTGCTTTTTACCTTCTTTTATATCTCTAAGTTTATTATCTTCAATAACCTTTTCCTTATTATCTTCTTCTGTAAGTACTTTACCATATTTCTCTTCTATTAAAGCTTTTTCCTGTTTTTCTTCAGCTTTTCTTTCAGTTTCAGTATCCTCTATATTATCGTCCTGAGCTTTTGGAACAATTTTTGCAGCAGATTTATCATCTGTAATGTCGGTAGTTTTAGCATCCTTATCCTCTGTAATATCAGAGGTTTCTGCAGGCTCCTTAGCTTTAGGCGGTCTTCCCCTTCTTGTCCTTTTTGGTTTTTGCTCTTCCGGTTTGGAATCCACAACAGCAACGTCTGCTCCGTCAGTCTGCTCTATTTTTTCAGCACTCTTACGAGTTCTTCTTGTTCTTTTTGTTCCAGCTTTTCCCTCTTCTTTCTGAATTTCTTGAGATTTTTGTTTTTCCTGGGGGGATGCAATTTCGTTTTGAATATTGACTTGATTTATATCTTCAGCTCCACTAGAAATTTTCGTTTCTGATATTTCATCTATTTCGTTACTCTTTTCAACATTCTGTTTCTCTTTCGGATTTTCAATATCCTGCTTATCTTCAGGGGTTTCTATATATTGATTTTCATCTGGAGTTACAATATCTTGATTTATATCCGCTTTTTCATCATTATATGTCTCTATGTCGTTTTTCCCATCTAATACAGGCTTAATATATTCTTCTCCAGATGATACTTTTCCTTCTTCAAGTATCATTTCTATAAGTTCATTTTTCCTGTATTTAGTAACGCTCTTAATCCCCATTACTTTAGCTATAAATCGCAAATCTTCAAGTTTTTTATCCCATAAGTTTACGTTGTTAATGCTTTCCATAATACACCACCTTATCTATATAATCACTATTCAATATTTTAATCATATGGTATTCTCGCATTCCCGACATTTTTATATAAAGTTGACCGGTTCAGAATCCACCTTTTTTGATTATTCGCTTTAATTATACAAATTGAAATTTATTGTCGATTCATCTCACAACCCAATTCGCGAGTATTATCAACAAACAGCACTATAAAAACTAAATAATTAAAAAAAAATAAATAAAAATATATGTCCTATAAGTTCTATACGTCCTTTACAAATTATATTAAGCTTCGAAATAAGGAATAGAGAAGATTTATGAACTCTATTTAATTAATTATAGCATTTTAAAAACTTCCATGTCAACACTTTTTTCCGCCTTTTTCCGATTTTTTGCTGTTTTACGTTATTATAATTACCATGACAAACAGATTTATGATATAATTCTAAAGGTATTCAGTTTTGGGTAATTGTATACTGCTTTGTAATGTTGCCAATGGAAAGCGCATTTCTGGAGGGTAATCTTTGCCGACCCGTAAGGAATGCATATGAGGGAAGGATCATAAGGCCTTTTATAGGGACATTTCCCCATACGACATCTTCCCGATGCAATAAAAATTATCCTGGAAGACATCACTTTCCAAATTGGCATAGTAATATATATTTAATGTTTTAGTTATAGTATTAATAGTATTAATACTATTAAATATATTATTACCACTTTTTCCGGTGTTAAACTCTAATAATCTGAAATTTGCAGAATTTATTAGTACATCTGAATCAAATACTATACCTGAACAAATACTAAAATTTATTTATATAGGTGATGCTATGGAAAAATTTTTACTATCTTTACTTGCTGCTGTTTTAGTGGTTTCTGTTTTTGTTGTTGCATTGTTTTTAAGAAAGAAAAATGAACGTTTAAGATTAATTGGAATTATTAAAGAAAGATGGGGCAAGAATCCCTTGCGTTATTCCAAATCCACAATTAATGAAAATACGCATTGCTATTATAGTAATATGAAAGATAATAATATTACTACCAATACTTCTAATACTACTAATACTAATAATACTACTAATGCCAATAATAATACTAATAACAACTGTAATAATGACAATTGCGGGGTTAGTCTGCATATCGACGATATTACCTGGAACGATCTTGATATGGATAATGTTTTTAATAGAATTAATAATACCGGTTCCACCGTAGGCGAGCAATATCTTTATTATCTCCTCAGGAATCCTGTTTTTGATGGTTCAGTGCTCAAAGAAAGGGAAAGACTCACTGCTTTTTTTCAAAGCAATCGGAAGCAAAGGATGGACTTACAGTTTTTATTAGCAAAACTGGGTAAAACTAAAAGTATTGATATTACAAATTATTTCTTGAATGAACAGAAATATGCTTCATATGAAAGCCTTAAATATAAGCTCCTCTCAATTGGTTTTTTATTATCACCTTTATTAATGATATTTAATTTATCTTTTGGTATTTTTGTGGCAATTGCATTTCTTACTACAAACATAACTGTATATTATAAGAAAAAATATGAGATTGAAGCTCATCTTGAAGCATTCAATTATATTGTCAGTCTCGTGGATTGTGCTGACAAAATATCAAATCTTAATATTAAGGAAATTAGTACCTACCAGAATTCACTAAAAGCCTGTTTAAAAAAACTCAAAGGTGTAATAAGCAAGTCATTTCTAGTATTGTATAGGACAGAAGATCCTTTTCTTGAATATGTGAAGGTTATTTTGCTTGGAGAAATTATAGCTTATGAAAGTATGTTCAAGCTTATTCTCAAGTACAAGCAGGATCTAATGGACATTTTCAATACTGTAGGATTGATTGACAGCCTTATATCAGTTGCATCATATAGAGTTAGTATTGATTATTATTCAAGACCTGAGCTATACTCAATTAAAAATGTTCTAAACAATTCAAATAATAATGAACATAATAGTTCAGATAGTAGTGGAAGCGGCAGTTTAAGTAAAAGTGTTGATTTTAAAGATATCTGCCATCCTCTTATTAATAACCCGGTACCTAATTCCCTTTGCATAGACAAGCCTATACTGATTACCGGCTCTAATGCTTCAGGGAAGTCAACATTTCTGAAAACTATAGCTATTAACGCCATCTTCGCTCAAACAATATACACATGTCTT
>ERZ795032.2004-NODE-2004-length-12474-cov-5.216443_pt1 | contig 12474 bp, 10 predicted proteins | sample MGYA00375124_ERZ795032 | MGnify/ENA primary metagenome ERZ795032 (study PRJEB30167, sample SAMN05720154) | activated sludge metagenome | isolation source: Anaerobic digester | place: China | collected 2015-12-16 ...
GCGGCTCGCTGAATGATGCCGTCGAGCCCGCCGACTTGCGCCTCTTTCCGGCGGGTTTGGCGGGGAGCCTGTTCCGTGACGGCTTGAGTGTCCGGGACAGAGGTCTCTTCTTGAGTGGCCTGACTGCTTTCTGGAATGGGTTCATACCTGCGGACGAGATACTCGGCTGCCGGTCCCGTGAAGTAAGGTTCCGGTTCTCGAAAATCCTGTTGCAGAGAGAGAGCGTCCCGCATCATGCGCAGACGGAGGAGTTCCGCTCGCGCAGCGGCTGTTTCCGGTGTGATCGCCCCAGTATCCGCACTGCCTCTCACGGAGGAGAGAAGATCGGAGAAACGAGCGCCCCGGTTTGACGAACCGTTTGCGGCATTTGTGGCGGAAACCGTATCGGAGTGTATCCGATACAGGAGATCAGTGGGACGTATTGTCATTACATTCGTATCCGGGACTCAGCTGGCAAGGGCCAATTCCGGGAGGAACATCTTCTTTTTCTTCAGCTTTTCGATAAAGGTGGTGCGCTTCAGATTCAGGAGAGACGCCGCCTCTTTTTTATTCCCGCCGGTTTTTTCGAGCGCCTGGAGAATCAGACGGTTCTCGAATTCCTCAACAGCACTGCTCAGACAGATGCCGTCACTGGGGAGAGGCACGGCGGCGGGCTGCGGCTTGACGATTTTCCCTCGGTATTTCTCAGGCAGGTCCGCCAGGGATACGGTCCCGGAACCTTTCAGGATGACCATTCTTTCCACGAGGTTTTCCAGTTCACGAATGTTGCCCGGCCAGTCGAATGCGCACAAAGCATCCAGAGCTTCCGAATCGAACCCTTTCACATCGCGCCTGCTTTCCCTGTTGAACTTCTGCACAAAGCTGTCGACAAGCAAGGGAATGTCTTCTTTCCGCTCCCGCAAGGGAGGAATCACGATGGGTATCACCGACAGACGGTAGTAGAGGTCCTCCCGAAAGGTCTTATCCTCGACTAGCTTCTCAAGATTCTGATTGGTAGCGGCAATGATTCGCGTGTCGATCTTCTTGGGGCGGGTCGCGCCGACGGGTTCCAGTTCTCGATTCTGCAGAACGCGCAGCAGCTTCACCTGGAGGCATGTCTTCATGTCGCCAATCTCGTCCAGGAATAACGTGCCCTTGTCTGCCATCTCGAACCGTCCGACCCTGGTGGCAACCGCACCGGTGAAAGAGCCCTTGACATGTCCGAAAAGTTCGCTTTCCAGGAGGTCATCGGGGATCGCGCCGCAGTTTACGGGAACGAAGTTCCTGTTTTTTCTATTGCTCAACTCGTGAATAGACTGCGCAACAAGTTCTTTCCCCGTTCCCGACTCCCCTTGGATAAGCACTGTGGCATCAGAGTCCGCGACCTTCTCGATGAGTTCGAACAGCGCGAGCATTTTAGGGCTCTCACCGATCATCTTGATGCGCGCCCTGTTTCGTATCGCCGGAGTTTTCCGATAGCTGCGGCTTTGGAGGGAATAGTGTTCGAAACCTCTCTGGATGATTGCATCAAGCTCTTCCAGATCAAAAGGCTTTTCAAGGTAGAAAAATGCGCCTGCCTTAAGCAAATTGGATGTCATGACGCTGTTGCCGAATGCGCTGTAGACGATGGCGACGATTTCAGGGCGAACGGCTTTCACACGCTTTATGAACTCGAGGCCATTTACTTTCGGCATCATGACGTCGGTAACCACAAGATCGATGTCTTCCGTCTCGATTTTTTCAAGAGCCTCCATGGCGTCGCATGCCTGGAAGACCTGATACCCTTTGTATGAAAGGAAGGTTGCAACCAGATCTCTGGTTTGCTTGTCGTCGTCGGTTATCAGGATCCGTCTTTCTTCCATGTCCAGCCTCCCTCCAGAGTGCTCATTCTACGAACAGCAAAACGATGGTTGCATCTCAATCTTGGTGAATCTATCCGCTTTGCATCCTTTTGAGCAACATTAATGCCAAGACGAGAACCACAGCATATTTTCATTATTTATCCAATATTTTCAATATGTTACACACACCTAAAACATACTGAAAAATCGTTCTATGCATTCCTTGTCTGCTCACGACATGAACAGCCTCCAAAGGCTGTCCAGAATTTTCATAATCATTCCGGATAGATTCATTTCAGATGGAAACGATGATCAGGGTTTGAACAGAGAGATTGGAAGAGAGGTGTATTGGAGGGAGAAGACTCTCAAACAAAAGAAGTTTGAAAGTGGGAAGGGTACCTTTGAAAAAAGGAGAGGAACGGACACTATTCCGTGCTTGAGATCTTGTACCGTTCCAGCCTGTCCCTGAGAGTGTTGCGGCTGATTCCGAGGAGTTTTGCCGTTGAAACCTGGTTATGGTTGCTCCGTATCAAAGCCATGTGAATCAGGGCCTTTTCCAGGCCCGCGGAAATTGTATCGTAAACGGAACCATTTTCTTTCTCGCAGATCTCAGCGAAGACCGGCTCCAAAAGGCTGCAAAAAGCCTTGAAGTACTGATCCCCGGACCGTTGGACATCAATCTCGGTCACCTTGAAGACGGGCTTGACTTGGAGAAGTGATTCGAAGTCCTCCGGAAGAAGGATATCTCCCTTGCAGAAAAGGGTGGCTGAATTAATGATATTTTTCAACTCACGGATATTCCCTTCCCAAGGCTGTTTCTGGAGAAGGTCAAGGGCGCCCGGCGACAGGCCCTTAATCCGCTTGTCATACTGGCGTGCGTATTTCTTGACAAAGAGATCGGCAAGAAGCGGGAGGTCTTCCAGCCGTTCACACAGGGGCGGAAGAAAGAAGGACACGACGCGTAACCGGTAGAACAGGTCAAGTCTGAACTTCCTTTCATTCACCGCTTTCATGAGGCTGAAATTGGTGGCGGCAATCACCCTGACATTGACTTTTAATGTCTCATTTCCCCCGACCCGCTCAAACTCCTGATTCTCAAGGACCCGCAGGAGCTTTCCCTGGTTGGAAAGGCTCATCTCGCCTATCTCATCCAGAAAAATGGTTCCTCCATCGCACTGCTCGAATTTTCCAATCCGGCGACAGTGAGCATCGGTGAAGGCCCCCTTCTCATGGCCGAAGAGTTCGCTTTCCAGAAGATTCTCGGGAAGAGCGGCGCAGTTCACCGCGAGGAAGGTCTTGTCGGATCGTTTCGAGTTGTTGTATATCGCCCGTGCGAGGAGCTCCTTGCCCGTTCCGCTCGGGCCCTGGATCAACACGCTGGCGTCCGAGTCGGCGATTTTCCCTACCATCTTCCAGATCTGAATCATCTGGGGACACGACCCGATCATGATGTCTTCTTCCAGTTCGGCGTCGCTTAGCTGGTCGGAAAGCTCTGCGTAGCGGACCTTGCGGTTCAGAAGATTGCACTCGAGTGCCTTCTGGACGACATCCTTCAGCTTTTCGATGTCAAATGGTTTGGTCAGATACTCATACGCGCCATGCTTCATCGCCTCGATGGCGTTCTGGGTGGTTCTGTACCCCGTCGTCATGATTACGGACAGCCCTGGGTCGATCTGCTTTATTTCACGTAATACTTCAAGCCCCGATTTCTTGGGAACGCAGATATCGAGTATCGCAACATTCGGGTGATCGGACACAACCCGATTCACCGCGGAATCACTATCGGTCTCCAGAATAATCTCCATGTCATCGTCTTCGAACACGGCCGCAAGGAGTTGGAGTATTGCCTCGTCGTCATCCAGAATAAGTAGTTTGCTTTTCATGCGGTTCCTATTGCATTCCCCGGTTGAAATTTAGGTGAGAATAGCACAAAGAAACCAGTGAAAACAATACGAAACGATCCTTGATTCTGAAGTTGTCGGAACGTACCGCTCGTGCGACACTATCCGCCCCACCCGCTATTCCGACGGTGCTTCAGGATAGCGTTTTCAGACTCGACCTCCGCAAGAATCCTCTCGGCCTCGCTCTCCGTCAGTCCCACGGTTGGGTGGTTTCCCATCCAGTGGGTAAGGTCGTCTTTCGGAGTTGTCAGGAGACACGGGAGCGCAGGCCCGGCAATATGTTTTCCGTTGAGATACAGCGCCGCCTCATAGACTCCCTCACGTTTTACAAGATTGAATTCGGCCAGGTATCCTGCTTTGAGAATCTTTTTCAGGATCAATCTTTTTACTATCATTATCGTGTCCTTGGAAGAAATCCGACCCTATGGAGTATTCTGAAACTGTTTACAGCAAAACGTGCTCCCGAAGGGGTACTGTCCGTGCAGCCTTTGATGGAAGTGGGTAAATTTCTATTTCATTTCGGCAGGCGCGTGTGAAACTTGAATATCATTTCACATACCCTCTTCCAGACGGTTTGCCCATTCTATCGCCTCAATCTGGGACTCCAACAGGCTCTCCAGGCTGCAGTCGGATTCATCCAGCAGCTTTTGCAGATTTATGAAATCAAGGCCCTCCAATCTCTCCGCCAGGAGGAGGAGCCTTCCCAGGTGACCATCGCGGCCGATGAGCGCGCATCGTACATCTTCGGTAAGATTGAGCTGATCCAGAATTTCCGCCATGGGTGACTCGAACAGCACATCAATCAGGGAAAGAACTCCCGTCATAAATGCGCTGTCCGAATAGTCTTTTCCCTTGAGTTCATCCCGTTGATTTCGAGAGAGGAGCTCCATCAGGCGGCCCCGTATGGCGGCGGTTTCCATGAGGGGATTTCCCGGGCCGCCCGCGGCTTCGGAGGCAAAAAGGGCCAACTGAACCCAACGCTTCAACTGCTGCATGCCGAGAACCACCAAAGCGTGCCGAACTGTTCGAATCTTTTCCTTCATTCCTATAACCACGGAATTTACAAGCCGCAGCAGATTATAGGTAAGGGTCGGATTATGCTTGAAGGTCTCTTCGATCTCTTCAAATTCGGCATCGGAACAAACCAGTTGCAGGAGCTTCAAAAGCGTTGCCCCCCCGACATCGACCCGTTTTGTATTGAGCACGGCCGGTCGTGCGAAAAAATACCCCTGGAAAAGCTCAAATCCGAGAGAGAGACAGTCATGATACTGTTGGGTCGTTTCCACCTTCTCCGCAAGCAACACCACGTTCCTGCTTCGCAGAATGTTTACCATCTCGAGAACTCTATCAGGGGAAGTCTGCAGAATATCAATCTTTACAATATCAACGATATCGTACAGCGGTTCGTAATCGGGGTGGTAGATATTATCATCCAGCGCCAGAAGGAACCCCTGCTCCTTCAGTTCACGACATCTTTTCAGTACCGGTTCCGTTGCTGTAATCGTCTCCAACAATTCAATAACGACCCTGTCAACCGGCAGGATCTCAAGCATATCGTTCATCAGAAGATCGCCGGTGACATTGATAAACCCTTTATGCTTGCCGAGAACGGCAGTAACGCCGAAGTTTGACAAGACATTGCTGATCACGGATCTTTCCGCGAAGGTAATATCCGTGATATCAGCATGGAGCGTATCAGCGGCACGAAACAGCAATTCGTAACCGAATATTTTCTTCTGTCGATCAAGTATCGGCTGACGCCCAAGAAAAATCTTTCCCTGTATCTCATTCATGGGGAACTGTTCTCTCCTTCAGGCAGTACACAGGCAATATTCTTTCAGAACTGCCGGATACATCGGCGGATGTTGACGCAAGGGACGTAAAATCACTCGGCACATGCGCAAGGATCAAAAAAAAAGGTCGGCCTAAAAAGCCAACCTTTTATCAGTGGTGCCCGGGACCGGGGTCGAACCGGTACAGCACTCAGTGCCGAGGGATTTTAAGTCCCTTGCGTCTACCAATTCCGCCACCCGGGCAAGATCATCTTTTCCACCGGTGCAGCTCTTCAGACCGCGGTCATGCCCGAGCTGAACTAGACAAAATCACGGATTGTTATGAATTATTCACCCTGTCTCTCAGTTCTTTTCCCGTTTTAAAAAACGGGGTTTTCTTCGCGGGAATCGCCACCAGTTCACCACTCTTTGGATTTCTTGCCTCTCGAGGTCCCCTTTGACGAATAGTAAAACTGCCGAATCCTCGTATCTCTACTTTTTCACCGCTCTTCAAAGCATTGCGGATACTGTCGAATACGATATCTATAATTATTTCAGAATCTTTTCTCGTTAAAAGGCTGTTTGAGTCAAGCAGCCTTTCAACCAGCTCACTTTTGGTCATACACGACACTCCTTGTTCCTGTAATGCACAGCATCGGTCTCATGAAAATCTTTCCCTCACACTGTGCTCATGCATGGTGTGAGGGATACTGCTCTTCCGGAATCCGTCGGGCAAAGTCTAATCGCGTCCGTTGGTCTTGTTCATTTCCTGCTTCAGCAGTTCACCGAGATTCGAGGTCGCCTCTCCCTGGTTATCCATATAGGAAGCGATGGCCTGCTTGTCGGCATAGCCTGCAAGCGCCTTAACGGAAAGCGCAATCTTCTTGTCCACGGTATCAACATTCAGGACCATTGCCTCAATAGTATCGCCTACTGATGCGAAATCCTTCGGAGAAGCGACTTTTTCCTGAGACAGTTCGGAAACATGGATCAGCCCTTCGATTCCTTCCTCAATTTCGAGGAAGACACCGAAATCGGTAACTGATGTCACTTTACCGGTGACCTTTGTGCCGGGTTTATACTTCGTCGGAATTTCAGCCCAGGGATCCAGCGCCAGTTGCTTAATCCCGAGGGACAGCCTCTCGTTTTCCGGATCGATGTTCAAGACAACTGCCTGGACGATCTGTCCCTTGGAGTACAGTTCGGAAGGGTGCTTGATCCGACGAGTCCACGACATATCGGAAACATGCACCAACCCGTCGATGCCGTCCTCAACACCTATGAATACGCCGAAATCGGTAACATTCTTAATCTGCCCCTCTATCTTCGTTCCCACAGGGTATTTATCCCCTATCACCATCCAAGGGTTCACCTGAATCTGTTTCAGACCGAGGGAAATACGTCTGCTCGGAACGTCGACACCGAGCACCTCGGCCTCCACCTCTTCGCCGACCTTGAGGATATCGGACGGATGACGCACTCTTTTCGTCCATGACATCTCGGACACATGAACAAGCCCTTCCACACCCTCTTCCAATGAAACAAAGGCGCCGTAATCGGCAAGGCTTACAACTTTTCCCTGGACTCTGTCGCCGGTGTGATATTTCGATTCCACGCTCATCCACGGATCAGGAATAGTCTGCTTGATGCCGAGAGATATTTTTTCCTTTTCTCTATCATACTTCAGCACCTTGACCGTTACCGTATCCCCGTTCTTCAGAATTTCGGAGGGGTGACCAAGCTTGCGCCATGACATGTCGACGATATGAAGAAGGCCGTCGATGCCGCCCAGGTCAATAAATGCGCCGTAGTCGGTAATATTTTTGACGGTACCTTCCAGGATCTGACCTTCCGCGAGAGTGGCCAGCGTATCTTTCTTCAGCCTGTCCCTCTCCTCTTCAAGAATTACACGGCGGGACAGAACAACATTCCCTCTTTTCTTGTTTACCTTTACCACCTTGAATTCAAACGTCTGACCGATAAGCTTCTCCAGATTGCCGATGGGACGAACATCCACCTGAGAGGCGGGAAGAAAAGCGGGCACCCCGATATCAACGGTAAGACCGCCCTTGACATTCGCAATGATTTTGCCTTCCATGAGGCCGCCGCTCTCGACCGCCTCCTCGATCTTGTCCCACACAACCTCTCTCTCGGCCTTTTTTCGCGAAAGGACGATATAACCTCGTATATTCTCCTTCTTTTCGAAGTATACCTTTACTTCGTCACCGACCTTGACAGTAAGCTGACCGCTCTCGTCGAGGAACTCGGCCACCGGTATGCACCCCTCGGACTTGTAGCCGATATTGACAAGAACGTAATCCGGATCTATCTGAACAACAACACCCTTAACGATTTCACCGACCTGTGGCTGTCGAAGGCTTTCCTGGAAAAGCTCTTCGAAGTTCTCTTTCCCCCCCAGAGAGGAATCATCCTCCGAATCGTTAGTGAGCCTTTCCGGCTCGTTGGTGATGTTGGAAAACTCTTTTTCGTCGTTCATTAAAATAGTACCCCCTAGAATTTCTATGTTTTGCCCGCCCTATGCTAGCACACCCCTTGAAAAACTCAATGTGTTTTGTCTTTATCTATATGCCCGATCTGCTCCAGCACTTCATCAATGACCCACTTGGGGGTTGAAGCACCGGCAGTGACCCCTACGGTGTCCACTCCCTCAAACCATTCCCGGTTCAATTGTTGCGCGGTTTCAATATGGTAGGTCTTGGGCTGCAATTCCGCGCATACCTGCGCCAGACGCGTCGTGTTCGCGCTGTTGTAACCCCCGATTACTATCATGCAGTCAACACGTTTGGCAAGTTCTTTAGCTTCTTCCTGACGTACGGCCGTCGCATCGCAAATCGTGTTGAAAACTCTGATTTCACTCCCCTTTACAAGACACTCGAGCACAACGTTCTTCAGATTCTCGAAAGACTGCGTTGTCTGGGCCACGATACCGATCTTCCCGGAAATCTTCAGGCCGGCCGCTTCTTCACCTGAACCTACGACATAGACCTTTCCCCTGGCGTAAGAGACGATCCCCTGTACCTCGGGGTGGTCGGCATCGCCTACCACTACCACATCATATCCTGCTTGGGAAAGGCTTTTTACGTGCTCCTGGGCCTTTTTGACAAAGGGGCATGTGGCGTCCACAATCTCCAGTTCTTTTCGAATGGCTTGCTGCAATTCTTCCGACGCAACGCCGTGAGAACGAATGATAATCGCCCCGTTGTCAAGTTCCGAGATACTCTTGAGGACCTTCACACCCAATTCCTCAAGGCGCTGAACGACCTGGGGGGAATGGATAATGGGACCCAGGGTAGAGGTTTTCCCGCCACGACCGGCGGCCTCGAATGCCATCTGGGTAGCGCGTTTCACCCCGAAACAGAATCCCGCCTGCTCTGCAAGGATAATCTTCAAACCGGAATCCCCCTGTCCCTGAATCCTGGAATCATCGCGCATCTCCCTGACCGGCCCGTTCCGACTCTTTCCCACGGACAATCATTTCCATTCGTGCGACAACGTCCGTGATTGACACTCCGGTTGAATCGATGAGAAGGGCATCCTCCGCCATGCGGAGCGGGGCAATTTCACGCTGTTCGTCACGGGTATCTCGGGCAGCCACCTCCGCGATTGTATTTTCGACCGTCACGTTTTCCCCTTTCGCACGCAACTCGAGAAAACGGCGCTTCCCCCTCTCTTCAGCGGAGGCGGACAGAAAAAACTTCACGTCCGCGTCGGGGAATACCACTGATCCGATATCACGACCCTCAAGGACGACATTTCCGGCCCGTCCCATCCTGCGCTGCTCATGCAGCAGAACATCACGGACCGCCTTCCTGGTGGAAATCCTCGACGTAAACTGGCTGATCTCCGGCGTGCGTATCGCTTCCGAAACATCTTCGCCGTTCAACAGGACACGATATCCTCCGGCATCCCGCTCGAAAGAGATTTCCAGACCGCGGCAGAGTCCCTCCAACGCCCCCTCGTCCTCGGGTGATACGGACGCTCTCTTCACCGAGAGCGCCACAGCCCGATACATGGCGCCGGTGTCGATGTATACATAACCCAACCGATCGGCTAGAAGTCTTGCAACAGTGCTCTTTCCGGCTCCCGACGGACCGTCTATGGCAACAATGACTCCCTTGCCGCGCTGCGGAATATCTCTCATCGAACACATACCCGTTCCAGGAGTTCGATGAAAGAAGGAAACGAGGTTGAGATGCACCCCACATCCGTTACCGTCGTTTCACCCTTGGCCACAAGCCCGGCCATGATCATCGACATGGCGATCCGGTGATCACCGAAGCTGTCGGCCGTGCACCCGAGAAGGCGGTCACCGCCGGTGATTTCCATGCCGTCTTCCGTTTCCACGACACTCACCCCTGCCTTGGAAAGATTCGCGGCCATGGCCGCAATGCGATCCGTCTCCTTGACGCGCAACTCCCGCGCGTCACGAAGGACCGTTTTTCCTTCCGCGCATGCGGCAGCCACGCAGATGATTGGAAACTCGTCGATTGCCCTCGGCACCAGTTCTCCGCCAATCTCGATGCCGTGCAACGAAGAAGATCGCACGAGCAGGTCCGCTACCGGCTCACCCGAAGTCTCACTGAAGTTGAGCTGTTCGATTGACGCACCCATGCGCAGAAGAATATCAATAATGCCGGTTCGCGTGGGATTCATGCCGACGCCGGTGATGAGCAATTCCGAGTCCGGCACGAGAAGTGCGGCCACGATAAAAAAGGCTGCGGAAGAGATGTCTCCCGGAACATGAACTTCCCGGCCTTCCAGAATTCTGCCTCCGCGGATTCGAGCGCCGTTGGACAATGGTTCGATATCGGCGCCGAAATAGCGGAGCATTCGTTCCGAGTGATCCCGTGAGAGAGAAGGTTCGGTTACCCGGGTTTCCCCGTCTGCATAGAGTCCGGCCAGTAGAAGAGCTGATTTTACCTGTGCGCTGGCAACCGGGGATGAAAAAGAAATCCCCTTCAGTGTGCGTCCCTGAATCGCAAGGGGAGCGCGTGTCCCACCGGCACGCCCGAAAATCGTTGCCCCCATCCCGGCGAGAGGCTCAATAACACGACCCATCGGACGGTTTCGCAGGTATTGGTCACCGCTCAAGACGGAAAAGAAATCCTGTCCCGCCAGCATGCCGGTCAACAGCCTCATGGATGTTCCCGAGTTTCCGCAGTCAAGGACATCGACCGGTTCCTTCAGGCCATGCAGACCGGCGCCCTGGATCCGAATCACCTCTCCATCGTCACAAGCGTTGACACCCATGGCGCGAAATGCCTTCAAGGTGGAAATCGTATCCTCGCCACGGAGAAATCCACGGACAATGGTTGTTCCCTTGGCCAGCGAGCCGAACATTATCGACCTGTGGGATATAGACTTGTCGCCTGGAACCGAGATGGCGCCCCGCACGCCGGCTGCTGGTTGAACCGTGTAGTTACTCACTGAGTGCTCCGGAGGAATTGATGCCTATAGAATTGAGTCCCTGCTTTTCTTGGAGCGCGAGAAAAACTCCTCGAGCCCGGATTCGTTTCCGTCTTCCACCAGGGAGCGGAGAGACTGAAAGTGCCGTGAGAAAAAATCCATCATCTCAAGCACAGCGGAACGATTCATGAGCGCAATGTCTCTCCACATGGCCGGATCGGAAGACGCAATACGGGTAAAATCACGGAAACCGCCTGCTGAATACGAGAGTATGCCTTCATCGAGGCGATCATACCCGCCGACTGCGTTGACGAGGGAGTAGGCGACCATGTGAGGGAGATGGGAGATTGCGGCGACAATCCTGTCGTGCTTGTCCGCATCCATCCGGACAACCTCGGAACCCGCTATTTCCCACATTCTCATCACTGTTTCCAGCGCCCGCGGATCGGTTTGCTTCGTAGGGGTGACGATGCACCTCTTTCCCTGGAAGAGTGTCGAGAAAGAAGCTTCCACGCCCGAATTCTCCGTGCCGGCAATGGGATGTCCTCCGACAAAATGGGTCCCCTCGGGCATCAAGGGTTCGCAGGCCGAGACAATGGCTTCCTTCACGCTCCCGCCGTCGGTCACAACGCAACCGGGAGACAGAAAGGGGACAATCCGGGCAAGTATCGAGGCGATTGAACAGACAGGCGTCGCAAGAAACACGAGATCCGCGCCGGACACCCCTTCGCAGGGATCATGGGTATACCTGTCTATGACTCCCAATTCCACCGCGCGTTGAAGATTGGGGGCCTGTCGTCCTATACCGACGACCTCGCCCACCTCTCCCCGCTCGCGGAGTATTCGCGCCAGAGAACCTCCGATAAGACCGACGCCGATCACCGCCATGCGGTTGCTAAGAGCCATGAATACCTCGTGAAGAAGGACCATCCACGCACATGCCCGGACACCGCTCCTTCCGCATGTCTGAAATACTCATGGTTCCGATTTCTCCCGGCTTGTTTTCGGATATGATCCGAGAATCTTTACGAACTGACAGCAGTCGCGCAGATCATGGATTGCGTCGGTAACGTCGGGATCCGAGACATGTCCGTTCAGGTCGAGGAAAAAGATATACTCCCACGCTTTCTTTTTGAGCGGGCGGGACTCAATCTTGGTCAGGTTGATCCCGCGCTTGGCAAAGGGCTCCAGCATTCTGTGGAGGATCCCCGGCTCGTCCTTGACGGAAAACATCAGAGACGTCTTGTCATCGACGCTCTTCTCCGCGAATTTCCTTCCGATCACGAGAAAACGGGTAAAATTGTTAACCTGATCTTCAATCCGCTCCCGCACTACCTTGAGACCGTACAGGGAAGAAGCAAGCTCACTGGCAATTGCCGCGGCCGTATAATCCTCGCTGACAATCTGCGCCGCAACGGCCGTGGAAGCAACGTCAACGACCGGCACGTTCGGCAGGTTGTCCGCGAGCCATTCACGACATTGGGCAATGGGCTGGGGGTGAGAGTAAACCTTCTTGATGTCTTCAAGACGCCCGGTGCGGGAAAGCAGGTAATG
>ERZ795032.2013-NODE-2013-length-12449-cov-15.797886_pt1 | contig 12449 bp, 10 predicted proteins | sample MGYA00375124_ERZ795032 | MGnify/ENA primary metagenome ERZ795032 (study PRJEB30167, sample SAMN05720154) | activated sludge metagenome | isolation source: Anaerobic digester | place: China | collected 2015-12-16 ...
GAACGGTATTACGCGGGTGGTCTGGATGCCGGCCTCCTTAAAAGAGGAACTCGGCGACCGGCTGCGGGAGAAACTTGCCGCACAGGGGATGCCGGACCTCTTTGCGAAGATCGCGGACGAGGTCTCGGCACCGACGATCGAGGACCTCGTCGCGTTCCTCGAACGCGTCGAGCATCCCGCGCTCACGATGAGGCCGTTGATTTAGGGGGGGAGGGAACATGACCGACAGCAGTGAACCGGGACCGGCGGTCCGGGAGGTGCGCCTCGGTGCTACCCGGGCCGAAGGGGGGACCCGGGAGGTCTCCTACGTGATCGGGGGCGATCGAGGTCTCCCGTTCACCGGGAACAGGCCGGACAGGCTCCTCGTGGCGCTTGAGGTCTGCGACGACCCCCAGTTCTCGCCACCGGTGGTTCGCGACTACGTGGGCGACCTCGCGAACAACCCCGACGAGTGGGCGCGGGCTGCGGAGCGGACCTACGGTGCGGATATCATCCGGCTTAACTTCACGAGCACGAAGCAGCGCGGGTTCGATGCGTTCAGCGAGATCGCCCCGACGATGGAGCGGGTGCTTGCGGCGACGGCCCGGCCCCTGATCGTGGAGGGGAGCAGCGAGCCGGAACTCGACAGCGAGGTCTTCCGGCGGTGCGGGGAAGCCGGAGAGGGTGAGCGGCTCCTCCTCGGGACCGCAGAGGCCGACCGCTACCGGAGCGTCGCCGCAGCGGCGCTCGCCTACGACCATGCGGTGATTGCCCAGTCGCCCATCGACATCAACCTCGCAAAGCAGTTGAACATCCTCCTCCGCGAGACCGGCATACCCGGGGACCGCATCGTGATCGACCCCTACACGGGGGCGCTCGGCTACGGGTTCGAGTACTCCTACTCGGTGATGGAGCGGATACGCCTGGCCGCCCTCGCCGGGGATGCGGACCTTGCGATGCCGGTGATCAGCGCACCCGCCGATACCCTCACGGTCCGGGAGGTGCGGGAGGCCACACCGGCGGAACAGGACGCTATAGCGGTCGCCTGGGAGTTCTACACCGCCTACGCCTCATTCGTGGCCGGCGCGTCGATCGTCTGCGTCCGCCATCCCCTGACCGTGAAGAGACTCCACGAGGCACTGGAGGTGTGAACCATGGCGATGAAGGCGCTCGATATCTACAAACTCCTCCCGAAGACGAACTGCAAGAGGTGCGGATATCCCACGTGCCTTGCCTTCGCGATGAAACTCGCCGCCGGGAAGGCGGAGGTCGAGGCCTGTCCTGACCTCGATCCCGGAACGAAGGCCCTCCTCGGCGGAGCGACCCGGCCGCCGGTCCGGCTCGTCGGGGTCGGCGTGGGCGAGCGGTCGGTTGCCGCCGGGGAGGAGTTCGTCCTCTTCCGGCACGAGAAGACCTTCTCCCACCCGCCCGGGATCATGGTGCAGGTCTCCGACACCTGGCCGGAAGAGCGGGTGCGCTCCATCGTGGAGACGGTCCGGGAGACGGTCGTCCACCGGGTGGGGATGGACCTTGTCCTGACCGGGGTTGCGGTCAGAAACGAGAGCAGATCTCCCGGCCGGTTTGCCGAAGCCGTGGCGCTCGCCGGAGGGGGGAGCACCCTCCCCCTGGTGCTGATCGCCGGCGACCTCGCAGCCCACGAGGCGGCCCTTGCGGTCGCCGGGCACTACCGGCCACTGGTCCACGCCGCAACCGAAGAGAACCGGGAGGACCTCGCCCGCCTCGCGAAGCGCTACGGCTGCCCGCTCGCGGTGCGGGCCGCCAGTCCCGCGGGGCTTGCCGCCCTCACCGCAGAGTGCGCGGCCGCCGGGGTCGTGGACCTCATGCTCGATCCCGCCCCGCGGTCTCTCCAGGACTATATCGCCATGGCGACCGGGATCCGGAAGGCCGCCATCGGGCGGACCGAGCCCGCGCTCGGCTACCCCATCTACTTCGACACCACTCCTTTCAGGGAGACCGACGCGGCCCTTGCGGCGGGGATCCTGAAGTACGCCGGGGTCATCGTCGTCCCCCCGCTCCCGCCGGCAACCGTCGCGGCGGGGCTCACCCTGCGGCAGAACATCTACACCGATCCCCAGAAACCCATCCAGGTGACGCCAGGCCTCTACCCGGTCAACGAGCCCGGCCGCGATGCCCCGGTCCTCCTCACGGTGAACTTCTCGCTCACCTACTTCACGCTGCTCGGCTACCTCGAGGCGTCACGGATACCCTGCTATCTCCTCATCGTGGATACGGAAGGCCTCTCGGTCCTGACGGCCGTCGCCGGCGGAAAACTGACGGAGACCCTTGTCGCCGACTCGCTCCGGAACTTCGGCGTCGGGGAGACGGTAGACCACAGGCTGCTCGTCATCCCCGGCTACGCCGCCCCCCTCTCCGGGAAGATCGAGGACGCGACCGGCTGGAAGGTGATGGTCGGCCCCCGGGATGCGGCCGAGCTCGCCGGGTACCTGGAGAAGGAGTGGAGGGCCTGATGCCGACCGTGACGTTCCTCCCGGGCTACCGGAAGGCGGTCGTGCCCCAGGGGACGACCATCCTTGACGCGGCGCTCGCGGCCGGCCTTCCCATGAACGTGGTCTGCGGCGGACAGGGAAAGTGCGGGAAGTGCCTTGTCTTCATCAGAGGCGGCACTGTGTCGTTCGATGTTGATAATTACCGCAGGTTCTTCTCAAACGACGAGATCGCACACGGGGCGTGCCTTGCCTGCCGGGCAACCGTCGTCGGGGATATCCGGGTGGAGGTCCCGGCCGGGTCGCTCATAGAGGAGCAGAGGATCCTCGTGGAGATTCCGGGCATGGAAGAGGTCCCGCTCAATCCCGCCGTCCGGAAGTACGAGGTCCGCCTCACGCCGCCGTCCCTTGACGACACCGCCCCTGACCTCGCCCGCCTGCTGGAGGGGATCGAAGGCCGGGGAGGCCCGCCCCCGAACAGGGTCTACGCGCCGCTCGAGGTCCTCTGTTACCTCCCGCAGGCGCTCCGGCGGAGTGCCTGGCACGTGACCGGCACGGTCGCCCTGGTGCCCGGAGGCTATCGTCTGCTCAACGTTGACGAAGGCGACACCACGACAAGGCTCTACGGGGCGGCCGTGGATCTCGGGACCACCACGATCGTGGTCTACATCCGGAGCCTCATCGACGGCCGGATCCTTGCCACGGCGTCAAATTACAACCGCCAGATCTCCTGCGGCGAAGACATCCTTTCCCGGGTGAACTTCTCGCAAAAGAGCGGTCTTTCCCGCCTGCAGCAACTCGCGGCAGAGAGCATCAACGAAGCCCTGAAATCCGCCTCCGATGCCGCGGGGATCGATCTCGAGGAGATCTTTGAGGTGGTGATCGCCGGAAACACGGTGATGACTCACCTCCTCCTCGGGATAGACCCCTCCTACATGATCGCCGAACCCTACATCCCGGTCGTGCGGCGGATGCTCTCGACGGCGGCCGGGCGGATCGGTATCGCGGCCCACCGGAACGCCGGGGTCTACACCTTCCCGGCGGTCTCGAACTTCATCGGGGGCGACACCATCGCCGATATCCTCGCAACGGGGATGGCGGACCGCGAGGAGGTCTCGCTCCTGGTGGACATCGGCACAAACTTCGAGGCAGTGCTCGGCAACAGCGACTGGATGCTCTCCTGCGCGGGCGCGGCCGGCCCGGCCCTCGAGGGCGGGGAGGTGCTCTTTGGTATGCGGGCAAACCCCGGTGCGATCGAGCGGGCCCGGATCGATGCCGGGACGCTCACGCCGTCTTACTCGACGATCAACAATGTCCGGCCGCGGGGGATCTGCGGTTCCGGCCTGATCGATCTGCTTGCGGAGTTGATCCGCGCCTGCGTCATCGACCGGACGGGACGGATCAACCTGGATATCGACCATCCCCGGGTCCGGAAGGGGCGGTACCATCCGGAGTTTGTAGTGGCCTGGAAGGAGGAGACATCGATCGGGAAAGATATCGTCATCACCGAGAACGACATCAGGAACCTGATCATGAGCAAGGCGGCGATCCACGGGGCCTGCATGACGCTCCTCGACGCGGCGGGCCTTACGCCCCGGGATATCGACAGGATCTACTTCACGGGGGCGTTCGGGAACTACCTCAACAAGGAGAACGCCATCACCATCGGGCTGATACCCGAGGTGCCCCTGAGCCGGATAGAAAACATCGGGAACGGAGCGATCGCCGGCGCGAACATCGCCCTCGTCAACCGGGAGCGACGGAAGGCGCTCGATGGGATTGCTCTCCGGATCACCTACATCGAGTTGAATGCGGAGCCGTCCTTCATGGACCGCTACACATCGAGCTGCTTTTTGCCGCACACCGATCTTGCGCTCTTCCCGCACGTGCAGCAGATGCTTGAGGCGTGCCGGGCGAGGCAGGGGTGAGGGGCGTGGCAGGCACGGCCCCGTCCCCGGAACTCCGCGCGACCGGCGTGGGAGCGCTCCCCCACCGCGACCCCGACGAGGCGTGCCGGGCGGTGCTCGCGGCATTCCCGGAGATCCCCTTTATCCCCACCCTGCCGAACCGGGGCGTCCTCGAGACGATCGTCTTTGCCGATGCCGAGCATCTCCCGGGCGGGGTTATTCAGGACGGCAGGCTCACGGTCGACCGGAGCGCCGACCCCTCGGGGGCGATGGAGCAGGTCTTGCTCGACTACCTTGAGGGAAACGCAGAGCCTTACGGGGTCGGCGGGGCTTACGGGTCGGGGTTCCACGCCATGATGGGCCGCGACCTCTCGGATGCCCTTCTCGTCAAGTGCCAGATGACCGGCCCGGTGACCTTCGGGATGCAGGTGGTGGACGAGACACGCCGCCCCATCCTCTATGATCCCGAATACGCCGACCTGCTCGGGAAACTCCTGGGTCTGCGGGCCCGGTGGTGTGAGGGGGTGATGCGGGAGCGGATGGGCGCACGCGCGACCCTGGTGGTGCTCAGTGAGCCTTATCTTGCGTCGCTCGGCTCAGGGGTTGTCCCGGTGGATCCCGGGGTCGCGGCATCCGCCTTTGGGGATATCGCCGGTCTCCTCGACGGGGGGCTTGGAATCCACTGCTGCGCCAACACCGACTGGGGTTTTGTCCTCGGACTTGCGCCTGCTGTGGTCTCGATCGACGCCTGGACCTACGCCCGGGAGTTCCTGCTCTACGCTGACGACGTCGCCCGCTACATGGAGGCCGGAGGCGTTGTGGCGTGGGGAATCGTCCCCGCTGACTACGCTGTCTTTGCGGCCGAGGCTCCGGATTCGCTCTTCACCCGGTTCCGGGATATCCGCGTCCGGGCGACAGAGACCATCGACCCCGATCTCTTCGACCGCCAGTCCCTGATCACGCCGACCTGCGGAATCCGGAACGCCGGCGAGCAGGAGGCCGTCGAGATCATGGCGGCGGCCGCGTCGCTCTCGCATCGCCTCCGGGGTGAGGAGCCGTGATCCGGCCCTGCACTGTCGTCATATCAGGGAAGGGCGGGACCGGGAAGACGACGATAGCGGCGCTCTTAATCGACGCGCTGGTCGCGGCCGGTGAGCGGCCGGTCCTTGCCGTGGACGCCGATCCGAACACAAACCTCCACGAGGCCCTGGGGGTCGCGGTCACGGAGACGCTCGGGAGCATGCGGGAGGAGGCCTTCACCCGGAACATCCCCCCCGGAATGGACCGGACCGGCTATATCAGGTACCGGTTTCACCGGGCGCTTGTTGAGGCGGAAGGCTACGACCTTCTTGTCATGGGGCGCCCTGAAGGGTCGGGGTGCTACTGCTTCCCAAACGCCCTCCTCACCGAGTGCATCGGGACGCTTGAGTGCGGCTACCGGTTTGTTGTCGTGGACTCCGAGGCCGGAATGGAGCATATCGCCCGGGGAACCGTCAGGAGTCCTGATATCCTCCTGATCACGAGCGACCCGGGCGCCCGGGGTATGCGGACCGCCGGCCGCATCCGGGACCTTGCAGAGGCGCTCGAGCTCTCGCGCGACCGGATCTACCTTATTGTCAACCGGGACCGGGACGATGCCGTCGCCGGTGGCGATATCCCTCTCATCGCCCGGATCCCGGAAGACCCGGGCGTAGGGGATGCGGACCTCGCAGGGACGCCGATCGTCGGGATCCCGGTGGATAGCCCGGCGCGGGTGGCGGTGCGGGCCCTTGCCGGACGGCTCGTCGGGGAATGTGCGCGGCGGAGGGGGTGATTGCGCCCGGGGGATGGAATGCAGTCGGAAAAATCCTGTGAAAAATTCTCAATCCGGGTGATCGACTATACCAAAGACCACCTTGAGGAGAGGGGGTGCATCGAACTCACCGAGGCCTGGTCATGGATCAGCCGGCAGACGGTCACCTGGATTGACGTTGTCGGGGTGCCGGAGCATAACGAGCTCGTGGTGCTGGCCGGGCAGGCGGGCATCCACCCCCTCACGATGGAGGATATCGCGGTCCCGGATCAGCGGCCGAAGATGGAGGAGTTCGGGAGTTATCTTGCCATCATCGTGAGGATGCTCTCGGCCGAGGGGGGCGGCATCGCAAGCGAACAGGTCAGCATGGTCTTTGGGGAGAACTACGTCATAACGTTCCGTGAGCAGCCCTTCCATGTCTTCGACAAGGTCAGGGAGAAACTCCACAACGAGCAGAGCGCCCTCCGGAGCGCAGGACCTGATTTCCTCATCTACACGCTCCTCGACGCCATCGTGAGTGTGTACCTTGCTATCCTCGACCAGGTCGATGACAGGGTTGAGGACCTCCAGGGTGAAGTCCTGGCGTTTGCAGACCCGCTTGCCCTGAAGCGGATCTACGCGCTCAAGGAGGACCTTGTGATCATTCGAAGGGCAGTCGTGCCGGCACGCGAGGTTCTCGGCTCGCTTGCGAGCCGGGAGTCGGCTCTCATCAGAAAGGAGACGGTCCCCTACTTCCGTGATGCATACGACCGGTGCGTTCAGGCTGCCGAGATCGCCGAGTTCTCCCGGGACACGCTGGCCGGGGTGATGGACCTTCACACCTCGAACCAGAGCAACAGGCTCGCCGAGATCACGAAGTTTCTCACTATCATCGCGACCATCTTCATCCCGCTCTCTTTCATCGCCGGGTTCTACGGGATGAACTTCCCAAATATGCCGATCGTGAACTCGCCCTTTGGATTTCCTTCACTCCTTATCCTCATGATAGGCATCGCAGCCGTGATGCTCCTCTACTTCAGGAAGAAGAGGTGGATATGAACAGGGAACTGCCGAAGCACGAGCACCCACACGATGCTCTGCAGCAAGCTCTTGCCCGCAGCACTCTCTTTTTCCGGGGGAGCGCGCATAGATTCCTAACTGCCGGATCCTGTTTGATGCTCGTCCCTGCCCTGGTGGGGCGGGTGCCGGATCCGGTTTGTTCCCCGGGATCGACCTTTCTGATGTGGGGACATGCCCGGACCTCGTCCTTCCCCGGACTTGTCCCCATGCAGTGGACCGTGGCGGTTAATCGCGCCAGGGGTGGGGACCGGGCTTCCCTCCTCCCGCTGGGGGACACTTGTAGTTCCTCCCCGCTAACCCCCACCCCTCCCGCGCTTCGCGCTCCTCCCCCGCCCCCCAGGGGGCGGGGCAGTGCGTGGCGATACCCAGTGGGAAGCCGTGCTGGGTGCCACAGGTGGAGTGCAGGGGTAGCCCGGATCTGGTTCTTTCCCAAGCCTGTCCCCATGCAGTGGACCATGGTGGCTATCGCCCCTGGGGGATGGGCTGATGGAGAGGGGGGCAAGTCCCCCTCCTCTGTCTCACCAGGTAGCGATACTTATAACTCCACTCCGCCTGGCCCCCGGGAGGGGCAGTGTGTTGGGATAGACGACGGGCCGGAGGGGCAGGCGGAGTTCGAGGCCGATAGGTGCGAGACATGAAGACCGCGTGGTTATCATGATCCGCCTGCACGAGAGACCTCTCAAAAGAAGATGCCCTCGAGCACTCTGCCGTCACGACCCCTTTTTTACGCGGGAACGCTAACCGTATTCCACTATGGCAATCCATCCTATCGACTACCGGTACGGCACCCCTGAGATGCGTGCCGTCTGGAGCGAGGAGAACCGGTTCCGGGCGATCGTCATGGCCGAAGTGGCGCTGGCCCGGGCCGAGGCGGTGCACGGGATGATCCCCCGCGAGGATGCGGAGACGATCGAGATCAACCACGATATGATGGCGGTCGTCAAGGCCGTCACCGAGGTCTGCGGGGATGCCGGCCGGTGGATCCACTACGGGGCGACCTCAAACGATATCCTGGACACGGCAACGGCCCTGCAACTCCGCGACAGCCTCGCGCTCATCGAGGAGAAACTGGGGAAGCTCCTCTGCGTCCTCCTCACCCGGAGTGCCGAGAACAAGACCCTCGTCTGCGCCGGCCGCACCCATGGGCAGATCGGTGTCCCCACTACCTATGGCCTCCGGTTCGCTATCTGGGCAAGCGAAGTATCCCGCCACATCGAGCGACTCCGCCAGATGCGCCCCCGGGTCGTCGTCGGGCAACTCACGGGAGCAGTGGGGACTCAGGCGGCGCTCGGTGATATCGGTATCGATGTCCAGGAGACGATGATGGAGTTCCTCGGGATCCAGCCCGTTGATGTCTCAAACCAGCTCGTCTCGCGGGACCGCTACGCGGAATACTTTATGTTCCTCGCAAACGTCGCGACAACGCTCGACAAGATCGGGCTCGAGATTCGGCTGATGCAGCGCTCCGAGATCGGGGAACTCGCGGAGGCGTTCGGGAAGAAGCAGGTGGGCTCGAGCACCATGCCCCACAAGCGAAATCCCATCAAGAGCGAGCAGGTCTGCGGCCTCTCCCGCATTGTTCGGTCCGCGGTCGAGCCGGCCCTGCAGAACAATGTTCTCTGGGACGAGCGCGACCTGACGAACTCCTCCCCGGAGCGGGTGATCTTCCCCGAGGCGTCGGTGCTCGCCGACCATATCCTGAAGGTGATGACCGACGTGGTGGAGGGGCTTGAGTTTGACAGGGCAAGGATACGCAAGAACCTGATGATGCTCCGGGGCGTGAATCTGGCCGAGTCGGTGATGATCGAACTGACGAAGCGGGGCATGAGCCGGCAGGAGGCCCACGAGGTGATGCGGACGGCGAGCATGCAGGCCCTTGCTCTCGACCGGGACCTTGCCCAGGTACTCAGCGAGCGGCCGGAAGTCACGGTGTTCGTCACCCGCGACGAACTTGACGGGCTCCTCGACCCGGACGCGTATATCGGGACGGCGGTCAGGCAGGTGGACCGCCTGATCGAGAAACTCCGGCCGTTCTGCCGGTGAACGGCTTTCAGGCGGGATGCACCATCGCATCCCGCTCGGCTGCCGTGATATCGTGCAGGAGCCCGGCGGAGAGGTCGGCGATCGGGTAGTAGCCGCCGCCGGTATGCTCTGCGATAGCCCGGCAGTAGCCGAGCCGGAACGCTATAAAAGAGTCCCCGGTCTCCTCGGTATCGATGACCACCGTCCTGATGCCCTGCGCCCGGATCTTCCCGGCGATGCCGAGAACCTCGGGGCGGACGTCACCGGATATAGGGACGTTCGCCCGTCCGTCGGAGAGGACGACCATCATCGGGATGACCTCGCCGTTCTTCCGTTGTTCCTGCTGGAGAACCTCCATGCCTTTCATCAGGCCGGCACCTAGCGGCGTCTTCCCGCCGGTGGGGAGGTCCTCCAGCCGCTTCTGTGCGAGATCGACGCTCGAGCAGAGCGGGAGGAGGAGATCGGCGCTGTTTCCCCGGAACGCCACAAGGCCGACGCGGTCGCGGTGCCGGTAGGAGTCCGCCAGCATCGAGAGGACCGCGCCCTTGGCCGACTCCATCCGCTTTGTGGCTCCCATCGAACCGCTGGCGTCGACCACGAAGACACACGCGACAGAGACCTTCCCCACCCGGACCCGCTCGCGGATATCCTCTTTCTGGACGGCGACCGCCATCCCCTTCCTGTCGCGCACTGCCTGGTGCGGGGCGGCTGCCCTGAGCGTGGCATCGAGCGCGACGTCGCCGGTGCCGGTCGGATACCGCGCAGAGACGTATCTTCCTGCATTTCCCGCCGAGAAGGTCTCAAGCCGCCTGCCGGAGGCTCTCTGCCGCTCCCGGGTGTCTCGCCGCTCCGGCAGGCTCATCTTCCTGACGTCGACCGGGTTCCCGACCGGGAAAACGGTTTCATGTGCGGCACCCCCGTCGGAGGGGGGCGGCTCTCCGCCGCTCCCGGCGGGGCGCTCATCGCCGGCCGTGCCGCCCCCGCCATCCCAGGGAGAGTGGTCGTGCCCCTTCCCGGCGTTCTTCAGTGCTTCGTCGAGCTGCTCCGGGTCGATCTTCGGCTCCTCGAACGGTTTCCGGCGCATCCGGTGCGGGAGCGCGAGTTCCATGGCCTCCCGGACGTCGTCGCGGGTGACTGCGGTCCGCCCATCAAGCGCGGCGATCGTCTTGGCCGTGCGGACGACGGCGATATCGGCGCGGTGGGTCCTGACCCCGAGCCTGATGCATGCCTCCGCCACCGCATGCAGGAGGGCATCGTCAGCCGTGACCGACGGCAGCAGCGCCCGCGCATCGACGATCTTCTCGCGCAGTTCCTCCTGCTCCGCGTCGTATGCCTGCCGGCACTCGCCGGGATCGCGCTCGAACGCCTCGGCGGCCCTGACGATCGCCACACGCTCAGCGGGGTCCACGATCCCCTCCACGGTCACCTGGAGCCCGAACCGGTCCAGCAGTTGCGGCCGCAGTTCTCCCTCCTCAGGGTTCATGGTGCCGACCAGGATGAACCTGGCAGGATGGGAAAAGGATACGCCTTCGCGCTCCACCACGTTGACGCCCATAGCAGCAGCATCGAGGAGGACGTCGGCCACGTGGTCGTCCAGCAGGTTGACCTCGTCGATGTAGAGGATACCGCGGTTGACCGCGGCAAGGATACCGGGATCGATCGTCACCGTCCCCTCACGGATCGCCCGCTCCACGTCGACGGTGCCCACCACCCGATCTTCGGTCGCCCCGAGCGGGAGGTCGACAACGCGGACTCGCCGGCGTTCCACATCCAGGTCCTCTCCGCAGGCCTTCTTCCCAGCACAGGCGCTGCAGATGCCTCCGTCGCCGGCAGGATCGCAACTGTATGGGCAGCCCCGGACCACGTCGATCTCGGGGAGCACGCCGGCAAGCGCCCTGACCGCGGTGGACTTGGCCGTCCCTTTCTCGCCGCGGACGAGTACGCCGCCGATTCCCGGGTTGATGGCATTGAGGATGAGTGCGCGTTTCATCGTCTCCTGGCCGACGATGGCGGTGAACGGGAGGACGTTCCTCTGCGCCTGGTATGACATATATGAGAATAGGGCGTAAGAGGTGTTAAATAATTACTATTTAGTAGTGGATTTGACCCGGCGAGGGCGCGCCGCCCCCGCCCGGGGCCGGGTTCTCAGAACTCTTCCGCGATGCCGTAGCCGTACGACCGCAACGCCAGGCTCCCTTTCTGCTCCGGGTATGCGGTGAGCATGAGCCCCCGTATCTCCAGGAATTCCTCGGCAGAGACGATGGAGACCGGATGGAGCAGTTCGTCCTCGCCGGGATCCATCGACCAGGAGTGGATGTAGTAGACATCGGGCACACCGCCCTCTACATGCACGTAGAGGTCTTTTCCGCGCACATATGCCCCGTCGGGGCTGCCCCGCGGTGCGTAGTAGATGCAGGCGTCACGGTCGGTGTCCAGCACGATCTTGCCTTCATTGTGGGTGATGCTTTTCTTCATGGTCAATCACCGCCGCCCCGCCACCGGCAGGGCAGTTCGGCAGGCGGCGGAGATGAGCTCCGGGAGCCCGGTGAGGTGGCCATGGCCGTTCTGTGGCCCGGGCCGGGGCACCGGCGACCCCGCCACCGCCCGCCAGGCAGATATACGGCGAGGAGTATTATATAATTTCCTATTATTAAGATTAAGTAACATAATACTAACAATTAGTAACATGAATTTCCCCGACAGCGCCACCGGCCCGATTTTTCGCCGCCCGACCGACCCCGGCTCCTCCGTCATGCCGGGCAGTGCCCCGGGAACCAGCCGATACGAGAAAAACCGGATTTGTTGAACCCCGTCCCGCCTGCTCCCGGAGAATAGCAATTCCCGGGCACGACGGTTCACCGGGCTGCGCATCTGACGGTGCTCCTGCTTCGGACGTTCCGTCCATCGCAACTCGAAAACACTTCGTATTTTCTCATGCTCCTGCTCGAAGCCCGGTAGTGCCCTACGAAACAACTGGTCATCTGAGATCCCATCCTGGTGTTCCCGCTTGCATGCAATCCGGGGCACGGCTTTCCCTTGGGTATCGCCATGACTGCCCCCGCCCCTTGAGGGGCGGGGGAGGATCGCGAAGCGCGGGTGGGGTGGGGTTGATGACAGGCACGAATCTTTACGCGTTGGAGACAGGGGAGGGGAAGACCCCTCCCCGTCAACCCCACCCCCATGGCGATAGCCACCACGGTCCACAGCATGAGGACATGCTTGCGA
>ERZ795032.2021-NODE-2021-length-12406-cov-372.572828_pt1 | contig 12406 bp, 9 predicted proteins | sample MGYA00375124_ERZ795032 | MGnify/ENA primary metagenome ERZ795032 (study PRJEB30167, sample SAMN05720154) | activated sludge metagenome | isolation source: Anaerobic digester | place: China | collected 2015-12-16 ...
ATCTTTTTGCCGGTTTTTGGCTCCTTTTCCCAAATTTTCGGCAATTATAACATATCAATATTCGTTAGTAAAGCAATAATATCAATATGTTGTGTATTTTTCAGGGACGACTATCTAACTTACTAATACCCAGTTTATCAGGGAGCCAATCATTTAAAGAGTTAATGAAGTCGCAATCTGAAGCCTTTATCTTTCTAACGTGAGCTGTTGTGTTTCTGAAAGAATTGAGTTTGTCGAACCATTTCAGCTGTTCATCCTTGTTGCTCTTTATTCCTGGGTCGGCAAATGTTGATTTGAATATTTCCCAGTTCCTAGAGATTATTCTTTTGTAGTGAATCAAGAACAAAAATTCGGAATCCGGTTCATCGCTATCTTGCTCAATTTTGTTTGTTGCCGCTTCTATTCTGATATCTTTTGTTACACCATCATTCCACCATGTTTCCCCATATTTCTCTTTTAAGCGCTCGTAAACTTTATTTTTAATGCCAATCTCGAATTTTTCAGCGGCAGTTTTTACGATATCGGTGAACTTACCAGAGTTATCATTTATCCACTTCTGTAACCCTTCCGGCTCGAACTCTTTAAACGTGTTATGAATTATTTGCTGGAATTCACGAACCCCATTTTCTACTCCTGAGGGATTTGAACCATATTTTCTAAATTGGTCAATTTTATGAGGGGTTAAAGTACTGATATATTGAAAGATCGGTTCAATGTAGTGGAAGGTTAGCTCAGCAATATCCTTGCCGTTTTTAGTAGAAAAGTCTTCATCTTCGTACTTCCTGATGTAGTCAAGAACGTCACTCGCTATCCGCATGAAGCATACAATTCCTATGTTCATTGTTATAAAGCCACCTGGGGCATTACCAAGATTCCAAATTGTTTCGGTATTTTCTTTTATATGGTCAAAATATGTTCTAAAGAATAGAAGGCTTTTCTCCAGCATCGGGGTGTAGTCAAAGGTTCCATTTTCCTTGTTTGGATCGCACCATAGATGCCCGGTTTCTACTAATTTCTTTTTGTTCAATTTTGCAAAGTAATTTGATCTCTTAAGGCCGTAAACTATTACTGTGTCAAGAGTGATACAGGTATTTGTAGTTTTTGTTTTGTCTCCAAGAACGATACGTCCGTATAAAGGACTATTATCTTTATCCCCAAGGGTTGAAAGAAGCTTTGACATTAGTGCATTGAGAGCTTCATCGTATTTTTCAGAGTTCCACATCAACTCAGAGCAAATCGTTGTCAGCAGATTTTTTGAGACAGGCTTCTGTTTACTGTTAATTGCAACAAAAAGATCAACTTGTTTTTCAGCTGGTAAGTTTTCAAAAGCCACCACAGGAATTGAGTTAGTAAATCTATATTTACTGTTAGCGTACCCGTAAAGACGATGTTGGCCATCTATTATGAATGCAGAATGAAATCGCTTGGGGAGATGGAGAATAACGGGATCAGTGACTGAGCTATCATGATTGGGAGAATTTATTCTATCAAAATTAAGCGGGTTGTCTTTTTTGGTATTGATATTGATTATTATAGAGTTTGGAAAGTAGCCCCCTTCATTAATAAATTCTTCTATTTCTTTGAGTCGTTTACGTTTTACAAGTCGTTGATAACCTTGATCATCATTATTCACATTTACACGATGGAGAATATAAGATATTTTCAAGAGTCTTTCTGGTTCTATAGAAAAGGAGTAGTAGTTATATCCACCCATTTTCCCCCGTATGGCAGGAATTCTGTTTTCGAACGCTGGAATGTCGATGCCTTTGAAGAGTCTTGCAAGTAATTGATATTTACCGGCTGTGCCAATAGAGTTAAGTAATTCCTCATAATATTTAATATCATCTTGGTTGAAATGGAACATCTGCAATTCGTTTAGCCTTATTCGATCATTGTCACTAAGGATGATATTGTTAGTTGCAAATATGTACCGTATTTTGTGCTTATCGGAAAAGACCTTTTTTAAAACCTTATTGCCGCCTAAAATCACTTTTTCATATTCGTTCAGCTCTTTTGAGAAGTGCTGTTTCTTCATGGTTTCAGCACTTTTGCATTCTACAATGATTATGGTTTCATTATCCGCTGCAAAAGCGTCAATCTGCTTGCCGGGAATAGATTCATCATCAACATAGGGAAGCCGCAAACCATAGTCATTTATTACGGTGAATCCCATCTTAGCTAAGATTGTCCATACTCGATCTTCAAACATTACACTAAAGGATTTCTTCTTCTTCAGAATAACTGATTTCTTGTTTGTCTTGTATACAGACCATTCAGTGCCAGCATAATCTGCTAGTAACCGTTTATCTACTGTCTTGAAGGTTGATTGATTGGAACGAACTTTCAGGTGAGATTTGATTTCCTTATCCTTGACCAACTTACCAGTAAACTCTTCCGCTAGATTACCCATATGTAACTGTCCTCGATTTGTAAATAAAATGAAAATTCTTATTATCGTGTCATACGGCTTGTTTTATATACTCCATAAATTTGTTTTTTGCACAGACTTTGTTAGTTAAGTTTCTAATATATTATCATATTATTTCTATTGGTATGAATATTCTTGAGAACATGGGCGTATTTAAAATACGGCCTTGTGTCAACAAGATAATAGAGATAATGACAACCAATGACTGATTAAGCAAAAGGATATCTATCAATTTTGCCGAAGAACTATTCATAATTATAAATCCGGACTGAATGTTTTTCGGCAAACCTCTTTCCTGTACCTGAGTGACATTATTTCACTGAGGGTGGGTGTATTCTGGAAAGTAAAGGGGACGGTTCTATTTAATTTATATGCCGCAAATGGTAATCGGACAAAGAAGATCGAGAAAAGCTTAACAACTTTGCAACTTTGTTGGCTATAGTTTTCCTGGCGCATCCAGCATTCGCCGGAGTTCCTGCCGGGCAGCCTCCTCCTTACCGAAGCTGATGCTTGTAATGTAACTTGGTATTAGAACTGGTTGATACAACGGCTTCAGGCGAGAGGGAAGCGGCTGATTATATATCTTTGACTTCAAAGATACTTTTATCTTATACTCCAGCCGTCGGAAAGGAAATTCTCTTCAATTCAATTAATCATGCATATGGCCGCTAACGCAACGGGCGTCGTAAAGCAAAGGAGCCGGAAACCATGACCACATGGATCCATCACTGGCCACTGCGCGGCTGGGCCGGTTTAGCCCTCATTGCCGTCTTCTGGCCACTTAACTGGCTGCTGGAAGGACCGCGGACGCACTGGGGTTTCTTCCCCCTCTGGCTGGGTTACTGCCTTGCCGTCGACGCCGCCGTTTTTTGCCGGAAGGGATCATCGCTCTTTTCGCGAAACCCCGGCGGTTATGCCGGAATGTATCTCATTTCGTCTCTGGCCTGGTGGGTCTTTGAGTTTATCAACTGGCGGACAGCTAACTGGGTCTATCTGGGAGAGGAAAATACGGGGCCAATCGTTTTTTTTGTGCTGTCTTCTTTCAGCTTTTCGACGGTTATTCCCGCCGTTTTCGGCACTGCGGAACTGGTCGCAACTTTCCGCCCGATCCGGAACCTGAAATCGAGCCGCCCTTTGCTGCTGACGCGCTCATCTTTGACAGTCATGTTCGCCTCCGGATGGGTGATGCTGGCATTGCTCTTCATCTGGCCGAAATATTTTTTCCCTCTCGTCTGGATTTCGGTCTTTTTTATCCTGGAGCCTATCAACGCCCGGCGGGGATATCATACACTCACCGTATTTCTTGCCGAGGGTGACTGGCGGCCCGTCGTTGCGCTGTCAACCGGCTGCCTTATCTGCGGCTTTTTCTGGGAAATGTGGAATTTTTTCTCCTACCCCAAGTGGATCTATGAAATTCCCTTTGTCGGCTTTCTGAAGATCTTTGAGATGCCGCTTCTGGGATACGGCGGCTACATCCCGTTCTCCTGGGAACTCTTCGCCTTCTACCATCTCATCCTCGGACTTTGGGGCAGAAGTTCTTCTGTTGATTATGAAGCCTAACATACAGTATGATTTCTTTCTTCATGTATGATAGATTGTAAGTTATTCAGGCCTGTCCTTTTCTAAAGGCCGTAGTTTTCAATTGTCCCCGCCGGGGGATAAATAACTTTTTTGCAACAGTGAAAGGAGGGCATCAAAGATGAATATGCACAAGTTACAGAAGTTTTGCGCATTATTGGGAGTAGTGTTCCTTCTGGTTATGTTTTCCACATCCAATGCTTTTTCCTGGGGATCGGCAACACACGCCTATATCGATGACCAAATAGGTAAAAAATTACCGCTCCAAAACCTGAATGAAATTTACGGCGGCATGGCGGCCGACATTTTCAACTTCTATCCGGATGTTTTTGAAGAGGGTACGGCAAATTATCACATGTATATCCAGACACATTACAACACGCTGGCCTTGTGGTCGCAAGCAAAGAAGGCCACAAACCTGGGTAAAGCCCTGGCCTTTGGCTTTGCAAGCCACGCCAACGGCCAGCCTCCTCCTCCCCATCCAGCTCCCTATACTTATATTTACGCTGGTGCTGATTATGCCGCCCACGGCCCATCTGGAAATGATCTTGGTTACTACATAATCGACAAGAGTAAGTATTTTTGGGAGAACGTATTGCAGCCTATGGGAATAATTTCAGATGAGACAATAGGCTTGTCTGTTTCACACAATATTATTGAATTTGCGATAGACATCATGGTGGTCTATGAAATGCCCGACGGCAACAGAATCGGAAATAAGTTAATAAATTCCGCCCTGCTCAGGAGCCCCGAGTTTCCGGTTCTTCTGGTCAAAGCTTATGCTGATGGTCTTGCCTCCGCTCTCGGCATGACCCATTTTGAGGCAGCTAATACGATCATTGCCGCAGAAAGAAATTTCAGAAAAACAATATTGATTTATGGGCAGGGCCTGGTCCAGAAAAGCGAAAACGAAGCGATAAATTATGTGGCATCATTATTGTCCCAACTTGGTTATGACGTTTATGGAATAACAGTGGACCCGGGAGTGGTTGCAAATGCAATCATTGGCGCTCAGGCTTTATGCCGTCCTGATTACGCCGCTAAAATCCGGGAGACAAAGAAATTTGTCAGGGAGCAGATGGCTAATGCTGGAATTGCGTATTGATGCGTCGCTTTCATATTAATATTCCTTTTGAATTTGAGAACATAGAGGGGCTGAAAAGGCCCCTCCCTTCGTTTCGTTTATAAAACACCAACTCCTCTTGAAAAATATAATATAATGTTTTAATTGTTGCCATTAATACGGATGCCCGTAGGAACTGCTGTCGGGCGCGAAGTGTCTTTACACCTGTGTTATAATTTGCAAAAGTTCGGAAAGAATCGATGGAGGTAGCTTTGTATGCCAATTTATGAATATCAATGCGGAAAATGCGGCGCGGTGAACGAATTTATTGTGCTGGACAAGAACGAAGCGCTGCAATGCAAATCGTGCAGCAGCACCGATCTTAAAAAATTGATGTCGGCGCACAATACAATCGTATTATCCCCGTCTCCGTTTCCGGCCGGAGGTTGCTGCGGTTCCCCCGATATGTGCGGAGCAGCCGGTTCCTGCGGTATGCGCGGGAGTTGCTGCGAGGGGATGGACTGAGCGCAGGGACAACACCATTTATTATTGACAAGATCACAAAAAACAGATTGAGTAACCACTATGAAATATGAAGGAAATATATACCGTCCTCCCAGCGAGGCCTATAGCCTGCTTATACAGGTAACAGTTTCATGCTCTCATAATCGTTGCACTTTTTGCAACGCTTACAAGGGAGTAAAATTCCGAATTAAAAGCCGGGAAGAGATTCTGGAAGATATTATTGAAGCCGGCCGGTACAGCCTGCATCACCCGATCAGGAAGATATTTCTTTGTGACGGCGACGCCCTGATCATTCCCCAAAAAAGGCTTGTGGAGATTTTCGAGCAGATACGTCAGCATATCCGGGGAGTGGAGCGTGTGGGAATTTTCGGCAATGTCAAAAGCATTCTGCGCAAGTCGGTTGATGAGTTGAAGGTGTTGAAGGAACTGGGTTTGGGCATTGTTTACCTGGGTGTGGAGTCGGGAAATGATGCCATTTTGCAGGCCACATGCAAGGGAACTACTTACGAGCGAACTGTCGAAGCAGGACGACGCGTTAAAGATGCGGGTATCGCCCTGTCCGCGATGGTTCTACTTGGTCTCGGCGGAGTGGAAAAGAGCACGGACCATGCCCTGGATACCGCACGCATTCTTACCGCGATCGATCCCGACTATGCCGGGGCACTGACACTTATGGTGTACCCCGGAACACCGCTTGGTGATGAATACGAAGCGGGACGCTTTACCATTCCCGACACCTTCGGATTTCTCCGGGAATTGGGCGTCATTATCGCCAACAGCAATTTCACCAACTGTTTCTTCACCTCCAATCATGCCTCGAATTACCTTCCCATTCGTGCAAGAATGCCTGAACAAAAAGAGGAAACCGTGGCGGCGATCCAACGAGTTATTCAGGAAGCCGATAAAAAGAAGCTCCGGCCGGAATATCTGCGTGCATTTTAGCAGAAAGTTGTCTGCAAAACATTTCGACTGTCCCTTTTTCTATTGGGCGAGTCGTTCAATCATCTTCCAGACGGCCTGAATCTGCTTTCCGTCCTGGACATGATAGCTGTCATCACTGTAGCCCCACCAGTCCCAGCAGCCTTTCGGATTGCGGGTCTCTGATCCCCAGCCAAACATAAACCACGGTACATCCCATTTTCTGGTTTGCGGATAGAGAATAATAATCCGGTTTGTTTCCGCCCACTCGTTGTAACCGGCGCGGGCATAAAATTCATCCCCGATCAGTTCCTGATACTGCTCACAGCCATGAAAGGCGATATGCAACCGGCACCCTCCTTTGCCGTTTATTTTAACACAACCTTCCGGTACGTATACGTGGCCCACATCATTCATACTTATGCTGGCATCCCTGGTATCGAAGAACTCCGTCTGGTCAAATTCGAGCAAGTGATCCCGCCGGGCAACTCCGCGCTCTGCAAATTTATCGTCATAGATCCATTTCAAAAGTTCTCCGGCGGCATCGTAATTATCGCAGTTATTCATGTACGGAGAGCCGGAATATTCGCATTCATTTTCCGCATTGGGAGAAATCATGGCGTGCTCGGCATGATCAGAAACGACATAGCGTATATTTTCTTCTTTTAAATATGCCTTGTAATATTCATGCACAATATCCATTACGGCAGTTGGAACCACAGTATCTTTCCTGCCGGAAAAGAGCCACACCCTGTCGGCATACATATTTACAGGATGATCAATCCTGTTATAAACGGCTTCTTTTTGCGTCGCCTCTATGCTGGCACTGACATTCGCCGGTGCTCGGAAACAGCCGCCGAGATTAATGCATGAGCATACATTCAGTAAACTGCCCTTCGAACAAAAAAACGGGCCTCCGGCGATGATGCCGGCGCCGATGATGGTTTTGGAATGAGCAACATGAAATTGATGCGCCATGTATCCGCCGGAGGAAATCCCGGAAACGGAAATGGAACCCTTGTCAATTCCGTAAGATCCCAGTTTCTCGGTGGCGCCGCCCGCAGACGCTAAAAACAGGCAACATATCAGTACAACGATCAGCTTAACCTTTATATACTTTTTAACCACTGCCATGCCTCCTCGTCTCTGTTGAAATTCTTGATATTTAAAGCAAGTTAAGTCCATATTAGCAATACAGATTTAATTGTGCATTAATGGGTAGAATGTCTATCTATCTTTTTGAGGAAACCGGGTAAAATGTATGTAAAATATTGAAAGAAATACGGCTTTTTTTCCGTATGAAAAGATTTTCGATTTCAGAAGATGGCTGAGGGGCAAGGCATCGAACCTCGATAAACAGGGCCAGAACCTGTTGTCCTACCATTAGACGACCCCTCAGTACAATGTTTCCGCTGGTGAGATTGTTAATCTATCCGGTGCATAATGAACTTCAGGCAAATTCATTCAATTCAGGAATTACTGCAAACAATGCGCCAGGAGCACCATTTCGCAATAACCAGCAAAAAACAATAGTTTATAAATTCTTTATCATTTCTCGGCGTTACATCTTTGTTCGTTGCGAAAAAAATCGGACATAATTGTCATAGTATTTAATCAGTCGCTGCAACTACGGCAAACGTCCTTCCCGGCGCAGCTTTGTGATGATGCGATTAACCGCCGGCAGAGCGGCGTTGGCGGCCCTTTCGCCCTCCATGATAGCTTCGTGCCTCTTGGAGAAATCGCTGGAACCGATGTAGCCGACGCTGGGTTTGATGACGACGTCGGCGTTCTTCATCTGAATGGTCGAAATTTTATTGTACATAATATCAATGGCCTGCATCATCGTTTCCACGGTTCCGGTGGGCGCGGAGGAGGCCAGGCTGGACGAAATATCGACGGCAATGATCACGTCGGCGCCGTAGCGGCGGGCGACATCCACCGCCAGGGGGCTCACGACGCCGCCATCAACATACATTTTTCCACTGATTACTGGAGGTTGAACCACGCCGGGAATGGAACAGCTGGCGCGCACCGCTTTGCCTGTGTTGCCGCGGCCGAAAACCATCTCTTCGCCGGTTTGAATATTTGTTGATACGGCGTAAAAAGCTTTGCGGAAATTATTGATCGGCGTATATTTCACTTTCATATTGATGAAACTTTCGAGTTTGTCTCCCTTAACAAATCCGTTATCCGGCAGGGTGTAGTCGATAAGATCATCTTTTTGCAGATTGAGGGCAATGGCCTGCAGTTCATAGGGACTGTATCCATAGGCATACAAACTGCCGACAAAAGAACCGACGCTTGTACCGACAACCATATGGACGGGAATTTTATTTAATTCGAGGATCTTTAAAACTCCGATATGGGCGAACCCCCTCGAAGCTCCCGCCCCCAGCACAACGGCGACTTTCGCCGGCTTCTGTGTTACCGGAACTTCTTTATGCAGGATTGAGCAAGCGATTAATGTGGTCAATAAAGCGAAGGCGCAGATGATCCTTCCGCAGCGAAGAGTTTTAGACAGCATTATTGTCAATAGGTCCTTTCTTTGAATTACGCGGCCGTCGCCGCTTCTTCGCGGGCTTATTCTTCGGTTTTGTCTGCGGCTCAGGAACGGTAGCCGGTTCAACAGGCGGCGCATGCAGAGACTGCTGGTAGTAGTCATCGAGCAGCATTGTGATTAACGTCAGTTCTTCTTCGGCCTGCGCCAGATTTCTCGCCAGCGGCACAAAACGTCGCATACGTTCAATTTCCAGATTATCACGGGAGCGCAGCCGCGCTTCCAGCAGCGCCGTAACTCTTTGCGCCACCACCCTTTCTATTTCCTCATCATCGGGCAGTGGACGCTCTTCCATGTTGATCTTATAAAAACGGGCGATGTTTTGCAGTTTGAATTTTTCCATTTCCGCCACCAGAGAAATGGCGACGCCGCTTGCGCCCATTCTTCCCGTGCGACCGGCGCGATGAATATAGGCTTCGGGGTCCTCCGGAGGTTCGTATTGAATAACGTGGGATAAATCCGGAATATCGATGCCACGGGCCGCCACATCGGTGGCGACCAGAAAACGCAGTGTGCCGCGCCGCACCCGTCCCATGACTTTTTCTCTGGCGCTCTGCGCCAGATCGGAAGAGAGCTCATCGGCATCATAGCCGAAGCGCTTCAAAACAACGGAAAGGTAGTGCACATTGTCTTTCGTGTTGCAAAAAATGATGGCTGAGGACGGATTTTCAATTTCAATTATGCGGACCAGCGATCTTTCCTTGCGCATTCCCGGCACAACGTAATAGACATGCTCAATCTCTGCAATATGCACCTGATTGCCGCTTAAGCTCAATAATTCCGGCTGTCTTAGAAACTGATCCGCCAGCCGGATCACCTGCGGGGGGTAAGTTGCGGAAAACATGCTGCTGACAATGTCCTGCGCGGGTATAAATTTGCGTATTTTCACCATATCCGGATAAAATCCCATGGACAGCATCCGGTCCGCTTCGTCGAAAATCAGTATTTTCAAATGATCCAGCGACAGCGTGTTCTTTAAAAGATGATCGAGAATCCGGCCAGGCGTCCCGACCACCAGTTGGGCGCCGCTGCGGAAAGCTTCGAGCTGGGGGCCGTAGCCGACTCCTCCGTAAACTACGGCAACCCGCAAATCCGACCCCTGCACCAGCTTTTGCGCCTCTCTGGAGACTTGCAGGGCCAGTTCCCTAGTGGGCACAAGCACCAATGCCTGGGCAACATTCTGATTTAAATCAATCTTCTGCATGATCGGCAGAATATAGGCGCCCGTCTTGCCGCTGCCGGTACGCGACTGCACCATCATATCGCGCCCCGCCAGCATATAGGGAATGGATTTAGCCTGAACCGGCGTCAGACTTTCCCAGCCGGCATTTTCGCAGGCGTTTCGCAATTCGGGGGGCAGTTCAGCCAGAGATATTCCGGGCAGCGCAGATTCCGGTTCAACGTTATTTTCTTCATTTTTTATATTCTCATCCATCGTATTTCAAAACACCTTTCCTCAGCAAAAACAAATTAATTATTGAAAATTACTTAGTTTATTCTTGCTCAGGAATCAAGGGAAATTTTAACCGGCACTCCGCTATACATTCGGATATATTTACATGATTTTTTTATAAAATCTATTGACAGACTTCCAGGGATGTAATAGGCTAACCCGCAATTCATTAGAGAGGCCTTTTAACCTCTGCCTTTTGGAGTGATTCAAGAACCCAAGTAAACAAGCCGATATTAATCCGTAACTCTTAAAATCGTTATTTAGTGTATCCAAGTGTATCTTTTGAATAATAATGCGGTAAAAAATTGAATATCTGCCCTATCAGGATAACATCTGGATTTATCAGTTTATAATCTATAACAAGGAAACATTTATGCATATCGAAGATATTAAAAGGTTGCCGATCAGCGAGCTCAACACTTTGGCTAAGGACTTGACTGTTCCCGGAGCCAGCAGCATGCGGCGTCAGGATTTGATATTTGCGATTCTTCAGGCACAGGCAGAAAAAAATGGGGTAATTTCCGGTTCCGGCGTCTTGGAAATCCTGCCGGACGGATTCGGTTTTTTACGCGCGGTGGACTACAATTACCTGCCCAGCCCCGACGATATCTATATTTCACCCTCGCAGATAAGAAGATTCAATTTAAAAACCGGTGATACCATCTCCGGTGAGGTCCGGCCGCCCAAAGAAGGTGAAAAATATTTTGCCCTTCTGAAAGTTGACACCGTCAATTTCGAAAGCCCCGAAGCCGCCCGCGACAAAATTCTTTTTGATAACTTAACCCCTCTTTACCCTCAGGAAAAATTGAATCTGGAATTTGATCCGGAAAATTATTCCACCAGAATCATGGATTTATTTACCCCCATCGGCAAAGGACAGCGTGGACTTATCGTTTCCCCGCCCCGCGCCGGTAAAACGGTGCTGCTCCAGGATATCGCCCACAGCATAACGGCTAATCACAAAGAAGTCATGTTGATGGTGCTTTTGATTGACGAAAGACCGGAAGAAGTTACCGACATGCAGCGCAGCGTCGCCGGAGAGGTAATTTCATCCACATTCGACGAGCCGGCCTCCCGCCACGTACAAGTTGCTGAAATGGTGATTGAAAAAGCCAAGCGCCTGGTCGAACACAAAAAAGATGTTGTTATTTTGCTCGACAGCATCACCCGCCTCGCCCGGGCCTACAATACAGTTGTGCCACCCAGCGGCAAAGTTCTGTCCGGCGGTGTGGATTCCAACGCGCTGCACAAGCCCAAGCGTTTTTTCGGCGCCGCCCGCAACATTGAAAACGGCGGCAGTCTGACTATCATCTCCACGGCGCTGATTGATACCGGCAGCCGGATGGACGAAGTTATCTTTGAAGAATTCAAGGGAACGGGCAATATGGAGCTGCATCTGGACCGCCGCATTGCCGATCGCCGGGTCTTCCCCGCCTTTGATTTAATCCGTTCCGGAACAAGAAAAGAAGAACTGCTGATCGCCAAAAACAATCTGAACCGCATCTGGATACTGCGCAGACTTCTTCAGGAAATGAATCCTGTTGATGCGATGGAATTTATTGTCGGTAAGATAAGGAAAACGGAAACAAACAAGGATTTTCTGGATTCGATGAATTCATAGCCGCCGGCATGATAAAACCGTTTCAGTTGCAACAAGAATTATTATCGATGGCCTTGTAAACGGCCGTGAAATTAGCAATTTCCCGACGACCTTGCAAAAAGGTCGCAGGCAAGGCGCGCAAGTCCCGAGAAATGAGGCATACTTAGCGTACGCCGCAGTGCCGAGGGGTGAAGCGCAACGCAGCATCCGGCCTTTTTGCAAGGTTGTCTTTAAAGTACTTGAATTTTTATTCCATATATTATAAGGCAGCAAAACTGTTTTAA
>ERZ795032.2023-NODE-2023-length-12379-cov-199.463242_pt1 | contig 12379 bp, 14 predicted proteins | sample MGYA00375124_ERZ795032 | MGnify/ENA primary metagenome ERZ795032 (study PRJEB30167, sample SAMN05720154) | activated sludge metagenome | isolation source: Anaerobic digester | place: China | collected 2015-12-16 ...
TGATCCGTCGCGACTGTCCGGCTCGGGTCGGTTCGCGGAAACGACGACAACGGCGTTCGCGGTCGCCGGCGGAGAGCCGCGGAGCGCGCCGTCACCGAGGCCCCGGCACCATGCATTCACGGATATGAGGAACGGAATGTGAGCGGCCCTGGAAGTTTTGCGGGAATCGACATCGGGTCCCGGTCGATTGAGCTGGTCATCTTTGATGGCGGATGCCCGGTCCGGCAGGTGAAGGTGCCGACGACTTACGATCCGTTGGCGCAATGCGAAAAGCTCCTCGACGGGATGCGGGTGAACCGGGCTGTGGCCACGGGTTACGGCCGGAGGCTCTTTGTCGAATCCTTTCGTGGGATTGAAGTTTCGACCATCACCGAGATACAGGCCTATGCGCTCGGAGCGCGACACCTGTTCCCGGAAGTCCGAACGGTGCTTGATATCGGCGGTCAGGACACCAAGGTGATCCTGCTCGCTCCGCACGGCAGGGTGGCGAAATTCGAGATGAACGACCGCTGTGCCGCGGGGACGGGTAAATTCCTGGAGTTCATGGCGACGGCCCTGCAGATCCCCCTGGAGGCATTCGGAGCATTTGCCTTGCGATCGGACAAGCGTATCCAGATCAACAGCATGTGCACGGTATTCGCGGAAAGTGAAGCCACCTCGCTCATGGCTCGCGGCGAGCGCGCGGAAAACATCGCCATGGGGCTGCACCTGGCGATCGTTCAGCGGACCGTCGGCATGCTCCGCAGGGTTGGGATGGAGCCGCCGCTGGTTTTTGCCGGGGGGGTGGCGCACAACCCGTGCGCCGGAAAATTGCTGGAGGAACAGTTGAATGTACCGCTCATCATCCCTGCCCAGCCCGACATGGTGGGGGCAATCGGCGCTGCCCTCCACGGGATGGCCGGGGCACAGGAAAGGGGTACCCGTTGCGACCGGAAATCATGAAGGAGTTTGAGCGGGCCGGCGAGCGCTCTCTGCTCAGCTTTGTGGAACACAAAGAGGCGGGGGGGAGAGTCGCGGGAGTCTACTGTCTGTTCGCTTCAACCGAACTGGTGAGAGCGGCCGGGGCGATCCCCGTGAGCCTGTGCGGCAAGAAGGAAGCTCCGATCTCCGCCGCGGAAAAGACGCTTCCCCCCAATCTCTGCCCCCTGATCAAGTCCAGCTACGGGTATGCAGTGACGGACACATGCCCGTATTTTGGCGCTTCGGATTTCATCCTGGGCGAAACCACGTGTGATGGAAAGAAGAAGATGTTCGAGTTGATGGGAAGGATCAAACCTCTCCATCTCATGCATCTGCCTTACGACGCCGACGGGGGGCAAGCGTTGGCTTTCTGGCTGCAGGAAATGATCCGGTTGAAAGGCTTCCTCGAAGAACAGACCGGTCGGAGCGTGGAAGTCCGGGAGTTGAATCGCCAGATCAAGCTCCAGAACGAGGTGAGGAAGCTGCTCTGGCAGATATCCCGCTTCAGCAGGGCCGAGACGGTCCCGTTGTCGGGTCTGGACATGATGACGGTGATGGAAACGAAAAGCTCCTGTTCCGACCTGGAAGCTTATGCCGTGCTGCTGCGGCGGCTCATCAAGGAACTGGAGGAACGGTGCGCTGCCGGAGTGGCCGTCCATCGACGGGGGGCTCCGCGCATCCTGTTCACCGGTTGTCCGGTGGGCACGGGATCGGAAAAGGTGGTGCAACTCATCGAGGAATGCGGCGGCGTGATCGTCTCTATGGAAAACTGCACCGGCATCAAGGGGCAGGACCTTCTTGTGGAGGAAGACACGGCCGATCCGCTGCAGGCGCTGGCAAGGCGCTACCTGCGGATTCCCTGCTCATGCATGACGCCCAATGAGGGACGATTGAACCTGATCCGGGGTCTGGCGGAAGATTATCGTGTGCAGGGAGTGGTCGATCTCACTTGGCAATGCTGCCACACCTACAACGTGGAGTCCTTCGTCGTCAGGGAATTCCTCGAGACGCGCCATGGATTGCCGTCCCTGCACATCGAAACGGACTATTCCTCCTCCGACACCGAGCAACTGAGAACCCGGATCGAGGCCTTTTTGGAACTGATTGCCTGAGAGGATTCATTAACCGTTACGTTCCCAGAGGCGTTTTCGGTCGACTCAACGACCTTCGTCTTCTGCGCCGGACGGGCACTGTGCGGAGTTGTAACGGAAACAGGTTCCACTCGTCCAAAGCTTCGATGGGACAGACCAATGGCTTTTGCCCAGCGGATCGGGTTGTTGCTTTTCCTGTTGGCCACTGCCGGTTTTTTCAGCGTCGCGTCGCCTCACTTTTTCTCTTTCCGTAACGTTTTCAACATATTCGTCCAATCTTCCCCGACGCTGCTTGCGGCGGTGGGTATGACCGTGGTCATTGCCACGGCAGGCATCGATCTTTCCGTCGGATCGATCATGGCGCTGAGCGGCATCCTTGCTGCTCTGGCCATGCAAGCCAACCCGACAGGGATTGAGGGGATCGCTGTCAGCCTTCTTTCCGGCACTGCCATGGGGCTGGTCAACGGTGGGGGGATAATCGGGCTGCGCGTGTCTCCTTTCATCGTGACCCTGGGCACGGCAGGAATCTACCGGGCTCTGGCCCTGATTTTCACCGAGGCCCGCCCCATTTACGGAATGCCGTTGGAGTTTCGTTACCTGGGTGTGGGGCACTGGGGTCCTGTCCCCGTGTCCATCTTCGTGTCCCTGGCGGCGGTATTGGCGGGCGGTCTCGTCATGAGTCGGACGAGCCTGGGTACCAATGCCCGGGCCATAGGGGACAATCCTGAGACTGCCCGCCGCATGGGAGTGCCGATCAGGACCACCATCCTCGTCGTTTATGGTCTTTCCGGCGCTGCCGCGGCATTGGCCGGGATGGTGGTTACCGCCCGGCTGAATACCGCGGAGGCGATTGCAGGACTGGGGATAGAACTGGAGGCGATCGCCGCCGTGGTCATGGGAGGGACGAGCTTTTTCGGAGGGGAGGCCAAGATGGGCGGGACCTTGCTGGGGGCGTTGATCATTGGGACGCTCGCCAACGGACTGACCTTGCTCAATGTCCCGTCCTATTATCAGCAACTGGTTGCCGGTCTGGTTTTTGTCATGGCCGTCACGGCGGATCGTTTCAGGCGCGGACATTGTTGACGTCGAAATCGAAAGCGGGAGGAGAAGGCGATGCGCAAGGAAGGAGTGAAGTGGTTGATGCGGGCGGGAGCTCTGGCGATTGTCGGCATCATGATCCTGATCGGGCACCAGCGTGTGTTTGCGGAAGCGACATACTTCGAGACGTTCCGGGCGGAGACCCTCGCGAAGCTCGGCGAAGTGCCCAGGCCCGCCAAGCCTCTGAAGATCGGGGCGATTCTCATCACGCTGGCCAACCCGTTTTGGGTCACCGTCAAAGAAGGGTATGAGAATACCTCAAAGGAACTGGCTGTAACCATCGACGTACAGGCTGCTCCCCAGGAGAACAGTATCGCCGGGCAGCTCGACCTCCTCGAGAACATGGTCGTCAAGGGCTACGATGCGCTCACCGTCCATGCGATCACGCCCCAGAACGTCATTCCCGGACTGGCCAAAGCCAGGGCGAAAGGGATACCCGTGGTCACCGACAAGCGGGTGGACATCAAGGCCGCCAGGGAAGCCGGTGCGGATCCGATCGAAATCGCCCTGGTGGATTTTTACGGCCAGGGTCGGACCGGTGGAGCCTTCCTGGCGGCAAGGGTGAAGGCTGGCGGCGGCGGTAGAGTCGCATTCATTGAAGGGTTGCCCGGAGCGCCCCAGTCCGAGGCGCGCAAGAACGGAGCGATCGAGGCGTTCAAGGCTGAACCTTCCGTCAATTTGGTTGCCGTCCAACCGGGAAACTGGGACCGGATGAAGGCGTACAGCGTGGCAAGCAACCTCCTCCAGGCCCACCCGGATCTCAAAGGCATCATGTGCGCCAATGACGTAATGGCCCTGGCGGCGGTGGAAGCCGTCGAAGCCGCGGGGAAGCAGGGCCGGGTCGCGGTTGTCGGCATAGACCTGATTCCCCAGGCCAGGGACGCCATCAAGGCCGGCCGACTCGCCGGCTCCGTGGCCCAAAGTCCTTTCCTGGTGGGAGAAATGTGTGCCCGGGCGGCGATCCTCTCGGCTCTGGGAAGACCTGTTCCCTTGGAAGCCTACATCCCGATAGTGCTTGTCAGCCGGGAGAACATCGCTCGGATGGATGGTTGGAAATAGCTGCATGGGAAGGGTCCCCGTCCGAATGGAAAACATCCACAAGCGCTTCAACGGAAAGGTTGCGCTTGACGGTGCATGGCTGGAGCTGCACCGGGCGGAAGTCCTTGGAGTCGTGGGCGACAACGGAGCGGGCAAATCCACGCTCCTCAAGGTTCTGGCCGGCGTGGTGACCCCGGACAGGGGAACGGTTTTCGTTCGGGGGAGATCGGTTGACATCCGTTCGCCGCGCGATTCGCAAGCGCTCGGCGTGGAGACGGTCTACCAGGACTTCTCGTTGTGCGCCAGCCTGAGCGTCTGGGAAAATGCCTACCTCGGGCGCTATGTGCAGGCTTCCTGGAAAAGCATGAAGCTGCCGTTCCTTGCCAAGGCATCCATGCGGAAGCGGGTCTGCGAAAGTCTCTGCCGGCTTGGCATCCACCTGAGCAGCGTCGATGAACCCATTCGCAACCTCTCAGGTGGTCAACAGCAAGCAGTGGCCATATGCCGTTCCCTGATTTTTCAGCCCGAAGTGCTGCTCCTGGATGAGCCCACGGCAAGCATGGCGGTCGCGGAGCAGGAAAGGATTCTGCAGCTGATCAAAGGATTCAAGGCGAGGGGAAAGTCCGTGGTGATGGTCACGCACAATCTGACGGAACTTTTCCACATTGCTGATCGGGCCCTGGTCATGAAGGAAGGGAGGACCGTCTGGTGTGGTCCTTTGAACGGCCTGACACCCGGCGACATTGCGCACATGATGTTTGTGGGCGGACCGGGACCGCCGGATCATCCGGGCGGCGTGGGGGAGGCCGGGAGAGAGGATCGCCCGCGGCGGGAATGACGCACGGTCTGGTGGCCGATGAGCGGGGGGCTTTCCCGCGGGATGAAAGGATAGGGGCGATAGGCTTGAAGTAAGGAACCCACAAAGGAAAGAATCCGGAAAGGGAGGTTCGAAGCATGATGAGAAAGTTACTTGGAGCGAGTGCGGCGGCCCTTTTGCTGATGTGGACCGCCAACACGGCCTGTCCGGCGCATGCTGAGAGTGTGATGGACAAGATCGAGAGGACCGGCAAAGTCAATATGGGGCACCGGGAAGGCGCGGTTCCCTTTGGCTACATGGACGAGAAGGGGCAATGGGTGGGATTCGACATGGATCTCGGGGCCGAGTTGGCCAAAGCGCTCGAAACGAAATTCGGTAAAAAGATCGAATACATCAAGACTCCCATGAATCCGAAGAATCGCATTCCTTTGGTGGCTAACGGCACCGTCGATGTGGGAATCGGCTCCACGACCATTACGCTGGAGCGGGAAGAAGCGGTCGATTTTTCGCTCCCCTATTTTCTGACCGGTACCAAGCTGCTGGTGCCCAAAGGCAGTCCAATCCGCGATTATCGACAACTGGCCGGCAAAAAGGTGGGAGTCGGCAGCGGTTCCACCGCCAATATCAAAGGGCTGCAAAAAGCCATCGATACCAAGACGATCGATCCGCCCTGCGAAATGGTGCTTTTCGAAGACCATGCCAAGGGGTTCCTGGGATTGCAGCAGGGCAAGATAGATGCCTATTTCACCGATGAAGCGATGCTGGCGGGCATGCGGGCAAAAGCTCAGAAACCGGACGATTGGGAAGTGGTGGCACCCTTTCTCACCTACGAGCCCTACGGATTCATCCTGCCCAGGGATGACAGCAAGTGGCGGGACTTTGTGAATGCGACGCTCATAAGGATGTACAAGGATGGTACGTTCGAGAAGATTTACAACAAATGGTTCGGACCCGGCGGGCAATTGGTTCTGCCCATGACCGGAGAGTACAGGATCATGCTCAAAGTCCTCAGTTTTCCCGACTAGCGGCGGGTCCTCATGCTTCATTACGATTTCGACTGGAGTGTTCTTTGGCGCCACCCATACGGGAAAATGCTGCTGCAGGGTGTGTGGACCACGGTTCATCTGTCGCTGCTGGCCTGGGCCATCGCCCTGCCGGTCGGCGTGGCGATCGCGCTGTGCCGGATCATGCCCTGCCGGCCGGCCCGGCTGGTGGGTGGCGCCTATGTGGAGACTCTGCGCAACATCCCCTTATTGGTCCAGCTGTTTTTCTGGTATTTCGCCGTTCCTTCGCTCCTGCCCGGGAAAACGGAGCGGTGGCTTTATGCCAATGTCCGTGACCTGTCCTATGTCCTGGGCGTTCTGGCGTTGGGGACCTACACCGCGGCCCGGGTCGCGGAAGCGGTGCGATCCGGGCTCCTGGCGGTGCCCGCCGGTCAGTTCCGGGCAGCCCTTTCCACCGGCTTGAGCCCTGCCGGAACCTATCGGCATGTGATCCTGCCCTATGCTCTCCGGGTCGTGATTCCCCTGTTGAGCACGGAGTTCCTGACCTGTTTCAAGAATTCATCGCTCGCCATGACGATCGGCGTTATGGAGACGACGGGCATGGCCAACTACATCGATTCGTTCACCTTTCACGGCCTGGAAACCACCACGGCCGCCAGCCTGGTGTATCTTTTGACGAGCCTGTCGGTGATTGTGCTGATGAGCCGGATCGAGAGTAAGATGCGCATCCCCGGCATGATCGCCCGAGAGAGGTAGACCATGGACTTGCAGGTCATTGCACGAAACCTGGAATTCATGGCCGGAGGCCTTGTGGTCACGTTCGAGATCACCGCCGTTGCCCTGGCCGGCGGCTTGCTCTGGGGCATCCTCCTCGGTCTGGGCCGCCTGTCCCGGATACCCTGGATTTACCATCCGGTGACCGTGTACGTTCATTTTTTCCGAAGCCAGCCCCTCATCCTGGTCATTTTCTGGTTCTATTTCCTGGTCCCCGTCATGATCGGAAAACCCCTGGGCGCATTCGTATCGACGCTCATCGCCTTTGTTGCCTTCGAAGCGGCCTATTTCGCCGAAATCGTCCGGGGGGGAGTGCAGTCCGTGTCCGGGGGGCAGGCCGCCGCAGGGTATTCCTGCGGACTCAGGTATCACCAGGTACAGCTGTACATCATTCTCCCCCAGGCCCTGAGAAACATGCTGCCTGCTCTCACCACGCAGGCCGTCGTAATCTTTCAGGATACCTCGCTGGCTTATGTCATCGGGCTGCGGGAGTTTCTGCGCCGCGTGAACCTGGTCGACACGCGCGAGGCCCGCTCCATTGAGCTCTACCTTTTTGCGGGAACGGTCTATCTCGTCCTCTGTTCCCTCGGCTCCGCGGCGGCGCGTCGCCTTGAAAGACGCAGGGAGGTCGGCCTGTCGTGATCGAAATCAGGAATCTCAGCCTTTGGTACCGTAAGGATCACAAGGTGATCGACGACGTCTCGGCCCGCATCCCCAAGGGCAGGGCCGTGGTGATCTGCGGTCCCAGCGGTTCCGGAAAGAGTTCCCTGTTGAGGTGTATCAACGGGCTGGAGCGCTTCCAGGAGGGCGAAATCATCATCGACGGCCAGTCCTTGAGATCACGCGAAACCGATATCCACAAAGTCCGGGCAAAGATCGGCATGGTCTTTCAGCACTTCGAGCTCTACCCGCACATGACCGTGCTCGACAACATCACCCTGGCTCCTCGAAAGGTTTTGAACCAATCGGAAAAAGACGCTGAAAACAAGGCGATGCAGCTCCTGACGCGCGTGGGAATTCCCGACAAGGCCTCCAGGTACCCGGGAGAGCTGTCCGGGGGACAGCAACAGCGGGTTGCCATTGCCAGGAGCCTGGCCATGGAACCGAAAGCCATGCTCTTTGACGAACCGACTTCGGCCCTTGACCCCGAGATGATCAAGGAGGTCCTGGAGGTCATGATCGACCTGGCAAAGAGCGGGATGACCATGGTTGTGGTCACGCACGAGATGGGGTTCGCCCGGGAGGTGGCCGACGAAGTGGCGTTCATGGACCATGGGCGTTTTGTGGAACGAAAGCCGGCAGGAGCGTTCTTTGAATGCACCGAAAACCCGAGAACCAGGGAATTTTTGAGCAGGATATTGAAGTAGCCAGGGCCTCAGCCGCCTGGTGGCATCCGGGAGAAGGATCGCACGGATTTTTCCGGGTGTGCGGCAACCCGAACCGGCGGAAGCGAAACCCGCGTCCATGTGAATCAGGCACGGCCGGCAACGATGGTATCGCCTATGGCAATGCAGCCATCCATCGTAAATATCGATTTTATAATTAATTGGATTTCCTCTAGAATTCTTTGACCCCCCGCGTTCGGCCAAAGAAGGGTTTGTTCGGCGTCAAGCCGCGGTTTCTTATGGGCCGCGTGAGCGGCTTCACCCGGCCGGGTGCACCAACAGGAACCTTTACCGAGAAGCTTGTTAGGAACGGTGGAACTCTATTTTGTCTGTCCTCTGACGGGAAAGAGCTATTGGACGCGGGACTGGGAGATTGCGGGGGAGTTGAAGGTCGAGGAGAACCCGCCGGGGACGAGAAGGCTCAAGGGAAAGGTCTCGGCGACCTGCCCTCACTGTGAGTCCAGGCATGTGTACGCGACGGAGGAATTGGTCTGTCCTTTGGCACAAACCTGAATGGGAGAGCATCCAACGAGGAGGCGGAGAGTGGAGAAGACCAGGAATTTGTTTGCGACGGGAACGGGCATCATCGCGGTTGGAGCTCTGATAGGGGTCTTGGCCGCCTTGCTTCAAAAGCTGGGCAACCCCGGAAACATGGGCATCTGTGTTGCCTGCTTCGACCGGGATATTGCCGGCGCCGTGGGGATGCACCGGGCGGACGTGGTGCAGTACCTGAGGCCGGAAATCCTGGGGTTTGTGCTGGGCTCGTTCGTTGCGGCCCTGGCCGCCCGTGAATTCAAATCAAGGGGAGGGTCGGCGCCCCTGGCGCGGTTTGTGCTCGGGATGACGGCCATGATCGGGGCGCTGGTGTTTCTGGGCTGTCCGTGGCGCACGCTTTTGAGGCTTGCGGGCGGAGACGGCAACGCGCTGCTGGGGCTGGCGGGATTGGTGGTCGGCGTATGGATCGGCACGCTCTTTTTCAAGCAGGGCTATAGTCTTGGACGCAGCCAGAAGCAGAGTTTCGGAACGGGGCTTCTCATGCCGCTGCTCATTCTCGGGCTGCTTGCGCTGCGTTTTATCTATCCTCCCGTGGAGGGCCAGACGCAGAGCGGAGTGCTTTTTTACAGCGCCAAGGGACCGGGGGCCGCTCATGCGCCGCTTTTCATTTCGCTTGGCATCGGCCTGCTGGTGGGTTTCATCGCTCAGCGCAGCCGGTTTTGCACCATGGGAGCACTGCGGGACCTGATCCTGTTCCGGCAGTGGCATCTCTTTTCCGGTTTCCTGGCGCTGCTGGCGGCGGCACTGGTGACCAACCTGGTCCTGGGCCAGTTCCATCCGGGTTTTGAAAAGCAACCCGTCGCGCATACGCAGGCTTTCTGGAATTTCGCGGGCATGCTGGTGGCGGGGTTTTCGTTCGCCCTGGCCGGAGGCTGTCCGGGGCGGCAGCTGTTCATGTCGGGCGAGGGGGATGCCGACGCCGGGGTATTCGTTTTCGGGATGATCACGGGCGCTGCTTTCGCCCACAATTTCGGCCTGGCCAGCTCGCCCGCGGGCATCGGTCCCCACGGGCCGGCCGCAGTGGCAGTGTGCCTGTTTTTCTGTCTGGTTATCGGTTTCGGCAATATCGAGCGCACTCGCGCCTGATCGGGTGAAGGAGGAACCAATGAGTGAGATCGTCGATGCCAGGGGCCTTTCCTGTCCTCAACCGGTTTTGCTGGTGATGTCAAAAATCAAGGAAAAGGCAAGCGGCGAGATCGAGGTCATCGTTGACAACGAGGTCAGCCGGGAAAACGTCAGTCGCGCCGCCCGCGCAAAGGGTTGGGAAGTAAGGGAGGAGCGGCGCCAGGGTGACGAATGGCATTTGATCCTGGGCCAATGACGGATTTCTGAATTCATTTCACAGTGCTCCAACAATCGTGGTATATAAATATGTTTTGGAAAAAGATTGTGGCAATCGCCGGCAGCGTTGTCGGCCTGAAACGCGGGGCTGACGGTCGTTCCGACAGGGGGATCCTGGTTTTCCACCACACCAGCGAGGTGATCCGGGCCGAATCGCTGCTCAAGGAGGCGGGTTTCACCGTTTCCGTAAAGGGTCCGCCTCCCGACCTCCGTACCGGGTGCGACTTGGTGATCGAATTCCCGCTGGTTTCGCAGTTGCGGATAGCGGAGCTCCTGGGTGGGGCGAAGATTGCCCCGCTCAAGACACTGCCTCTTCAGGATCTGCTTCTGGAACCCGTGGGTCTTTTTCACGCCAAGGATTTCGGCGATCACCTCATGGTGCGGGCGGCCAACATGAAGATCACCATCGACAAGAACGATCTTCGCATTGTGAACGTTTCGGGCGGAGGCTGCCCGGATGTGCCTTTCCTGGCGGAGAGCCTGGTGGGCAAGTCCCTGCTCGAGGCGCCCGCGCCGCGCAGCATGGGCCATACGCTGTGCGGATACGCTCTGCAGCTGGCTTACGAGGAACTCCTGCGCCGATGTCCTGGCTGATTGTCGGTACCGTCCCCCGGGATGATTTTCCCCTCTATGAAGGCCGCTGCCTGCTCGAGGAGGGAGGCCTGCGCCTCGACGCTCAGCTCGTCCCCGTCGGCCGCGGCACTCCCGCGCTGCTGGCCGCGGCCTGCATCGCCTCGCAAGCCCTGGACGTGGAACCTCCCCTCGCCCTGCTCGCGGGGGATACCGGGCGGGGGAAGGGGTCGATCCGGGTCTATGAGCATCTTTGCCGGGCGCTTCCCGTCATTTCCCCGGACGTGATCGTCTTTCACTACCTGCAACCCGACGTGGACCGGCACAACCGCGTGTTCCTGCATCTTGAGGAACTGGCTCGCCGACCTGTCCTGGTGGCCGACGCGGGATTCATGTACGTAGCAAAAATGAGCGGCTTTGCCGCATGCTACGACCTCTTCACCCCGGATGTCGGCGAGCTGGCCTTTCTGGCCGACGAAAAAGCCCCGCATCCTTTTTACACGCGCGGGTTCATCCTGCAGGAAGAGGATCGCGCTCCCGAGCTCATTCAACGGGCCTATCGGCACGAAAATGCCTCCGGTTATCTCCTGGTGAAGGGCCGCTGCGATATCGTCGCCTCCTCGCAGGGCATCCTGGAGAAGATATGCGAGCCCGTGGTGGAGGCCATGGAACCCATCGGCGGGACCGGAGACACCCTGACCGCGCTGGCGGGGGCCTTCATTGCCGCGCGATACCCCATACCTCAGGCCTGTTCCCTGGCGGCGAAAGTGAACCGGGTGATGGGACTGCTCGCCAGGCCGACTCCGGCCTCGACCATCGCGGACTTGCTCCGTTCCCTGCCCGAGGCCCTGAAAACCGTTCTGCGGTAAGCGGTCGAAACCGTGCGTGGGTCGAGCCCCAACTCAGCGGATGGTTCGGAAATGGCCGATGGCGGTGCGGGTTCATTGCGCGAAGATTCGGCTTGATCCGTCAGGATGAATCGGTTCTTGGCGGACTAACGCGATACTGACCCTGCCTCGGGTGACTTCAACTGCCGGTTCAGGCGCTCTTTGAGCTCTTCTTCCTTTTGCCACCGGGCGGTCACATCGCGAATGATCGCCGCGGCCCCCAGGACTTCGCCGTCGGAAGAGCGTGGGAGAACCACGGTGAATTCAACGGAAATGCGTGACCCGTCCTTCCGGATTGCCGGTACCGCCAACAATTGCCTGCCGTAGCGGGTCGAACCGGTGGCCATGACCCTCTGGTAGCCATCCCAGTGCCGGGCACGCAGTTTCTCCGGAATGATGCAATCGAGGCTTTGCCCCATCACCTCCGCCGCGGTGTATCCGAAAATGAATTCCGCCCCGGAATTCCAGAGCTCGATCCGCCCGTCCCGATTTGCGAAAATGATTGCATCCTGGGCCTCGTCGACAATCTGCCGGCACAACCACTCGTACGAATATTCCTGCATGGGTCCTCCTCAATGATGTTTCTTCGGTTCGGTTTGCGGCGGGAATTCCCGGAATTGCGCGCCGGCGCCGAGAGGGAAAGACCGCCCGCTTCGATACGAGCGATCCCGCGCGGTCAGGGCGGACCGTCGGCCCGAAGGCTTTCTCAACATAAGCGGTTCGGAGCCGTCATGCAACCTCCTCCTGCCGGGACTCGCCGTTCCCTGTATGCGTCATACAATCTTGCGTTCAAGAGATGGATCGTTCAAGCACAAAAGAGCGGGGGAATGATTCCCCCGCACCCCCCAAGTTTCGGCCA
>ERZ795032.2028-NODE-2028-length-12345-cov-4.198291_pt1 | contig 12345 bp, 8 predicted proteins | sample MGYA00375124_ERZ795032 | MGnify/ENA primary metagenome ERZ795032 (study PRJEB30167, sample SAMN05720154) | activated sludge metagenome | isolation source: Anaerobic digester | place: China | collected 2015-12-16 ...
ACCAGGCCGGAAGTTGGCATGGCAGCGGAATACGGGACCCTCGATACCTACGAGGGTCAGCTTTCCCACGGCAACAGAATCGGCCTGTTCAATTACCGCCTGGCCGGTACAGCCGCCGGAACGAGCGGCCGTGAAGGATGGTACAACGCCAACCGGGTGATGTCGGTTCTCTTCAACGGCGGGTATGACGGACCGTCTCTCAAGGTCAATACCTTCCTCTACTATGCGGACGGCATGAGGGAAATGCAGCGCTTCAACTCCCTTGCTTCCACCCAGTCGAGGGACCAGAAATGGAGCTACGACCCCCTCAAGTCGCTGTGGATGGCCGTCAACATCAACAAGCTGTGGAGCGCGGGACAGGTTACTTCCTTCTCCTTTTCCCACGGCGCCATCACGGACCGCGAGGTCATGGCCAGCTACAGCAAACCGGCCGTCACGTACAACAACCAGGGAGATTACGCGGACGACTACCATCTCTGGCACCTGGCAACCTTCGGCGGCAACACATTGAAAACCGGCGTGCAGGCCACCTGGTGGCATGAGCCGACCGGCTATGCCTCGTATGACGGCAAGGAGCGGGAAGAGACCCTGGTGGGAGGATACATCCAGGATGAACATCGTTTCCTCGGGGACAGGATGACGGTGGACGCCGGGGTACGGGTCGATGAAAAGTACATCCGCACCGGGGTCGACAAATATTCGCCCACGCAGACCACGACCGCGCTGATCCACAACAAATGGACAGAGCCGGTGATCGGGGCCGGTGTCGGCGCGGCGTACAAGGTGGGGAACATGCATACGGTGGCGGCGCGGTTCGGCTACTCGTACGCGGATACGGACTCCTTCCTGGCAACGGTGGACAACAAGGATCTGGATGCGGAGGAACGCTACAAATTCGAGCTCAATCTGGAAGGGAGATACCATCCCGCCTTCAATCCCAAGCTGACCCTTTTCTACTACACCATCAAGAACTACAAGACCGCCGTCGGCTCATCGGGAACGGGCAACAATGTGGTGAATATCTACGACGCGGTCAACGTGGATCGCAGAGGATTCGAATTCTCCACTGCCGGCGCTCTTCCCTACGGCTTCGACTACAACCTGAACTATTCGCATATTGAATATACCAACCCCGCCGTTGACAGGGCCAACCCCAGCGACACCCTGTCGTTCCTGATCGGGCATACATACGGGCCGATCCAGACAAATCTGTCACTCAGGTATCTTGCCCCATACATGAGCGACACCAGGTTCGCGGCGGACGGCAAATCCCACGAGATAGGCGACTTCACCCGGCTGGATGCCAATATCAGCTACAACTACCACATCAAAAAACTTGAGGGACGGATAACCGCATATGCGCGCAACCTGCTCAACGATCACTACCAGACCATCCTGACGTTCGAAGATGTGGGATTTACCTGCGGGTTGCGTCTTGAGCAGACCCTGCCGTTCTGATGTCAAGTCGCTGTCGAACCTATGAAATACGGGGAGAAAATTCATGTCAACGAAGAGCCGTATCAGCGTTATCGCAGCACTCTTTCTTTTTCTGACAGTGCCCATTGTCTGTTCCGGTGTCGCAGACGCCCGCGAGATTACGGATATGGCGGGCCGCACCGTACGCGTACCGGACACCATTACAAAGGTCTACGCGCCGTCGCCGTACGCAACCTACATCATGTATGCCGTTGATCCCGGCCTGATGGCCGGTCTCATCTTCCCGCTGAAGGAGGAAGACAGGAAATATCTCCACAAGGGCGTCCATGGGCTTCCCGTTATCGGCAGCCTCTTCGGGCAGGGCCAGACGGCGAACATGGAGGTGCTGCTGAAGGCGAAACCGGATTTCCTCCTCATGTGGAGCGACAGGAAATCGCCCGGCAATCAAAAAACGGAGGAAACCCTGAAGAAGATCGGCATTCCCCATGTCTACGCGACAGCTGGAAGCCTCTCCGATTATCCCGATGTATTCCTGTTCCTGGGCAGGCTCCTCAACAGGGAGGAGCGGGCGAAAAAACTGAGCGATTACAGCCGACGTGTTTTGGCACGAGTGGACGCGACGGTGAAGCGTATTCCCGGGGGGAAACGGCCGAAGGTCTTCTATGCGGAGGGTCCGGATGGACTGAAGACGGAGTGCGACGACTCGATCCACGTGGAACTGTTGAAGCGCGCGGGCGACACGGACGTCCATCGCTGCCACACGGCCAGTCATATGGGGATGGAACACATTTCCCTTGAGCAGGTAATGCTTTACGACCCGGATGTGATCCTTGTCCAGGAAAAGCTTTTTTACGAAAAGGTTTTCAAGGATCCCGCATGGCAGCGGGTCAGGGCCGTTCGTCAGGGCCGGGTCTACCTGATACCGAGGACACCCTTCAACTGGTTCGATCGTCCTCCTTCATTCATGAGGATACTCGGGCTGCAATGGCTCATGAACCGGCTTTATCCCAAGGAATACCCGCTTGACATGGTCAGAGAGGCGCGAAATTTCTATCGCCTGTTCCTCGGTGTAGAGGTTTCGGATCGCGACATGAGAAAGATCATCGGCAGGTGAATGGGAAGGACGGCAGTCGGTGAAGGTCGTTGTCGGAAGAGCGGAAGGGACAAAGGTTGAACGCATGATGAAAAACCGGATGAAAACCGTGCACGCGGCACTGGTTGGTGAAAGCGGGATCTGCTCCCATGACGCGAAGTCGGAGGCGATCCTGGACGAAGCGGCGGAAACCCTGCGGGGACTGTACGGCAGTGAACTCGACACCCTGTTGATCGAACGGGTCGTGGTGGGAGTCTTCTTTGTCGGGGTGAAACTTTCCAACGGTTGCGGTGGGATCGCCTACACCCCGCCCGAAGTCGTCAGAAGCGCGGGCAATCGCATCCTGAAGGGGGGTGCGCCCACGATCCGCGGCATGCCGGCCTCTACGGTCATGGGCGGAGACTTGTCCGTTCCCTTTGCCTGCGTCATCAGGCTGGCCACGCTGAATGCCCTGTCGGTGCCCTTTATTGAAGGAGGGCGTTACTGCGTGGATACAAGCGGAGACCTGTCCGGTATTCCGTCGCTCTTTCGCAACCGCCGGATATGCATGGTTGGCGCTATCATCCCTCTCCTGAAAAAATTGAAGGATCTGGGTCCGGCCGAAGTGTCAATCATCGACCGCAAGAAGGAGACTCGGGAAGAGGCCGAAGCCGGGTATGGAACCTTCGTGCCTACGGAACGTACCGCTGAAACACTCGCCCGTTGCGAGACCGCCGTATTCACCGGCGCCGCAATCGCCAACGGCAGCATCGACCAGCTCATCGGGTTTGTTCCCCCGGATGCGGCCATGGCCGTTGTCGGCCCAACCGCCGGTTTCGTGCCGGATCCGCTGTTCCGGCGCAACGCCGCCATGGTCGGCACGGTGGTCGTGACGGATATCGACCAGGCCCTAGAGATTCTCGGCGAGGGCGGGGGAGGGTACCGGTTGTTCGGAACGTGCATGCGAAAGATAAACCTCCTCAATGTCGATCGCTTGCGGCAGTTGGGGTTGGATCGGGTTTGCTGAGAAATAACGTGTGGGTACGCCGCATCTTTCCTTTGGGGAAAGTGATATTCAATCAAGAGGAGGAGAAATTCGTATGAGAATGGTTCGGGTTGCAGCGTTGCTGTGCTTTTTCGCCCTGGTTACGACCGGCGTCGCTCGGGCGGAAGAGAAGAAGGCAGGTGAAGGGTATGAGAGCTATTCCCTCGGGGAGGTGTATGTCTCGGGTGAGAAGCCGCCTGTCGCCAAGGAGGCGTCGATAACCAACGAAATCACCGCGGAGCAGATGAAGGCAACGAACAGCCGCACTGTTGCCGAAGCGCTGGCGCACGTCCCGGGCATGGCCGTCACCACGGGAAGAAAGAACCAGCCGAATGTGACCATTCACGGGTTTTTCGACCAGAGCAGAATACTGGTGCTTGTAGACGGAGTGCCGTATTACGAGACAAAAGCCGGTTTTCTGGATCTGAACCAGTTTTCGACGGACAATGTGGCAAAGATCGAGATCACCAAGGGTGCCGCGTCGATCCTTTACGGCGCCAACGCCGAGGGCGGCGTGATCAACATCATCACCAAGAAGGGAACCGAGAAACCGTACTTTGAAGTGAACGCCGAGGCAGGGGACGTGGATTATTTCAAGACCTCCGCTTCCCACGGGATGAAAAAGGGCATCTTCAACTACTGGCTCAATTACGAGCACAGCCAGGCCCACGGATGGAGGATGTCCGACGACTTCATCCCGAGACTCGGAACCATCGTCCATAAGCCCGGCGCGTCAAGCACGGCGGTATTGGAGGACGGGGGAACCCGCAACCAGTCCGATTACTCGAAGGACAGCATCTGGGCGAAATTCGGCATTGAGCCGTCGGCCGGTTCCGAGTACTTCATCAACCTGAGCTATATCAGCAGGAATTACGGAATGCCTCCGTCGACCGACTCGGTGAACGTGTTTACTACCAGGCCTTATTTTTCCAATTTCTTTCGTTATAATCGCTACGATGACTTGGGTATCGACCTGAGCGGACAACAGAAACTGGGCGACATGGTGACACTGAAAGCAAAGGCCTTCTACCATAACCATGTCGACGGCCTGCAGTCCTATCCCGACCAGACCTACCTCAACCCTTACGCCTACAGCAATTATTATGACTACATGATCGGCGGTTCGCTCCTTGCGGAGTTACAGACTGCGTCCTGGAATGCCCTGAGGCTCGTATTCAACTACCGGGGAGACTCTCACAAACAGCGGGACGACACCTATCTCCCGTTTGAACATTACTTCTCCTTGACCGGATCGACCGGCTTTGAGGACGAGATGACGCTGGCGAAGAATTTTTCGGTCGTCCTTGGCGCAAGTTACGACTGGTTCAAGGTGACCAGGGCGCAGAAGAACAACACCGACAAAAAAGGTGATTTCGTCAACCAAACCGACCTGAGCGGCGGCTCCACCAAGGACAGCGTCAACCCGATGATCGGCGCGACATACATCCTCCCCGATTCCACCAAACTGTTCGCCTCGGTCGCCCACAAGACGCGCTTCCCGACTCTCCAGCAGTACTATGACAGCAAGGCAGGCAACGTAAGCCTGAAACCGGAGGCCGCCATCAACTCCACCATCGGCGCGTCCCGGTCGTTTTCGAAGTTCATGTGGGCCGAACTTGCGTTCTTTTACCACGACATAAGCGACTTCATCATGCGTTCGCAGCCCCTTCCCAGCGCCCCGTTCATCAATATCGGAAAGATCGAGGTATACGGAATAGAAGCCTCTGCCGAGTTCTATCCCATGCAGGACCTGGTGCTGAAGCTGGCCTACAACTTCAACCATGCCGCCGACCAGAGCGACAACAAGGTGACCGATAAAGTCGCCAATGTCCCGGAACACAAACTTGATATGGGGGTTCAGTATACAGTCCCCTACACCAAGACCCGACTGGACCTGAACGGTATCCTCCTTTCGGAAATTTACAGCCAGGTGCCGACCGTATCGAGCCCGACACAGGCGTTCCAGAGCGCGTCGGGCTATTTCCTCCTCAATGCAAGGGTTTCCCAGAAGTTTCTGAAAAACTACGAGGCATACATCGCCTTCAATAATATCTTTGACCGAAACTACGAAGAGCAGTTCGGCTTCCCCGGGCGTGGACGCAACATCTTCGGCGGCATCACCGCCAAGTTCTAGCAAAAGGCTGGTTCCTTCCTCCGCCAGCGGTTGTGATTGGTCGCCGGTTGAGCCTCCTTCCGGCGACCGCCTTTTTCCATGGCAGGGAGGGGTGAAGTTCTAGGCAAGGCAGACCTGCCAGGTTTCGAAAACTTGGCAGGTCTCCAGTAAGGTGAAATGTTCATGATAAGAACCGAAAAAAGCGGGCATTCGAGGCTACAGTTCATCGGCATGCTGCTGATGCTGTTGTTCGTTGCGACCGGTGCCGGGGCGCGCGAAGTCACCGACATGTTCGGCAGGCATTTCAGCCTGTCGGACCATCCCCGGAAGTTGTACAGCGCCTCTCCCCCCGATACCTGGCTGCTGTATGCCCTCGATCCGACGATGCTCGCGGGGCTGAATTTTCCCATACGGGAACAAGACAAAAGATATCTGCACCCCCATGTTCTGCGTCTTCCCCTTGTCGGCGGCACCTTCGGCGAGGCGTCGACCCCGAACAAGGAGATGCTGCTGCGCCTGAACCCGGAACTGGTGGTTGTGTCCAACGATGAGACCACCCTGAGCCTGAAGGTCAACCAGGGCATGAAGATGCTGAAGAGGCCGGTCTTCGAAATGACCCTTGCCAGGCCTTCCGATTATCCCGAGGCATTTCTGCGCATGGGACGGATTCTCGGCAGAGAGGAGAGGGCGAAAAAACTGAGCGATTATTGCCGGAAGACGCTTGCGCAGTCCGCCGCTTTTTCCCGGAGCATTCCGAACGATAAAAGGGTTTCAGTGTATTATGCGGAGGGAGTGGACGGTCTTACCACCGAGTGCGACGAATCGCGGCACAACGAACTCATCAGGCTTGCGGGAGGGGTAAATGTGCATCGCTGCAAGGCCAGGGACCTCTTCGGCATGGAAAAGGTAACCCTTGAACAGGTTCTCATCTACAATCCCGACGTGATCCTGGTCATGGACAAGGGTTTTTTTCGAAGGGTATGGAGTGACTCGCGGTGGCGGAGGGTGCCGGCAGTCAGGAACAAGAGGGTTTACCTCATTCCGGATCAGCCACTCAACTGGTTCGATCGTCCCCCCACATTCATGCGTTTCATCGGCCTGAAATGGGTCATGAAATGTCTCTACCCGAAGGAGTACTCCGTGGACATCGTACGGGAGGCGCGGGAGTTCTACCGGCTGTTCCTGGGCGTAGAGGTACCGGACGGGGAGATGAGGAAAATCATCGGTCTGTAATAAGGAAATCTGAAGTTCCAACCGGATGTTGAATTGATAGTGAAAACTGAAATACGGCATTTCAGATTTCGCTTTCGATCAGCACTGTGATCCGCAGATTGCTCAGGGAAAAAAACTGCCGGCTCACCGTCGGGACTCATCCGCATGAAATGAAAGGAGAGTTGTAATGCTAAGAAAATTCCTGATGGTTCTTCTTGTTCTTTACGCGTGTTCGGCCTTTGCCGGAGAACCGGATGCCAAAGGGGGGCACGCTGACGGCAAGGTTGTCCGTGTCGCCGTGATAGGCGGTATGTCGGTAACGACCGATTTATGGAGAGAAATATCCGGGATGTTCGAAGCGGATACCGGTTACAAGGTCGAAGTTACGGCCGCGGGTCCGAAGCACGGACTTGCCGATGCGATGCGGCAAGGCAAGGCGGACCTGCTCACTATGCATTCCAGCGACTCGACCACGGGTCTTGTCGCGGACGGTTACGCAGTAAATATGCGGCCCTGGGCCAGAAATGATCTCGTGATCCTCGGCCCGGTTTCCGATCCGGCGAAGATCGAAGGCATGAAGGACGGCGCGCAGGCGCTCAGGAAGATTGCGACCGCCAGGGCGAACTATGTGGAACTGCAGGGTCTCGGCAAGCGTGAAATGGCGCACACGCTCTGGAAGCGGGCCGGGATCGCTCCCAAGGGGAAGTGGTACCTCAAGGACGAGAGCGAAGGCCATGACGATTTGCTCCGCTTCGCCGCCAGTAACAACGCCTATGTCATTTTCGGCAGAATTCCGGTTGTGCAGGGCAAGATAGAAAGCAATAGCCTGAAGATCCTGGTTGACGGGGATCCGACCATGCGCCGGCCCTATATCGTCATGGAGGCAAATCCTGCGATGTTTCCCGACACCAATGTGAAAGGTGCGAGAGCCCTTTCGGATTACCTTCTGTCAGATAAGGTGCAGGGTTTTCTCAAGGATTTCGGTAAAGACAGGAACAACGGCATTCCTTTTTTTCATCCCGTCACAATCGAACGCCCGGTTATCGGCAAAAGGGTTGCCGATAACGGAGGAAAATAACACAGGTCCGTCCCTCGGGAGTTTTTAATGGAATACGGAATTCTGAAAAAAACGGTTGCGGCAACAGCCCATGCCGCACGAATGGTCGATCGGGCAGCCGTTCCGGTAGTATTTACGGCAGCGCTGCTGTGCGGGTTTGCTCACTATTCATATGCATCCCCGAATCTCGATGTCTTCATTCCCCCGCATCAGCCCATGACCGTTCCATAGTCGGATGTTCCGCCTCGGATCGCGGCGCTGTCCGGGGCATGGGAAGGGGTCTGGAGCGACGGCAATACCGCAGTCCTGCTCGTACGGCGGATCGACTCGAAAACCGCCGATGTTCTGCTCACCCAGAACAGGTACGGCGACGATGCCCGCCTTCCCTGGCACCTGTGGGCGCGGGCGAAGGTTGCGGTGGAACCGGCAGTGGCACTGGAATGGGAAGGGGAGTGGGCTTCGTATTCGTTTAGCCTGTCACCGGACGGCGGGACGCTGATCGGGGTGTGTCCCAACCCCGATTCGCCGGGACAGGACAAGGCGCTTCGGATTTCGATGACCCGACGGCCCGTGGAGCGGGTGGCGGCTGCCCGGATCGTTCCGCCTTTTGTCTGTGGGGAAACCGGAAAAGAATTACGTCGGATCGAGGCGGAACAGGATCCGAAGACCAGGACCGCTCTCGCGGACACCCTTGTGGAGAGGTGGAAAAAGTCGGGAACCCCGCTGGTGGAGCGAGGCAGCCGGGAAGGAATCAGCTGCTGCACATTCATCTATAACGGCCCGGCGCGTGAGGTTGCTCTTGCCGGCGTGATGAACGGCTTCAGTCCGGAGAAGGACTTTCTCTCAAGGGTAGCCGGAACCGATCTGTTTTTCATCTCCCAGGAGTACCCGAGCGATGCCAGGCTTGAATACATGCTGGCCGTCGACGGCAGGATGATCCTGGATCCGTCGAATCCGCGTACCATGGCCTACGGGAGGGGAGTCAACTCCGAGGCGGCCATGCCGGCGTACAGAACTCCCCCGGAGATCGAACCCGACACCAAATCGGTCAAAGGGGCGACCGAGGAGTTCTTGGTCGAATCGAAACAACCCGGACTCGGGAGAAATGTCACCGTATACCTCCCGACGGGATACGCGGACGGTACGGAGCGGTATCCCGTCCTGTACCTGAATGACGCCTTCGGAGCGCTCAAATTCGGCAGGATCGTCACCATTCTCGATAACCTCATCGCTCGGAAGACCGTCCCGCCTCTCATTGTCGTACTGGTTCCGTCCGTGAAAGACCGCATCGCGGAGTACAGTATGAATCCGGCCTTCGAGGGATATTTCGTAAATGAGCTGGTGCCCGCAGTCGACAAGCGCTACCGAACCCTTCAATCTCCTGCATACAGGGGGATAGGCGGGATCTCGGCGGGCGCGACCGCGGCCCTGTCCCTGTCGATCCGAAACCCGGACATATTCGGAAAATGCATGGCACAGTCAACCGCAACCAGGCTCATCCCTCTTATCCAATTGGCGCGGACCGGTCCGGCGCGTCCCCTGTCGGTCTACTTTGATGTGGGAAGCTTTGAGTCGGATTTCAACGGCAGGGACCTGGTTGACTCGACCCGCAGGTTGCGGGATGCCCTCCGTGCCCATGGATGCACCGTACGGTACCGGGAGGTTAATGAGGGGCACGGTTGGGCCAACTGGCGGGCACGTACCCGCGATGCGCTCAGCTTCCTTTTCGGCGGCGCGCTGGAACGCGCGGTAAACAGGTAAATCTTGAGATGAATGCCGAAAGGAGAAGGATGTGGAAAAAATAGCGAGGCTGCTGGGAATTGGGGTGGTGGTCGTATCTCTGCTTGCCTCACTTGCCGAGGCCAAAGAAATAGTCGATATGTACGGCAGGAGACTTTCCATGCCGGAGCGGCCGCGGAAAGTCATCAGCATCGGGCCGACCGGGACGTATCTGCTGTACGCCATTGACCCGACGATGCTCGCCGGACTGAATTTTCCGGTCAGGAAAGAGCAGAAAAGATATCTTCAGGCACGCATGAGCCGTCTCCCGGTCATCGGATGGTTCGGCCAGGGGCAGACGCCGAACCGGGAAACGCTGATGATGATCAAGCCGGACGTCATCTTCACCTCGAAACTGGACCAGTCGCTCAGCACCAAGGTAAACGAGCAGATGAAGGTGATGAAGATGCCGGTTGTGGAACTGTCGGTCGATACGCTCCCGGAGTACCCCGATGCCTTCCTGCGCGCAGGCAGGATCCTCGGCAGGGAAGCGCGCGCAAGGAAACTCAGCGACTACAGCCGGGAAACGTTGGAGGAGGCTGCAGCGATCGTCAACAGACTGCCGCAAGACAAAAGGGTGTCCGTCTATTATGCGGAGGGTCCGGACGGCCTCAGCACCGAGTGCGATACATCCAGGCACGTGGAGCTGATTCGACTCGCAGGCGGGGTGAACGTGCATCGGTGCGTGTCCAGGAATCCGGACGGCCTGGAGAAGGTTTCCCTCGAGCAGGTGCTCGTGTACAACCCGGAAGTGGTCCTGGTCTTTGACAAGGGGTTTTATCGGCGGGTATTCAAGGATCCCCTCTGGAAAAATATCCGGGCCGTGAAGGCGGGAAGGGTATATCTGATACCGGAAGAGCCCATCAACTGGTTCGACCGTCCCCCCTCCTTCATGCGTTTCATCGGCCTCAAGTGGGTCCTGAAGCGCTTCTACCCCGATTTGTACCGTGTCGATATCGTCAAGGAAGCGCGGGAGTTCTACCGGTTGTTCCTGGGGATCGAAATAACGGATCAGGAGATGAAGAAGCTGCTTGGCCGGTGAGCCGTTGACGGCTCATGAGCGAAACGGTTTCCGAGAGAAAAAGCTTGCGAACGTCATATATTTTTGTATATAACGTAACACACCGACATAGTATACGAGCTCCGACCCGTCTTCCCTACGGCATCCGCTATGGGGGGCGGGCTGTGGGCGCCGCCGGAAACAGCGTCGCCTCCCGTGTTTGGAAAGGAGTAAAAACAGTGCGGTTCTCAGCGGCCGACGGATGTTTTTCTCCGTCGGCCGTTTCGTATGAAGCGTCGGGATACAAACTATGGACAGGATGATTCAAAGCATACGGGAAGTATTGGCGCAGGGTGAAGACGTGGTCATGGCCACGGTTGTCGATACGCCCGGACAAAACCGTCTGGCCGGGGCAAGGATGTTGATTCGTGCCGATGGCCGAACGTACGGAAGCATCGGAGGGGGAGTACGTGAGGCCGAGGTCCAGCGGGCCGCGTCCGGGCTTTTCACCGACCGCGGCCCGCTGATTCGAATACTCGCGAACCCCGGAGAAGATGCCGTTGCTTCGCGGATTCCTTGCGGCAGTGGGATAACGGTCGTCATCGAGCATATCGCCTCAAGTCAGGACAATGTGGGCCTGTTCGGGGAACTGCTCGAAGCCCATCGGAAAGGCCTGAAATGCTGCATCATTTCACCGGTATCCGGTGTTAACGGAGGACGGCCACCGGCAAGGATCCTTTCCTTGTCGAACGAGACTTCACGGAGAACCTGCGCGGCAGGCCCGGTCGTCGAATGTCCCGTTTCGGAGGAAAAGCTCGTCGGGATACGCTTGCCGGTCATTGAGGATGTCGGCGCCCGGAAATTCTTTTTCAATCCCTGGAGTATCCCGGAAACCGTATTCATATTCGGCGCCGGTCACGTCGGGCAAGAGACGGCGGAATTGACGGAAAAATCCGGTTTCAGAACGATTGTTCTGGATGACAGGGCAAAATATGCCAACCGGGATCGCTTTGCCACGGCTGATGACGTGGTGGCGCTCGATTCATTCGATGATTGCTTCCAGGGGCTTGCCGTCACCCGTGACAGCTACGTCATCATCGCCACCAGGGGCCATCGCTATGAAAAGGAGTTGGTGAAGCAGGCCCTCAGAACCCGGACGGGGTATATCGGCCTCATCGGAAGCGTCAGAAAGCGCGATGCACTCTTCGCGGAACTGGCCGGAGAAGGTTTCAGCATTGACGACCTGCTGAGGGTCTATTGTCCCACCGGCATCAGCATCCTGGCTGAAACCCCGACGGAGATAGCGGTAAGCATCGTTGCCCAGCTTGTTCTCCTTCGGGCCAGGAAGAAGGCGGCGAACCGCGGGGAGATCCGCGAAATTCCGACGGCAGGCTTTCACTGGGGTGCTCGCGAATGCGAAGCAGACGGGCTTTCCCCTGTGCGAACGAGTGCGTAACGGGAATCCACGTCTTGAATCCTCCCAAGGTCTCCCGTTGCACGTTTTAAAAAAATAAATCTGTTTCTTGTGCAGCGATGCGAAGGGATTGTGCATGTCTCGACGGCAGTTGGCTACGGACAATCGGAAGGATGAGATCGACTGGAAAAAAGAAGTCGGCGACATCTTGCGGGA
>ERZ795032.2031-NODE-2031-length-12334-cov-4.459972_pt1 | contig 12334 bp, 6 predicted proteins | sample MGYA00375124_ERZ795032 | MGnify/ENA primary metagenome ERZ795032 (study PRJEB30167, sample SAMN05720154) | activated sludge metagenome | isolation source: Anaerobic digester | place: China | collected 2015-12-16 ...
TCATCGACCGGCCCAGAGAAATCATGTGGCGGTTTGTAAGGCAGGACGTCGGTGTGGATGGAAGAGCCATCGTCACCACGCGCACGGTGACTAAAATTGATTTACGGGAAACCGTTTATGAATTCCCGAAACAGAATGTGATAACCAAAGACAACGTTGGCACGGAAATAAATGCAATTATTTATTTTCAGATAACTGACCCGGTTAGAGCAATTTACGAAATCTCCAATCTGCCGGATGCCATCGAGAAACTTACCCAGACTACCCTGAGAAACGTAATCGGAGAAATGGATCTGGATCAAACGCTGACTTCCAGAGATACGATTAACGGCAAACTCAGGAATGTGCTGGATGAAGCCGGGCAAAAATGGGGAGTAAAGGTGAACAGGGTGGAATTGCAGGATATAAATCCGCCTCAGGAGATACGTGCAGCTATGGAAAAACAGATGCGGGCCGAGAGAGACAAGCGGGCCAAAGTGCTGGAAGCCGAAGGCGATAAGCAATCCAAAATCCTGCAATCGGAAGGCGATAAAGAGTCGAAAATTAATAATGCAGAGGGTGAAAAACAATCCCGTATTCTGAAAGCAGAAGGTGAAGCACAGGCAAGAATCCAAACAGCGCAGGGAGAAGCCGAAGCTATTCAGAAGATCACACAGGCGATTGCTGCCACGAAAGGCGATCCGGTAAATTATCTTCTGGCTGTAAGATACATCGATACCCTTAGCCAAATGGTGAGCGGTAAAGACAACAAGGTAATTTACATGCCTTTCGAAGCCACCGGAGTCTTAAGCTCTATCAGCGGTATCAAGGAATTGCTGACGACTCCGCAAAAATGAGTCAACGCAAAGACTGAGTCATTCATAGCATAATTCCGGGAATCTGCTTCTCTTTAGACAGCTTTCTCGCATTCGCGGGGCGATAAATCGTAAACCATAACCGGATTGGAGTGTTCAGTTATTGAACGTACTAAGCAGACATGTCTCACCAAAAACCTGCAATACCATGAACCCTCAAATCCAAGCCTACAACAACGGCCTCTCCTCTTCCTGCAAAGAAATCTGCGACATTCTGGCCGGGATAATCGACGCCGAACTCACCGGAGCGGAAGGCAAAATCTGGCATTCGCATCCCGTTTGGTTTATCGAAGGCAATCCCATTGCCGGCTACAGCAAACAGAAAAAAGGAATCCGGCTTATGTTCTGGAGCGGTGCCGGATTCGACGAGGAAGGCCTGAACGTGCCGGGCAGAAAGTTCAAAGACGCCTCCGTATTCTACAACAGTCCCACCGAAGTGGACGTAACCGCCCTCAAACGCTGGCTGAATAAATCCCGCGAAATACAATGGGATTATAAAAACATTGTAAAACGAAAGGGTACGTTGGAAAGGTTGAGGTAGGATGGTTGAGATTTGTGACTATGGGGGATAGTATAAACAACTACAACGAAAATCAGGATTAAATTTCTAAGGGATGTACAGCCTGATGAGGCTTACAAGAAAGCTATTTGAGCTTCAAAAAACACATAGAAGATAAAAGTCCTGTAATGGTCTCTCCCGTAAAATTAATGACAATTATATTTGTTCAAAGTATTGTCCAAAAAGGTTAGACCATTCCATCCTCATCCCCCAATCACTCCTTCCCCGCAACCACCGGTTGCATCGTAAAGGAGAGCTTAACCGGTTCGGCCTTGAGCTGATACTGTTTCAGAGGTCCGGGACCGCAGCTGCCGCCTCCAAGTCCGAGATGTTCGGCATCGATGGTGATTATGGTCTCGGGGCGTACTTCCAGTTCGTGAGGGTGATTGGCCCGGTCGAGATCGATGGGCAGGTAATGCAGGGCGCTGAAGTTAAGCAGTCCGCGGCCGGTAAACCGTATGCCGGCATCTTTGCGGTCGGTAACGGCAAACCACCGTACATCGCTGCGGTTACCCATGTCCTGCGGACGTATGTAATCTTCCAGCATCTCCCCTACCGTACGGCTGTATTGCCCGATCATGGCTGAAACCTTGCGGTCGCGGTAGTTCTCGTGCGGACCGGCACCCAGCCAGCGCACGTTTTCGAAACCGGCAGGCATTTGCAGGATGATTCCCAGTTTGGGCAGCTGCCACTCCACCTTCTGGGGTATAATACTTACATCCACGTCGATATATCCCGGATCGGTTATGGTGTACACGTATTCCGATTCCACCGTAAAGCCGCCGGGAGCTTCCGAGAGCAAAGAGATGCGGACTCTTACCTGCTGCGGACTTTCCTGCTTCACCTCAAAGGATTTCACCCGGTGCGCAAGATCGTACAGCTGCTGATTCTGCCATATGGGTCCCGGACCACCACCGAAAATATAGTCGTTGTCGACCGGCGCTCTGAAAACGTTGGTGTACGGCCCGGCAACCCTGCCTGTGAACGTGGTATCCATTGTTATCAGCCGTGTCTCCGCTTTTTTCCCGTAAAGGGCTTCAGGTCTTGTTTCAATCAGCTGCACCCCATCGTGCACCCAGTTTATCATAGTACCTGCCTTACGGCTGAATGCCATGCTGTAATCTCTTCCGGTAATGGTGACGGCATCTCCCTTTTCTTCAAGAAGCAGAGGAAAGGCTCGTACTGCCTCGGCAGGTGCTTCGGGCGACTGCCACGGCAGCTGCAGCTGGGCATATGCAACGGTATGTCCGCGTTCGGCCCACCATTCGTCGCGGGCAAGTTGCAGGAAGAGGTTCAGAAAATATTCTCTGCCCGGTTTCAACTCAGGCTTTATAAAACCTGCAATTATTTTTTGCGTTTCGCCGGGGAGTATATCGGCCGTAAAGTTGCCCGTTTGCAGGATAATCCCGTCTTCGCCAAGCTCCCAGCATCCGTTGTATGCATTCAGGTTAATAAAGGCATTCAGGTTGGTAATCAGCACCTCTCCCTTTTCCAGGTTGCCGGGTTCAAAGATTGCATTCTGATAAATCCGCTTCACCTCCTCCATTTTCGGTGTTATGCGGCGGTCGGCAGTGGTTAGTCCGTTGGCACAGAAGTTCCAGTCGGTGGGCCTGTCGCCGAAGTCGCCCCCGTAAGCCAGGAAGTACTCGCCCGGCCTGCCCGGTATTTCCTTATACAAACCCTGATCTGCCCAATCCCAGATGCATCCGCCAATCAGTCTCGGATAAGCGTAAATTGCATCCCAGTATTCCTTCAGGTTACCGACGGCATTGCCCATCGCATGGGCGTATTCGCACAGGAAAAATGGCTTTGGATTGTCTTTTCTGCCCTGTTCGGCAAACCATTCCACGTCGGGATACATCACCGATTCCACATCTGCTACCTTGTTGTAGCGTTCGTAATGGATGGGTCGCTCCGGATCGCGCAGTTTTAGGGTTACCGAGGCAGCTTCAAAGTTAATTCCAGGTCCTGCTTCGTTGCCAAGCGACCACACGATAACCGAGGGATGATTTTTGTCGCGTTCCACCATGTTCATGATGCGCGACACGTGAGCCGGCTGCCAGCTTTTTACGTGTCCCAGCGAGGCATCGCCGTAACCCATGCCGTGCGATTCCACGTTGGCTTCGTCGATAACGTAGATGCCGTAACGATCGCATAAAGTGTAAAAATAGGGGTCGTTGGGGTAGTGACTGGTTCGTACCGTATTGATATTAAACTGTTTGAACAGCTGCACGTCGCGTATCATCGAAGCCCTGGAAACGGCACGGCCGTCGTACGGATCTATATCGTGGCGGTTTACCCCTTTCAGTTTGATGCTTTTACCGTTCACCAACAGCTGCTGGTCGCGGATTTCGATCTTGCGGAAGCCGAAATCGCTTTGCTGTACCATCAGTATGTTTCCGCCGGTATCGCGTGTGATCAGCAGCACGTTGTATAGTTCAGGCGTTTCCGCCGACCAAAGGCGGGGGTTTTGAACCAAAGCTTTCAGAATCAGAGGCTGTTTCGTCCGGCTGCCGCTTCCAAGTTCCTGCACGATAACCGGGCGAGCCTCCGCGAAGCGTTCTCCCGGTTTGAGCAGGTATACTTCCAGGCGGTGGCTGCCTTTTGCACCGTAATTGGCAAAATTTGCCTCTACGGTAAATTCTGCCCGGCTCATGTCTTCATTAAATGCAGCCTTCAGCCAGTAGTCGCGAAGGTGCAGCAGGGGCACCGAATAGAGGTACACATCCCGGTAGATTCCGCTCATACGCCAGAAGTCCTGGTCTTCGAGATAACTGCCGTCGCTCCACTGATACACTTCTACCGACAGGGTATTTTTCCCTGCCTGCAGATATGGTGTGATGTCGAACTCGGCAGGCAGTCTGCTGTCTTCGCTGTAACCCACCTTTTTCCCGTTGATCCACACATACATAGCACTTTCGACCCCGGCAAAATGCAGGAAGGTGCGGCGGCCGCTGAACGTTTCGGGCAGGGTGAACTCGCGCACGTATGAGCCGACCGGATTAGGAAATTTGTACTTGGTGTAGTGCGGAGGTACCGGCTCCATAATAAAGGGAGGCGTTGCCGCATGGGGAAAGGTAACGTTGGTGTAGATCGGAAATCCGTACCCTTTCATCTGCCAGCACGACGGCACTTTCAGGTCGTCCCACCACGATACGTCGTAGCCGGGCCGGTAAAAATGTTCCGGCCTCAGGTCGGGATGCTTCACCCAATTGAACTTCCAGGTTCCATTAAGGTTTAGGTAAAAGGGAGAGTTCTCCCACCTTCCTTCCAGTGCCTGATCTGCAGTGGCATAGGGCATGTACGTGCACCTTGCATCCTCTTTGTTGATGGCAAATACGGTTTCATCTTCCCACTCTTTCCGGTCCTGGGTGGCGCCTGCTAAAGGCAGCATCAGCAGGAGCAAGCTTATGCGCGCTAAAATCTTCATAAAACAGGGTACAACAGGTTTTCAGCAAACTTAAGTAATATTTTTATAAAGCTTACGCAGATGGTTAAATTTTGGGTGCAGGTGTCTTTTAGCCGGGAAAACACTTAGAACCGAAGGGTTTGTTTACTTACGCCGTTCGCTACCGGATCATTTATACCACTACAGAAGCGCAGGTTACACTTCTCCGGATGTCTGCAATCAGTCTACCCCGACGTCATTCGGCTGGTACAGCCTTCGGCACGGGCATACATTTGTTACCTTTGCGGTCAAAATAAAAACGATGGAACAAACCGACTGGCAATCGAGAACGCGACTTTTGCTCGGCAACGAAAAACTGGAGAAGTTACGTGCGGCACATGTGCTGGTGGCAGGACTGGGCGGTGTAGGAGCCTATGCGGCCGAGCAGCTGGCCCGGGCGGGAGTTGGAAAACTCACTCTGGTCGACGGCGACTGCGTTCACCATACCAACCGAAACCGTCAGCTTCCGGCACTCATCAGCACGCATCATCAGCCAAAGACGGAGGTAATGGCCAAGCGACTACTCGATATAAATCCTGAGATTCAGTTGGTTACCATTCAGGAATACATCAAAGACGAGCGCATGATCGAAATCCTGGAAGAAGGTTACGATTACGTAGTGGATGCCATCGATACGCTTTCGCCAAAGGTTTACCTTATCTACCACACCCTGAGGCTGGGGATGCCACTGGTGAGTTCCATGGGAGCCGGGGGCAAGTTCGACCCTATGCAGGTTAAAATCTCCGATATCAGGGAAACCAGTAACTGCAAACTGGCCTATTACATGCGCAAGCGACTGCACAAGCTCGGGATATGGGAAGGCTTTCGGGCAGTATGGTCGCCCGAAGAGGTTTCCCGTACCGCAGTGGAGCTTTCGGAGGGTGAAATCAATAAAAAATCAACCGTCGGCACCATCTCCTATATGCCGGCCATTTTTGGCTGTTTTTGTGCCTCTGCCGTTGTACGCGATTTAACGGAGTAATCTATAAAGTTTGATTTCAATCACTTATAATCCACAGCTATCCAATCCAAAACAAATTCATTGGATTATTAATCAATAATATTAATTTTACTGCCTGTCAGAACAAACCCCACTACGTTAAAAAAGTTACGGATGGCGCCCAACTGGTTTGAAAATGAAGACACCGGGAGTAATGAGTCCATGCTCAGCGAGCAGTTCAAATGGATCGACCATTACCCTTCCCCGGCTCTTCTTACCGACAACTTCTGGATAGTAATAAGGGTTAATTCTGCATTTCTCGGACTCACCGGCCTTTCTTCCGCTAAAGTAAACGGGTATAACATTTCCACGCTTATTCCGCCGGATTCGATACGAGCCGGCGCTTCACCGGGGGATGCCGACAACGGTATTTGTACAATTAAGGGGAAAGACGGCGGGATTATTTCATGCGGGATCGCGAAAAAGGCAATCACCCTAGGCAACGGATCGTACAGAGTTGTCAATCTGTTCCCTATAGCGGGAATGCCTTCGACGGACAGCGAAACACATCTGAAAGAGGTTCAGCAGGCCCTTCAGGAAAGCCAGGAAAGGCTTACACACATTCAGCAGATTTCGCAAACGGGCAGCTGGGATATCTCCTTTAACGGACGAAACCTGAGCCGTACCTGGAACTACTTCGAATTGCTTGGCCTTCCCCCTCAGGGTATCGAAAGCGGACTGGAAGCGCTCGACCATTCCTCCATCGTTCATCCCGACGACAGCACTTCCTACAAGAGCATCTTCAGCCGCCTCAGATCGGGACGCGGAGCCGCACTTAGCGCCGATTACCGCATCGTTGACGGCAAAGGCAAAATCCGCTTCATACACCACGAGTCCAAGGCCGAGTACAACGGGCAGGGTGCTTTGCTGCGCTGGTCGGGGACGCTGCAGGATATCACCTCCCACCGCAGGGCCGAAAACCTGAGAGCCTCAGCATTCCAGATCTCACAGCTCAGCCACTCACAGCACAATCTCAGCCCGCTGATGGAAGCCATTCACCGGATAATAGCCACGCATATGCCGGCTCCGGGACTCATGCTGGCGCTTGCCGGAGACGATGAGAGCGGAATTACATTCCCCTACTGCAGCGAAAAAGCTGGCGAAGCGGGCGATGAAGCTTCTGGTGAAGGACTGATCGGCTATGTGATGAGGTCAGGAGAACCCCTTGCCGTATCAGAACAGGGCATCGCGCTGATGATTGCTGAAGGACTGATACAACGTCCTCGGCGTGTACCTGTATCGTGGCTCGGCATACCGCTTAAAACCCACGACCGGGTGATGGGGGTAATCTGCCTGCAGTCGTTCTCTCCCGACATCACTTACGGCGAAGATGAAAAAGAAATTCTGAATTTCGTATCGGAGCAGATTGCATTGGCCATACAGCGCATCCGCAGCGACCAGGCGCTTATCAGCGCCAAAAATGCGGCCGAAGATTCCAGCCGCCTGAAATCATCCCTGTTGGCCAATATGAGCCACGAACTGCGCACACCCATGACCGGCATCCTGGGATTTTCGGAAATCCTTACCGAAGAACTTGAAGACGCTCGTCTTAAGTCGATGGCATCCACCATCTTCAAATCGGCAAGCCGCCTGATGTCGACCCTGAACTCCATCATTGACCTTTCCGCTATAGAAGCCGACAAAAACACGCTCTCGCTGCGTCCGGTCAATACCCGGCTTCTCTTCCAGCCGCTTCTGAAGGTGGCGTATTCGGTAGCCAGCGACAAGGGATTGTATTTGCGTACCTCGCTGCCGCCCAACCTTTATGTGATGGCCGATGAAAAGCTTCTGGGACAGCTGCTTCACCATCTGATCGACAATGCACTGAAATTCACAATAGACGGGGGGATATCGGTAAGCGCCTATACCATCGATAAAAACAGCAACGAGGTCATCATCCGCGTAAGCGACACCGGCATAGGCATCGCAAAGGAGCATCATAAGCTTATCTTTGAAGAATTCAGGCAGGTGAGCGAGGGCTTTTCCAGAACCTTTGAGGGCAGCGGACTGGGACTGTCGCTTTGCATTAAGATAGCACGACTTCTGAACGCACGGTTATGGGTTGAGAGCGTACAGGACAAAGGCTCCGATTTCTACGTGGCATTGCCTCTGACCCTGCCGGATGTAAACGAACCGGCACTCGACAGCGAAACCGCAGAGATCATCCGTACCCACCGCCTCAGCCGCGGCCCCGTACCCGATGTGCTCATCGTTGAGGACAACGAGGTGAACCGCCGCCTTGCTGCACTGTACCTCAGGGAAATTTGCAATACAGAGATGGCAGAAAACGGATACGTCGCGATCGAGAAAATCCGGAGAAAGAAATACGATGCCATACTGATGGACATCAACCTGGGAGCCGGTCCCGACGGGCTGTCGATCGCACATAAGGTAAAAACCTTTGAAACGAATAGGAATACGCCCATAATTGCAGTAACGGGCTACACCATGCACGGCGACAGGGAAAAGCTGCTTGCCAACGGATGCACGCACTATCTGCCCAAGCCTTACGACAAGAAAACCCTGCTCCGGTTGTTCTCAGGCATTCTGTATAATACTCAAACTTCGTAGGTTACATTTTCTTCTGCAAGAAATGAATTCCCGAAAACGGCTCTGGCTTCGTTTAGTAGCGGCTGCAGATCATCGTAACGGGCCGAAAAATGCCCAAGCAATAAGCGGTCAGCCCCGGCTTTTGCCGCTATGCGCGCTGCATCGGCAGCCGTAGAATGCTGCTTCTCTCTGGCTGCTTCCTTCAGATCTTCCATGAACGTAGCTTCATGATACAAAAGGCTGCATCCGGAAATCATGCCTGTAAGAGGTTCGTAATAGCCCGTATCGGAACAATAGGCAAACGAACGGCAGGACGGTGGATCCAGAGTCAGCAGAGAATTGGGGATAAGGTTCCCTTCCTCATCCGTAAAATCGTCGCCGTTGCGGATGCTTTCAAATTTTTCGAGAGGAACTCCGTAACGGTCGGCAGCCTCACGCATCAATTTCCGCGGAAGCGGCTTCTCGGAAAACAGGAATCCTGTGGTTGGCACCCGATGCAGCAGCGGCAGTGTGCTTATCTGCATCCTGCCATCGTCGAAGATTATTTCGGGTTTTTGACTCTGCGTTGTATGGAACACCAGAGGGTATGACAAACGGGTATCGGAGGCCTCGAGCTGAATCCGAATAATTTGTTCGAGCGGCTCCGGACCGTAAACATGAAGTACCGATTTACGGTTCTGCAGATGAAATGTGGAAATCAATCCGATCAGTCCGTAAAAATGATCGCCGTGAAGGTGACTGATAAAGATATGACCGATCTTTCCCGTACGTATCTTGTTTCGTTTCAGGTTCATTTGCGTTCCTTCGCCGCAGTCGATCAGAAACAGCCGCTCGCGGTAATTCACCACCTGCGACGACAGGCTACGGGTTCGGGTGGGGAGGGCTGCGCTGTTGCCCAGAACGGTAACGGAAAAAGTTTTCATGGAAACTGGATTACATCATTATCCGGCATGCATTCCGGTTGGTTTATTTGCGAACGGAAGTGTTTCCGGGCATAACGGACCAATTGCCGGCTTAAAGGTAAAAAATAAAGGGGTTAAAGAAGAAAGAGGCTGCCCGGTAAAGACAGCCTCTTTGCGATATCGGAAGACGGATGCTTATTCAGCCTTGTCGTCTTTTGCTTTCTTTTCGGAAGCTTCCATATCGGATTTAAGGTTTGCCAGTGCTTCCAGATCGCCAAGAGTTGTTTTCTCGAGGTTATCTTTCAGTTTTTTCACGGCACGCTTGGTTGAGTTTTCAGCGCTTTCTTTTGCGGATGATTCCTTTGCACGCTCCGATGCGGTGGCATCCTGGAAGATGCGTGAATGCGAAAGGATGATTTTCTTGTTTTCCTTCGAAAATTCAATTACCTTGAAATCAAGCGATTCTTCAACTTTAGCGGTGGTATTGTCTTCTTTGGAGAGGTGGCGCATGGGAGCGAAACCTTCCACACCGTAAGGCAGTGCAACTACCATACCTTTATCGCTGGCGCTGGTGATGGTTCCTTTATGAACCGATCCAACAGAGAATACAGTTTCAAAAACATCCCAGGGATTCTCCTCGAGCTGTTTGTGACCCAGGCTCAGACGTCGGTTGTCGACGTCAACATCGAGTACCATAACCTCGATTTTCTCACCGATCTTGGTAAATTCAGCCGGATGCTTGATCTTCTTCGACCAGGAGAGGTCCGAAATATGGATCAGTCCGTCAACGCCTTCTTCAAGCTCGACAAAAATACCGAAGTTGGTAAAATTGCGAACGGTAGCTTCGTGCCTTGAGCTGATGGGGTATTTCTCCTTGATGTTGGTCCAGGGATCGGGAATCAGCTGCTTGATTCCCAGCGACATCTTGCGTTCTTCGCGGTCGAGGGTAAGGATAACTGCTTCTACCTCGTCCCCTACTTTCAGAAAGTCCTGAGCGGTACGCAGGTGCTGCGACCACGACATTTCCGAAACGTGGATCAGACCTTCAACGCCGGGAGCGATTTCGATGAATGCACCGTAATCGGCAATTACTACTACGCGGCCTTTAACTTTATCGCCAACTTTGATGTTTTCATCCAGCGAATCCCACGGATGCGGGGTAAGCTGTTTGAGACCAAGGGCAATACGCTTTTTGTTTTCATCAAAGTCGAGAATAACAACCTTGATTTTCTCATCCAGCTGAACAATTTCTTCGGGATGATTGATTCGTCCCCAGGAAAGATCGGTAATGTGAACAAGACCGTCAACACCGCCAAGGTCAACAAATACACCGTAAGAGGTGATGTTTTTAACGGTACCTTCGAGAATCTGTCCCTTTTCAAGCTTGCTGATGATATCGGCTTTCTGCTGCTCGAGTTCGTCTTCGATAAGTGCTTTGTGAGAAACCACCACGTTTTTGTATTCCTGGTTGATTTTCACAACCTTGAATTCCATCACTTTATCCACGTAGATATCGTAGTCACGGATGGGTTTCACATCGATCTGCGAGCCGGGGAGGAATGCTTCGATGCCAAATACATCGACAATAAGACCGCCTTTAGTACGGCATTTCACGTAACCGTTGATAATTTCCTCTTTTTCGAAGGCCTGGTTTACACGTTCCCATGAACGGAGGATGCGTGCTTTTTTGTGTGAAAGAATAAGCTGACCGCCCATGTCTTCCTGGCTTTCAACATAAACTTCAATCTTGTCGCCGATCTTAAGGTTAGGATTGTAACGGAGTTCCGACTGGGGAATAACACCGTCGGACTTGAACCCGATGTTAACCACAACCTCACGGCTGCTTATAGCTACTACGGTTCCGTCGATCACTTCGTGTTCAACAATGGAACTGAGCGTTTTGTCATACAGTGATTCAAGTTTCGAACGCTCATCGGATGTGTAGTTTTCATGCTTCTTTCCGATGGCATCCCAATCAAAATTTTCAAGTGAAACCTGCTGTGTAAGAGGAGCTTTCAGTTTTTCAACGGTAGGCTCGTCGTCCTCGGTTTCAGCAACAACTGCAACAGCGGCCGGGGCTTCCTCAGCAACGGGTGCGCTTTCGTTTACAACCGGGGTTTCATTAACCGCTGCAGTCTCTTCTGAGAGTTTGTTTTCAGCATTGGTCAACTCCCCGTTGACGTTTAATTCGTCGTTTGTCATTCGTGTTTTCTTTATGGCATCCTGCGATGCCGGGTTAATACTATATGAATTATAGGGTTCAGACGGACAGGATCACCAGCACAAAAGCATCGCGCAGGCGCCGTCCAAACCGGGGTGCAAAGGTATTAATTTTTTTAAGCAAAATTTGCATTCCTGCAATTTTTAATTGCGTGATAATCAGGCCAGGGGTGTTGTTGAGATCAGAAGCCGCAGGTCGGAAATAAGAATCAAATTCGTTCATTAACCAGTATTGGTAAAATCCTGAAAATGAAACAGATTCGCAATAGGGACATCGATAGGCAAACTTTTTTTCGCTTCAAAAGTGTTTTGGGGTCGAAAACAGACCTTCGGTTTTTTTTTGTAATCCGAAAAAGCTTGTTTCACACCTGCCCTTTAACCATCTCCCTTCGTTCTCTATGATTGCTCCTTGATTACGCTATGACAAGTCCGAATAAAAAGGACCTTGACAGGAAGTTGGTATAGACTTATATTGAAGGATGCCGGAAGAGTTGAAGTCGAAAGCAGGAAATCTAAAATTTGAAGATTGAAACGGGATGCCTTTCGTCTCCTGTGCATCAGACATACAGGATTACGAGAGAATCCGGGATTTCGATCCGGCACCGGCCAATTAAAAACCTTATGATTTGATTTTGGGGGTGCAACACCTTCTGGTTCAGCATTACCAGAATCGGTTTTATTATCGTGCAACTCCATTGCCGGCACAAAATAACACAGAAAAAAACGGAATTAAGAACCCAGCCAATGCATACCGCGACTTCGGTTACATATTGCCGTCGGGCTGCGCTTCGGCCAAACCTG
>ERZ795032.2034-NODE-2034-length-12317-cov-4.394063_pt1 | contig 12317 bp, 11 predicted proteins | sample MGYA00375124_ERZ795032 | MGnify/ENA primary metagenome ERZ795032 (study PRJEB30167, sample SAMN05720154) | activated sludge metagenome | isolation source: Anaerobic digester | place: China | collected 2015-12-16 ...
CGCCGCCGTATCCTTTCGTATCCGGCGAGGCGGGCCGAGGTCGAAGGAGAGAGCGTCATCTCGGCGCGGTCGACCAGTTCGCGCAGGGCGAGGAAGCGGTTCACCGCCCGGCTGCGCTCGCGCTGGCAGCGGATGAAAAGTCCCAGCGGCGGGTACTTAAGCTGCACGGCGCTGGCGGTCTTGTTTATCTTCTGGCCGCCCTTCCCCCCGCCCTTCACCGACTTTTCCTCGACCAGCCGCAGGTCCAGGGCCAGGCGGGAGATCCTGCCGCGCAGTTCTTCGACTTTGGCGGGAGTAACGGCTCCGAAATCGCCGAAATTCATATCGTTCTGATCCGCGGCGGGTCAGCGGGAAGGGGTGGGGAGAGGCTCCCGTTCATACCGCGGCCGCGTTATCCTGCCGAGGTCCCTCAGCGCGAAATCCTCCATCAGGGCGTTCAGCCGGAAAACGTCGCTGATGCCGTAGGCGGCCGGATCGACGCCCTTGCGCATGACATAAAAGCCGGTCTTCTCCGGCCCCACGGGCATCGGGATCACGGGATCGGACGGGTCGTAATCGGAATAATAGGTCCGGCTATTGTGCTCGATAAGGATCCAGCGGCCCTCCACATAGGCCTCGACGAAGGCGTGCCCCTGGTAGCCGATGCCGGGCTTGCCGTTCCTGAAATCCAGCATCCAGTCCAGGCCGACCGTATCGGCCATAAGCGCCGGCGTACCGGCCGAGCGCAGGATGGAAGACGCCAGCAGCGCCCAGTCCGTGCAGCCGTAAAGGGTCCGGCCGCCAAGGAGGCCGGAGGCGGTGTTCTTGCCTATCGAGGCGCCGCCGTCCGGAGAATTCTGGAAAGTGCCGAGCCAGGCGTATATCTTCCCGACCATCGCCATGGTGCCGAGTTCGTCATTATGCATCCCCGCCTCGTTCATCACTATCGCCATCTCGGCGGGGCTCAAATAGCTCTGGGAGCCTGGTTCAAGAAAGACCCAAGGGCTGTCGTCAGCGTGGCGGGAACGCTGATGCGCCGTCTGGGAGGCCGGTTCAAGGGAAGGAGCTTCGGAAAAGGCGGCCTGACGGGCCGAAGCCGCGGTCGCAAGGAAAAACAGGCACAGGAAAGGGCGGAGCAGTTTCCCGCATCCCTGTTCCATCGCTTCCAGCCGCTTCATACATTCCCCCTTCGCCCGTCGCAGACCTCTTACGATAAGAGCCTACCCCGCGACTTGACCAAAATCAATGAACCAAAGGCCCAGCCTTTCCTGGGTCCTTCGGGTAAAAAAAAGGCGGTCTCCCGTGAAAAGTCCCGGCGATCTTTTCAGTGCCGGAAGTGGCGCATCCCGGTCAGGACCATCGCCACCCCCAGCCGGTCCGCGGCCGCTATCACTTCCGCGTCCTTGACCGAGCCGCCGGGCTGTATGACGGCCGTCGCTCCGAGTTTCGCCCCTTCTTCAAGCGCGTCGGGGAAAGGGAAGAAGGCGTCGGAGGCCATGACCATGACCTCGGGTCTCGGATTATCCTTTAAATAAAGGCCGAGTTTGCGGCCGGCCATGAAGACGGAATCGACCCGCGACATCTGGCCCGCGCCTATCGCGACCGTCCGATGGCGGTCCGACAGGACTATCGCGTTGGAACGGACATATTTGCAGGCCGCCCAGGCCAGCCGCAGCGCCTCTTCCTCGGCCTTCGCCGGCTTCCTGACCGTGGGGACTTCCCACTTGTCGCCCAGCAATTTCTCGTCGTCCTCGCTTATAAGGACCTCGTCGCCGAGCGAGCGGAACAGCAGCCGGCCCTTGGGCAGCTGTTCCCATTTGAGCAGGCGCAGGTTGGGCTTGCGCGCGAACAGCTTCACGGCCTCCTCGTCGAAGTCCGGCGCGCAGATGACCTCTACGAACCTTTTGGCCAGGAACTCGGCCATGCCGCGGTCGAAAGTGCGGTTCACCGCGATGATGCCGCCGAAGGCGGACAGCGGGTCGGTGTTCCAGGCCCGCTCGAAAGCCTCGCGGATATTGGAGCCGGTGCCCAGGCCGCAGGGCGTGACATGTTTGAAGATCACGCAGGCCGGGACCTCGAACTCGCTGACCGCCTGCCAGGTGCCGTAAGCGTCGAGGATATTATTGTAGGAGAGCTCCTTGCCGGCCAGCTTGTCGAAGGGCAGTCCCGGGTTCCTGGAATAGAGGGCGGCCCGCTGATGCGGGTTCTCGCCGTAGCGCAGGTCGCAGATCTTGTTCAGCGGGGTCCTCAGGCGCGCCGGGAAGAATTCGCAGGAGAGCGGCTCCTCCCCCAGCTTGCCGGCTATTGCCGCGTCGTAGGACGAGGTAAGCTCGAAGGCCTTCACGGCAAGCTCGCGGTTGAGCGCCTCGGGGACCTTGCCGGCGTTGGCGTCGAGCGCGTCGAGAACGCGCGGGTAATCCGCGGGGTCCGTCAGCACGGTCACCGAAGCGCAGTTCTTGGCCGAAGCCCGCAGCAGCGCGACGCCGCCTATATCTATGTCCTCTATCAGCTCGTCGGACCAGGCCCGCGCTTTCGCGGCGGTCTTCTCGAAGGGATAGAGGTTGACGGCGACTATGTCGATCGGCTCTATGCCGTGGCGGAAGAGCTGCTCGGCGTGCGCCGCCCTGTCGCGGCGGTAGAGTATGCCGCCGTGCACGGCGGGCTGCAGCGTCTTCACGCGGCCGTCGAGTATCTCGGGAAAGCCGGTCAGCGATTCGAGCGGCCGCACCGGCAGGCCCGCTTCCTTGAGCAGCTTATAGGTGCCGGAAGTGGAGACCACTTCCACGCCGCGGGCGGCGAGGGCCCGCGCGAAATCGACCGCGCCGGTCTTGTCGGAGAGCGAGACCAGCGCGCGGCGGGCGCGCCCGTCGGCCGGCGCCCGCTTTACAAGGACGCGGCCGTCTTTGAGTTCCAGCAGGCCGTCGCAGAAAAGCGACACGGCGGCCGGGTAGGCCTCCAGCTCCGCGCCGTTGACCCTGGCGGCCAGCGAGGCGGGCGTATCGTCCGGGAAGACAGGGACGGAGCGCTGCATGATTATCGGACCGGAGTCGTAGTCTTCCGTCACGAAATGTACGGTGCAGCCGCTCAGCCGCGCGCCGGCGGCTATGACGGCCTCGTGCACTTTCATGCCGTAAAAACCCTTGCCGCCGAAGGCCGGCAGCAGGGCGGGGTGGATGTTGAGGATGCGGCCCTTGAAAGCGGAGAGGAATTTCGGGCCGAGCTTGAGCATCCAGCCGGCCAGGCAGACCAGGTCCGCCCCGCGGCAGAGTTCCGTAAGCGCCGCGTCATGCGCCTCAGGGGAAGGACGATCTTTCAACGGCAGCGCCTCGGCGCGGATACCGGCTTTGACCGCGCGCTCCAGCGAGCCGGCCTTACCGAGACTCGAGACTACGAGCGAGACCTCCCCCCCTATCCTGCCCGAAGCGCAGGCGTCCATTATCGCCTGCAGGTTGGTCCCGTTGCCGGAAGCCAGCACCGCTATCCTGACCGGCCCTTTTTCCTTCAAGTCGCCTCCCGTCGCGCCGGGCGGCCGCGGCGGCATTAGAAATTGTCCGCCTCCACCAGTTTCAGCGCGCCCTGCATTATCCCGAAAAATTCCTTCTCGTCCAGCGGCGACTTTTCGTCGTTCCAGGTCGCCGACAGGCAGTACCAGGCCGAGGCCCTGGTCTTTAAAAGCCAGGTCATGTTCAGCGCGCCGGCCTCGGACCCGCCCTTGTAGCCGGCGTAAGGCACGAGCTTCTTATCCACCGGCAGGCCGGGATTTATCGCCAGCATGCCGAGCACCGTCCCGTCCCCGCTCTTCCGGAAACGGTCCATGACGCGGCAGAGGTCCGAAGCGGAAGCGAACCAGCCTATCCTCGACACTTCGAAAGGAGAGGAGGGCACCAGCGAGACGGACAGGGGCAGCGCCGGCACTTTGTCGTCCAGCAGGTCGTACCTGTCGTCCTGGCGGGCGGAAGTCCACTCGGCCGCGGCCGCGGTCGAACCTTTTATGCGGAAGAACTCGGAGGTCTTGAGGAACGGCTTCATGCGGTCCGGGCTGTAGTGGCCGAACTTGCCCAGGTTGCGCTCTATGTTCTTCCTGCCCGACAGCGCTATCAGCGCGTCCGTCGCGGTATTGTCGCTCTCGGATATCATCTGCGCGGCCAGGGTATAGATGGTGAAAGGGGCTCCCTCCGGCCAGGCTTGCAGGCGGCCCGAAGGCAGCGATCTCTCCGACTCGGGGATGGTGACCGTCTTCTCCCACTTGGCCCTGGCCTCCTGCAGCTGGGCCAGCACGTAGAGCTTGAAAGTCGAGCCGATATTGAGGGGCTCGTCGGGCTCCAGCGACTCGACCGGCCCCTCCCGGCCGTCCAGCCTGGTAAGCAGCAGGGATTTTTTGCCCGGCAGCGCGGCCAGCCTTTCCTTGATGTCCCCCATGCCGGCGACGTGCTGATACGCCGGCCTGAAGAAAAGGCCGGTAATGAGCCCGCTGGCGGGGGCCACCGTGACCGAGACCGGCAGCATGTATTCCCGGTCGGTGTGGAATATGAAATGGGCCGTATTCGCGCCCTCGGTGGCGGACAGACTGACGCGCTTCACCTCCCCGTGGCTCTCGCGCAGGGATTTGAGCCTCTCCACCACTTTTTCCTTCTCCACCAGTTCGAAAAAAACGGGCGAAAAAGCCGCTTCGACCTTTTTGGGATCGGGCGAGATCTTGGAAGCGACGCTCCAGGCCGCCCGGATCAGTTTCTTGCGAACGGCCGGCGTGACCGTACCGTCCGACGCGGCGGCTTTTTTCACCGCGCGCCTGGACGGGCGCTTGTCGGCGGCCGCCAGCGGCATGGCCAGGAAGAACGGGAGCAATATGGCGATAATCCTCATATCTTCACCTCAGCGGAACAGTACCTCGCCGCGCCCTTTCACCATTTCCCCTATATGAACGGCGCCGGGCACGGCCTTAAGCGCGGTCTTGAGCGCCGCGGGCCTCACGGCGGCTATCATACCCAGGCCCATATTGAAAGTGTCGTACATCTCGGCTTCGCTTATGCGGCCCCTTGCCTGGACCACGCCCATGACGGGAGGCACGCGCCAGGAACCCTTGCGCAGCGCGGCGGAAACGCCTTTCGGGAAGAACCTCGGCAGATTGCCCGGCATGCCGGAGCCGGTGATATGGGACAGTCCCAGTATGTCGTGGCCGGCGCGGCGCAGGGCCGCCCGCATGGCGGCTATGTCGCGCACGTAGATCCTGGTCGGCGTAAGAAGGGCGCGGGCGTGTTTTTTGAGCGGAGCGCCCTTCATGACGGCGCGTATCAGCGAATAGCCGTTCGAGTGGAAGCCGGTGGACGGCAGCCCCACCAGCGCGTCGCCGGGCCTGACCTTCCTGCCGTCTATCTCCTCGCCGCGTTCGAGCAGGCCGACCGAAAATCCGGCCAGGTCGTATTCGCCGGGTTTATAGAAGCCCGGCAGTTCGGCGGTCTCGCCGCCGAGCAGGGAGCAGCCCGCCTGCCGGCAGCCCTCCAGGATGCCGTCTATGATCTTTCTGGAGCGCCGCAGGTCGAGTTTCGGCGTCGCGTAATAATCGAGGAAAAAGAGCGGTTTCGCGCCGCAGCAGAGCAGGTCGTTGACGCACATCGCCACCAGGTCTATACCCACGGTGTCGTGGCGGTCCAGCAGGAAGGCCAGCTTGAGCTTGGTACCCACGCCGTCGGTCGAAGCCACCACGCTGTATTCGCCTCCGGTCTCCCGAAGCGGGAAGACGCCGGCGAAACCGCCTATCGCTTCGGACTTTTTCTGGAGGAACTCCGTGAACCTGTCGGCCAGCCTGATGTCCACTCCCGCTTTCTTATATGTCGTCATAAGGCTCCGGGACCGAAAAAGATGGTGGGGATAACGGAATTATACCAATTAAGAGGTCAGCGCAGGAGCAGCCAGGCCGCGGCCGCGAGCGCGGCCACCAGAAGCGGCAGGAGTTCCGGCGGCCGGCCGCCGTTCCCGCCGCCGCGCCGTTCCTCGTCCGGTCCAAGCCGAGCGAAAGCCCCGCCGCAGCGCGGGCAGTTTGCCGCCGGGCCCGTTATCTCCTGGCCGCAGTTAGGGCATTTTATCGGGTGTTTCATTTTGTAGAATTATCCCCTCGGAGATTCTACAAAAAAGGAAAAACACATGCCCCTCGTGATAAGCTCCGTAACGGGAAAGACCGGCTGGCTGCAGCTCAACAACCCCGAGAAGAAGAACGCCCTGAGCCTGGAGCTCTGCAAGGAGCTCGTGAAACTGCTCGCGGACTTCAAAAGACAGCGTATCGCCGTCGTGGTCATACGCGCGGAGAAGGACGCGCGGACCTGGTCGTCCGGCCACGATATAACGCAGCTGCCCAAGGTGCATCACGAGCCGCTGGCCTTCGACAGCCCGATGGAGCAGGCGCTGCGGGCCGTGCAGGAATACCCCGGGCCGGTCATCGCGATGGTGCAGGGAGGGGTCTGGGGCGGCGCCTGCGACCTGGCCGTCACCTGCGATATCGCCATAGGGGACGAGACCTCGACCTTCGCCATCACCCCCGTGAAGATAGGCCTGCCCTACAACGCGGCGGGCATCATGCATTTCATCAACCGCCTGGGCCTGAACATCGCGAAAGAGATGTTCTTCACCGCCCAGCCGGTGAAAGCGGACAGGGCTTATTACGCCGGGCTGCTCAACCACCTGGTCAGTTCGCGCGAGATCGAGAGTTTCACGGCGGGCCTGGCGGAGAGCATGGCCGCCAACTCCCCGATGGCGATAGCCGTCATCAAGGAACAGTTCCGCATCCTCAGCGAGGGGCATTCCATCAGTCCCGAGGCTTTCGAGCGGATACAGGCGCTGCGCCGCAAAGTGTACAACAGCCATGACTACGCCGAAGGCATAAAGGCCTTCATGGAAAAGAGAAGACCGGAATTCAGGGGGAACTGACGATGAAACTGCCGGACGAGTGGGACAGGGCTTTCGATTCGGGCAGGGACTGCGGCCTGCTGATACTGCGGGCCGGGGTGGGCCTGATGTTCTTCTTCGTGCACGGCCTGCCCAAGATACAGGCGGGGCCGGAACTGTGGGCTAAAATAGGCGGCGCCATGGCGAACTTCGGCATAACTTTCGTCCCGGTCTTCTGGGGCTTCATGGCGGCCTCGGCCGAATGCTTCGGCGGGCTCTTCCTGGCCATAGGGCTGCTGGCGCGTCCCGCGGCGGCCGCCATGGCCTTCACGATGCTGACGGCCGCGGTCATGCACCTCTCCGCCGGCGACGGGCTGAAGGGCGCGTCCCACGCCGTGGAGCTTTTTTTCGTATTTTCCGGCCTCACGCTGGCCGGCGCCGGCAGGTTCAGCCTCGACCGGAGACTTTTCGGCGGGAAGATCTGAATTCCCCGGTCAGCGCGGCCGCGCGGCCGAGGACGAAGGCCCTTTCCTTCCAGATCCTCTCCATCCCGTCCCGGGCCGAAAGGCCCGGCGCGTCCAGCCGCGCCGCGGTCTCCCGGATCAGTTCTATGAGCCCGTGGAAATCCGCGGCCGAGACATGTTCCTGGCCCACCCGGGCTTTCTTGCCCGCGAGCGCGCCGTCGATATCCGCCATATTGTGGTAATTGCCCAACGGCAGGCAGAGGCAGGTGGACTTTAGCCCGTAGGACGAGAAGGCCGAGGCCTCGCAGGTGCCGCCGGGCATCAGCTTGCGCTGGAATTTGAACTCCGGCTTCTTTTTCCGATAGGCGGCCGCTATATCCGATACGGCATTGGTCAGCTCCGGCGTGAAGACGCTCATCTTGTCCCCGACCCGGACTATCGGCCCCGCGCCTATCGGCGAGTCGTGCGGGAAGCTGCGCGAACATTCCAGGCAGATCAGCCGCGAGCTCTTCGGCAGCGTCCCGCCGCGGGCCGCGCCGATGGCGCCCACAAAACCCACCTCTTCGGCACGGGTAAAAAGCAGCGCGACATGGCCGGACCTTTTATCCCGTGATATACCTTCGTAGGCTATCAGCGCCGCGGCCGCGCAGGCGGCGTCGTCGCAGCCATTGGTCCAGGCCAGCCCTTTCTTCACGGAGGACTTGGGGAACAGCCAGCGGCCGATGCAGCCGGGCCCCACGGGCGCGGGCCTGTCCAGCCGGGCGACGACGGTCTTGAACGGTTTCGACGAGGCGTCCAGCGAGATTATGCGGGCAGCGTACGAACGGCGCAGGTCCGGGGCGAATATCTCCAGCCTCGCGCCCTTGAAGTACGGGTCGTGGACGCCGCCGCGGAATTCGAGCTTCGCCTCCCGGCCCGACGCGGACAGTACGACAAAGGCCGGATGGTCCATGTGCGCCGTAATATAGAGCGGCGCCGTCCGCCGGCAGGCCTTTTCAAAATCGACGCGCCTCACTATCAGGTTGCCGCAGCGGTCGCGCTCCACGACCAGCCCGCGTCGCCGCGCGGCCCACTTTTCCACCAGCCGTTCCACCGCGCCCTCATGCCCGGCCGCGGCGGGCGCCGAAGCGAACTCCAGCAGCATTCGTTCCCGTCTTTTCAACTCCACCGGGGAAGGTCTCTTCATTTCCCTCTCCCGGGCGGCCGGAAAGCCTTTATGCGGATTATGCCCTGGTTCAGCCTGGGAGCGCCGGGCCGGTGCTGGGTCTCCACGAAGAAGGAGAACGCGCCGGGAAAACGGGCCTGGAGTATGTTGGAGTTGGCCGGCTCGTTCTCGAAGACGGCCACGACCTCTCCGAGCCGGTCTATGTATTCGCTGACTTCCCTCTTGAAAAGCTCATCGTCCTGTTCGAATTCCTTCTTCACTATCGTCATCGTCCCGGCCACGCCGACCGGAAATCCGTATAGCCGCAGCACCTCGGTCGTGCCGACCAGCATCCTGCCGACGTCGCGGCCGGTGAGATAGATGACCGTGGCGCCGGCGGCGTGGATCTTCTCCACATAGGCCTTCGCGCCGGCCAGCGGCATGTCGTATTTCTGGTAGTCGTCGGAAAAGAACCGCCGCGCCCATTCCTGTTTTATGAACTTTATCTCGTCCGGAGAGGTTACTTTCAACCTCTTAAGGGTGACGTCCAGGCCGTAATCCACCACCGAGAGATCGCGGAAGGAGGAGAAGGCCCGCGAGAGCTGCGGCAGGCGCGCGTCGAATTTTTCCGAGATCTCGCGCAGAATGAACATGGTGCGCGTGCGGTTGTCGAACAGCGTGCCGTCCAGGTCGAAGATCGCGAGAGTCGAGCGCCGCTGCGCCGTGCGCATGGAGACGAGGTCTATTACCCGCGCCAGCTTTCCGCCCGTGACCGCGGTTTTAACGCTTTTCGTTTTCATTTCACCTCCGCTCCCTTCGAGGGGGAGCCGATATCCCGTCTGTACTGCATGCCTTCGAACGATATGGCGGAAACGCCGGCGTAAGCGCGCGCCAGCGCAGCCGGCAGATCGGCCCCGCGGGCGGCGACGCCCAGGACGCGGCCGCCGCTCACGCTGAATTTCCCGTCCACGACCGCGGTCCCGGCATGGAACACTTCGGCGCCGGCGGGGACCTTTTCCAGGCCGCGTATCTCCGCGCCTTTCTCCGGGTTTTCCGGGTAGCCGGCCGCGGCCATTACCACGGTGGCGCAGGCCCCGTCGTGCAGTTCGGGCTTCTCGCCGGCCAGGCGCCCCTTCGCGCAGGCCAGCATGTGGGCCAGCAGGTCGGACTTGAGCAGCGGCAGCACGGTCTGCGTCTCGGGGTCGCCGAAGCGGACATTGAATTCAAGCGCCTTGGGCCCCTCTTTTGTCAGCATAAGTCCGGCGAAGATGACGCCGCAGTAGGGTATGCGCTCTTTCTTGAGGCCTTCGACGAAGCGGCCGAGTATGTTCACGCGGATATTTTCGAGGGTCTCCCTGTCCAGGTCCACCGGGGCCACCGCGCCCATGCCTCCTGTGTTCGGACCCTCGTCGCCGTCCCGCAGGCGCTTGTGGTCGCGCGCGACGGGCAGCATGACGGAATCGTTCCCGTCGCAGAGCGCCATTACCGAGGCCTCGCGGCCGGAGAGGAACTCCTCTATGACCACCCTGGCGCCGGAAGAGCCGAACACCCTCTTCTCCATGAAATCTTCCACCGCGGCCAGCGCCGAAGCCTCGTCGGGGCAGATCCTGACGCCCTTGCCGGCGGCCAGGCCGTCGGCTTTGACCACCAGCGGCCAGTTCTCGTTCGCGCGCACGGCCTCTTTGGCGGGACGCGGGTCGTAGAACGAACTGAAACCGGCCGTCGGGATATAATTGCGACGCATGAATTCCTTGGCCAGCTGCTTGGAGGCCTCCAGCATGGCGGCCCGCCGCCGCGGGCCGAAAACTTTCACGCCTTTAACCGACAGGTGGTCGGCCAGGCCCTTGGCCAGCGGCTCCTCGGGCCCTATCACGCACAGCCCGATATCGCTGCCGGCGCAGAAATCGGCTATCTTGTCGAACTCCAGCGCCCCCGCCGGCACGGGCCTGGCGCAGTCCTTCATACCTTCCGACCCGGGTGCCGCGAATATCCTGCCGGCCAGCGGGCTCTGTTTCAATTTCCAGGCCAGCGCGTGTTCGCGCCCGCCGGAACCTATGATCAGCACATTTACAGGCACGCTATTCCCCCCTAGGCGGCTTCACCGGGTATTTCCCGCCGAAACAGGCCGCGCAGAAATCCTTCTCGAGGCCGTTCGGCCCGGGCCGCATCCCTTCCTGGAGATGCCCGGGTAATTCCTTGCCCGAGCAGGCCAGCATCAGGCCGTGCGCCGAAAGATAGTAGAGCCCGTCGGCTCCTATGTGGCGGCGCAGGGCCTCGCGTCCCATGCGGCGGGCGGCCAGTTCCCGCCTGTCGGCGATATCGATGCCGTAATAGCAGGGCGAGAGCACCGGCGGCGAAGCCAGCGCCATTATGACCTTTTTAGCGCCGGCCTTCTTGAGGCTGCGCACTATCTTGCGCGAGGTGGTTCCGCGCACCAGCGAGTCGTCGATTATCAGCACGGTCTTCCCGGCTATCACGTCGCGTATCGGGGCCAGTTTGAGCCGCGCCGTGAACTCGCGTATCTTCTGGTCGGGCTGTATGAAGGAGCGGCCGGTATAGTGGTTGCGCATGAAGACCGGGCGGTAGGGCAGCCGCATCCCCTTGGCGCAGCCGAGCGCCGCGGAATTGCCGGAATCCGGCACGCCGGAGACCAGGTCCGCTTTCACACCCGCGGCCTTGAGCTCCGCGGCCAGCAGCCGGCCCATCTCGTAGCGCGCGCCCTGCACGCTCTTGCCCATGACGAAAGAATCCGGCCGCGCGAAATAGACCTGCTCGAAGACGCAGCGCGCGGGGCGGCGGCGCGGCGAGAAGCGCTTCGATTTAAGGCGGCCCTTTTCAACCCGGACCAGCTCGCCCGGTTCCACCTCGCGAACGACCTTCGCCCCGACTACGTCCAGCGCGCAGGTCTCGGAGGCGAAAAGCCAGGAGCGGCCGAGGCGGCCTATGACCAGCGGCCTGATGCCCAGCGGGTCGCGGGCGGCTATGACGCGGCCCGGCGTCATGAAAAGGAAAGCGTAGGCGCCGGCCAGCCGCGGCAGACTTTTTTCCAGCGCGGCCAGCGGGTCCCGCTTGCCGGAGAACGCCATCAGGTGGATTATGGTCTCGCTGTCCGAGGTGCTCTGGAAGATGGCGCCGCGATACTGCAGCTTCTTCTTGAGCTCGCCGGTATTGGTCAGGTTGCCGTTGTGGGCCACGGCGACCGGGCCGAGCGCGGTATTGAAGCAGAGCGGCTGCGCGTTGCCCAGCGAGGAACCGCCGGCGGTGGAATAGCGGACATGGCCGATGGCCGAACGGCCGGGCAGCTCTTCGAGCGTCCCGCCGGCGAAGACGTCGCCGACCAGCCCCATGCCGGCGCGGCAGTTCAGCCCGCGGCCGTCGTCCACGGCCAGCCCGGCGCTCTCCTGGCCGCGGTGCTGCAGCGTGAACAGGCCGATGTACGACAGCCTCGCCGCTTCCTTATTGTCCGTTATCCCGAATATTCCGCACATGTTTCAGTCCTTATCTTCCGAATTTAGTCACGGGCCCCCTCGGGGATATGCGCTCGTCACGGTTCGCTTTTTCCAGGGCCCCCCTTCGCTCGTTCGGCCGGGCACGAACTCGGCCTGCGCGCATAGCGCGCTAGGCCTCATACATTCATGCCCGTCCGGCAGTGCCGGTTCCCTCTCTCGCTCGGGGAAAAAGCTCCTCATGTTCCTCGCCGCATATCCCCGAGGGGGCCGACCAGTTATGCGTCCCTATAAGTAGACAGTCGGGGGATGCCGGGGACTCACCTAAGAAAACCGTCCGAAGCCGCGAACTTACGGAGTATGCGCCGGAGCTAGCCGGTGGAATCGCATCTCGAGGATGCGGAG